>Ga0118677_10007618_pt1 | contig 17780 bp, 16 predicted proteins | sample AliMusrvi5mmetaG_FD_86154 | JGI IMG/M metagenome (GOLD analysis project Ga0118677, IMG submission 86154) | reverse complement strand
GCAATACATGGCCGATAGAGTCAGCAGCTGACATTGAACGTCCATTTTTTCAAGTTCGTCCTCATATTTAGTCAGGCCAAGATTAAACAATATATCCCATGCCTGTCTTACCCAGGCTATTGATCCAGTTGCCCCCCAAACCCGGCGCGACTTTCCCCGCGCGACTGCACGAGGCCATGATATACCAGGATGAATACCAGCACTGCTCGATGGCCTTGTCAGGGATTTCAATGAACGAGCGACCCCAGAAAGCACTCCACCACTGGCGGTGGGAGGCGGTCAATTCGGCGAGTTTTTCAAACGTCAGACTATCCACCATCGCCTTGGCTTCGGCTAAGGGGTCCTTGCCCGGCACATCCAGGTCGGTTAGGATGGCGGTGACGATGGTCACCGCCTTGCCGGTTTCCAGGGTGAAGTTGCGAACGGAGGCGTCCCCAAGGATGCGGGTGGCGAGCCCAAGCTTGCGGCTGCCCGACACGGAAGCATCCGGATCATAGAGGAACGAGGCGCCGACGTCGGACGGGGTGTTCGCGCCGCCACAGCCTTTGATGGTGCTGACCGATATGCTTAGAGGCTTGCGTCCCGTGTTGGCCAATTCGACACAGAACAGGTTGTGGTTAGCATCAATCCAAGCGCGGGTGATGAGGTCGGCGCCGTCATTCCAGTAGCAACCGCGCAGTTCCGCCAGCCGCAGATCCTGCACCGTATCCGCCATTCGCAGATCCTGTTGCGGGTGATTCGAGGCACCGGCCAACGCGGGAATAGCCAGGCGCAATTGCCCGACGGCCATCGGCGCCTGCGTCTTGACTCCCCAGAAATCGTTCTTGCCGATGTAAAACGCCAGGGCCTCGGGCGGGCCGGCCTGCACCACGCCGAGATCGCCGTTGCCTAACAACGGTCCGTCGGGCATGCCGCTGGTGGGCACGGCGCGCGCCGGCTCGGTGAAGAGAATTGCGTGAGTACAAACGATGCGCTCGCCCTCTGACAGGGGCGCGGCCGCCGCACTCGGCCCCACTGTGGCGGTGAGGATCCACGCAAAGGCCGCGGCTTGGGGGAATACCGAGGTTAGATGAACCACAGATTTCACGGATTTCACGGATTGAGATAAGATCCAACTCCAACTTTTCCCAAGCTGCAAATGATGAGGATCTTGAAACCAGGGAATCCGTGTAAGCTGTGGTTTGAGCATTGGCTCTCGGCTTTCAACTTCGCATTTCGGGATAATCGGTTTGGACATGGTGAAGGAGTGCATGGCTTAGGTATATCTCTTTGAGATGGAGGCAGGACCGGAGGCATTCATTGGGGGTGCGGCGATTCAAGCACAGCGGCCACGGCAGGGCCACCGCGATATTGCGGGGCTTGGATTTCGGCAGGCTCAGGACTCCTTGCCTGTGGGAAGTGAGAGTGACACCGATTCAGGGAAACCCAGCCGGCCACCCTCTACCAAACCGAGGACGGGCGACTCATCCACGTCTATTACGGACTTGAGCGTTTGGAGGTCATTCCCGCGGATTGCGCCCATCCCGCCTACCGGATGCTGCTGGCCAGGCTTTACAATGCGGAGGTGAAGGTGACGGTTTTGGAGGATGTCTTCAAACTGGATCACAAGTCGATCCGCGGCTGGGGGCTGGCGCTTGACTCGGGTGATCTTGATGCCTTGCAGCGCATGGTTTTCGGCGCGCCCGGCAAGATCACTCCGGCTATCAAGGCGTTCATCGCGCAGCGCTGGCCGGAGTTGCGCGCCCAACACTGCCGCAACCATCGGGCGGTGCTTCAAGACGAAATCAAAACCTACTTCCGCGTGAGTCTCTCCGGTGAGTCGTTGCGCATGATGATGAACCAGATCACCGGCGAAAAGGACGCTGCCGAGGCGCGGGCATGGAAGCGCACCTGGTGGCGCACATGCACCTCGCGCCAAAGATGGGCCGGATCATCGGCGAGGTGCTCCGTTCGATCAATGCCAGCGCCCCTCCGCTACCCGACGGCAGTGGCCGCAAGCTGCCGTTGCGCCTGACCGACATCCGTGTCCACACCCGTGCCGTTTTCATAACACCTCCCGAGTTCATACTGGCCTTCCGCATCCTCCTGCTCCGCCGCTTTCCTGAACCATTCGACCGCCTCCGCGGCCTTGGCGTCCTCACCCGTTAGAAGCAACTGCCCCATCCTCACCTGGGCCGGAGCGTGGTTGCGACCCACCGCCTCCCCCAGCCCTTTGCCGGCTTCCTCCTCATTCCTATCGATGCCGGTTCCAGTCCTCAAACAATTGGAATAAGCGAGCTGTCCCGCGGCCTCCCCCTTGTCCGCCGCCTTGCAATACCATTCGACGGTCGCCGCCGCATCCCGTTTCACGCCTGTGCCGTTGTCATCGACTTTCCCACCGACCCGAGGATCTGTTCGCCCGGACTGCCGAAGCCCCCTTTGCGGAAGTGATCGATGACGACCACGCCGCAGCCGGTTTCAACGGGTATTGGTCGGGAAGCGATGGGACACGGGACATTGGCAAGTCCCGTTCCATGCTCACTCCTTGGCTTTGGTGAAGAGCATTTCCTCGCGGAAGAGGGCGGGGCTGGCCTTGTTGGCCTCGATCGCTTTGGTGAGGTCGGCGGTGGATTTGGCATCGCGGCCGACCGTTTCCGGGTTGAGCAGGCGCAGGTGGAGTTGGTTGCCGCTGAGGGAGAAGCTGGCGAATTGATAGACACGGGAGTCGTCGGGGGCCTCGCCCTTGCTGTTGCCTAACCATTTGAGCTGCACCAGCGTCAGGTCGGCCGTTTTGCACAGGCAGCCGCGGGCATAGATGACGTCGGTGCCGTTGCCGGTGAAGGTGACGAGGTATTCCTGCTTGTCGAGCGGCAGCACCAGCAGGCGATCGGGCGGTTGGGTGGCGTCGGTCTTGGGTTTTTCCCACACGCCGACGAGGGACTTGTCGATGTCGAGTTTGGGGGTCTCGACCAGTGGCACGGTGAAGTCACAGCCGACGAACAGGAGACAGGCGAGGAGGGGGAAGAGATGTTTCATGGCTTTCATTGGAGTTAGGGGAATGGTGACAAGTTCGGGTGGGATGTCAAGGGGGGAAGCAGACGGAAGACAAGAGGAACGGCGGCGACCGATCCGACCTTGGCTGCGACGGTCACAGACCGCCGCTACAGGGCGAAGGCGTTCCAACAGGCGAGGAAGCCCGCGGCGAAGTCGCCAGGCCGGGCGGCGACCCAGGCCTTGAGTTCAGCCACGGGCATCCAGACGGCGGCTTCGATTTCGGAACAGGGGAAAACCAGCGGCCCATCGTGGTGGGTCTGATAGATGCGGACGTGTTCCCAGCCGGTGGCCGCGGAGGCGCTGAGGCTGGCGACTTGGGTGGGGCTGACCCCGCGGATGCCCATTTCCTCGGCGAGTTCGCGCAGGGCCGCAGCAGGGTAATCCTCGCCGGCATTGAGGTGGCCGCTGACGCTGGAGTCCCACAGCCCCGGATGCACATCCTTGAGGCGGGAGCGTTGTTGGAGCAGCAGGTCGCCGCGTTTGTTGAACACGAAGACATGCACCGCGCGATGGAGCAATTGGTTCGCATGGACCTCGCCGCGGGTTGCGGTGCCGGTGACTTGGTCGTTGGCATCGACCACGTCGAAGAGTTCACCGGCGTTTTGCGGGCAGTCCTTGAGCGGATGCGGATCGAAGGCGCGGGTCAGCTCGATCCATTGTGCCAGGGTGAGTTCCTCGCCGCGCACGGTCGAAGCGAGGCCGAGGCTCGCGGCCAGCGGAGCCCAGGCGGGTCCCGTCGGCAATTGGTTCTTGAGCTGCTTGCGGCGTTGCGCGAACCCGCGGCGAATCAATTCGTCAAACAGCCGCGCGTCAAACGCTGGCAGATCGTCCGTGCGCGGCCGCAACACCGCCACGCAAGAGTCGATTTTCGGGCGCGGGAAAAACGCCTCGGGCGGCACGTTGCGCAGCGGCTCAACCTGCCAGTTCACCTGGGTGCGCAGCGACAGCACGCCATAGTCCTTGGTGCCGGGGCTGGCGGCCAGGCGGTCGATGACTTCCTTTTGCAGCATGATGACGGCCCGCTCGAATGGCTGCGGACGGCTGAGCAGGTTTTTGAGAATCGCCCCGCCGGAGGAGTAGGGGAGGTTGCCGAGAAACTTCAGCGGCCGATGTTTGAAGAGCGTCCGGCCATCGAATTTCGCGCCGTCGGCGTGATGCACCTCCACCCCGGGCACCTCGCGGAAACGCTCGCCCAAGGCGCTGGCCAGCCGCGCGTCGAACTCTATCAGAATCAAGCGCCGCACCCGGCCCGCCAGGTGTTCGCTGAGCGAGCCGGTGCCGGGCCCCACTTCGACGACCGCATCCTCCGCGGTGGCATCGAGTTGAGCGACGATCCAGCGCGCCATGTTCGGATCGAGCAAAAAATTCTGCCCGAGCTGTTTGCTAGGTAGCACGCCCGCCTCATCGAGCACATCACGAATTTCCCGACCGGTCATCGGCACCATTGATGAGGCCTGGGGCGGCGGGGCGCAACCCTAAGTGGCGGGAATTTCGCGGAGGAGCGATTCCTACCTCGATTTGACCCGCTCACTCCCGCTCACTTCCGTTCGAATAAGCTCGCCTGAGAACGCCTCACCTTCGGGATTGGCCGACGAGCCGGTCGTAGGCGGAGAAATCATAGCTCCCGCGCTCGCGCTCGATGCTCTGCCAGACGAAATCCGGTTTGGCTTCATGTCAGATCGAATCGAGGGATTTGTTGGCGCTGGCTAGGCGCAGGTGGTTTTCGCCGGTCACGACGGGTTTGCCGGTGTGGGCTTCGAGTTCCAAGCGGGCGCGCTTGGCGATCTTGCCGCCGGTCTTGGCGGCGGTTTGGTTTTCGGGCATGCCGGTGGCGGCGGTGGTTTCGGCGATTTGACGAGCCTAGCAGCGGCAACTGCGTTTCGGATCGCCATAGTAGCCGCACGGGCACGGATACCATTTTCGGTGACATTAACATGAATCTCTTTAATTCATTTGTAATCGGTAGTTTGCGTTACAAATACAGGTTTGCCCCTGATGGGCAGTAGCGCTGTAAACTCGTCAACCAGACAAAACGGCGGCAGAATACCGCAGAATCAGCCAGCGTGGCAAGTCCGACTGTCCTTCCACAATCCGCGCAAATACTCGGCGTCCGACGGCATGAGGGAGGCTTCAATGCGATCCGGCATTTCCAGTGCGAGAGACTCCGTCGAATGCGTGGTGGTCACCGCCATGTCCTTCATGTCCGCCGCCTTCGTCGCTCGGATGCCGACCTGAGCGTGGGCGCCGACAAACCGATGTCGCGCCAATATATCTGGATTACGTAAGGGTGGCTAGCGCATCCTTGGTGAATCCTTGGAGTTCTGAAGAACGACCCTCGCGGATTTTCCGGGTCCATTGTGCGTCGGCCAGCAGCGGACGACCCACCGCCACCAAATCGAAATCGCCGCGATCAAAACGCCGGAGGAGTTCATCCAACGAACGGGGTGTCGAGGATTCCCCCTTGAAGGCAGCCAGGAAATCCCCGGAAAGGCCGACGGACCCCACCGTAATGGTCGGCTTGCCGGCCATTTTCTTGACCCATCCGGCAAAGTTCAAATCCGAACCGGCGAACTCGGGCTCCCAGTACCGGCGTTGCGAGCAATGGAAAATATCCACCCCCGCATCCGCCAAGGGAAGCAGCCACGCCTCCATTTCCTGAGGTGTGGTCACCAATCTGGCGGTGTAGTCCTGAAGCTTCCATTGCGAGATCCGCAGGATGATCGCGAAGTCCTGACCCACGGCCTTGCGCACGGCGAGGATCATCTCCTTGGCGAACCGGCTTCTCTCTATCAAACATTTACCGCCATACCCGTCCGTGCGCTGATTGGTGGGATGCCAGAAATACTGGTCTATCAGATACCCGTGGGCTCCATGAAGCTCGACCGCGTTGAAGCCGAGCGCCTTTGCATCCCAAGCCGCCTGTGCGAAGGCCCGGATCGTTTCCGCAATATCGGCTTCCGACATGGCAACCCCGCCGGTTTTCCCGGGTTCGACAATGCCTGACGGCCCTTCGAACGGACCGGGTGGAAGCCAACCAGAAGCATGCGGGACCACCACTCCCATGTGCCAGAGTTGCGGTGCCATGACACCGCCAGCGGCATGCACCTTGTCAATACCCCCTTCCACCCGAGGAGCGGTTTCTCGCCATGAAACCGGGGAATATTCGGATCACTGGAGGAGGCGGGGCGGTTGACCACGGTGCCCTCTGATAGGATCAGTCCGATTTCGCCTTGGGCACGGCGAGCATAGTAGTCCGCCACATCCGATGTCGGCACCCCACCGGGTGAAAACGAGCGGGTCATGGGAGCCATGACGATGCGGTTCTTGAGTTCGAGAGACTTCAGGCGGAATGGTTGAAAGAGCGGATGTGAATTCATGGTTTCTGTGGGTTGGAAATTATGCCGTTGTGAGGTCGTCTTGCCCCTGCCGGCGGTCTTCTTTCGTGGTTTGCCGGGCCGCCTGGAGCATTTGGTCATGCTCAGCTTCGGCCACGCCCTGTTCTACAAGTTGCGCAACCTCGCTTCGCCCCTCGTCATCTTCATCTTCGGGCGGGGAATCCGGCACCTGGAATCCTGTTGAGCCAGGCACGGGATCCCAGCGTTCCTCTTCTGGCAATGATTCCAGACTCGTCTGCCGCGGGTCCATCTCCAGTCCACCCGTCAACTCCCGTTTGGCCTCTTCCCAGTCTGCGCTCGACATGCCTTGCGCGGAACGTCCATTGATCACGGCCAGTTCCACCGCACGCGCCCTCACCATATCGGAACTCACTGTGCCAACGCCGTTGAAATTCTCAGATATTATACCTTTGTTGAGAGGGTTGTTCTTCATATCAATGGATCAATGGTTCCAAATCCGACACTCGTGATCATGGGCTTTCCCGGGTACTGATCCATCGGCATTTCACGGCATGAGCTTATCGCCGTCCACCATTCGGGTGCGATGGGGTATTACCCTACATTTATATCAACAAGGATGAAGCGGGAGGAATCCCTCCCGCTTCACGCTTTGTAGTCAATTCCAGTCAACAACCAATTCATTATCTACTGACCAAATGCCAGGAGCATTCCAGGCAATGCTTCCTGCTTTGTCTTTTCGATACAATGAATCAACAGTGCCGGTCAACGTGGCTCGATGCCCCGTCACCTTCACGTGAATATCACTGTCACAGAAGGCCCAATTGCGTTTGAGGGCGCTTTCGATGTCGGCCTTCTCAACAGCCTCCATAGATTCTGATTTGATCGTAATGTTGTTTGTCACACCGGTGACACCCATCAGGCTTTCAATCGCATCCTGAGCTGCTTCTTTCTGAAAATGCCAAGCAAGTTCACCGGTCAAAGTTATCCACCCGGATTCAACCTTCACCTTGACTTTTTCGCCGGCGACGTCCCAGCGCGCCTTCAGCGCAGCCACCACTTCGTCGGCGATTTCCGCGTTGGTTTTACTGTAGGAACTTGGATACCTGACTTCGATCTTTTCGACCAAAGCAGTCACACCGGCAACATTCTTTGCGGCATTTTCCGCCTCGGTTTTCTTGCTGTAGTTGTCAACCACCCCTGTCAGTGAAACAACCCCATTCTTGGCCGTTACACCAATTTCTGCTGCATTCAGCAACGGCTGCCATTTGATGGCATCCTGAACGTCTTCTTGTAATTCATGCATATCAACCGGAGAAGCACCGAAGCAGACGCTCGGGCTGGTTGCGTGCCCCAGTGCTGGGATCTGATGATGCAGTCGTTTCGACAGCGGGCCTAATATTATTGGAAGGATGTTTCCCATCATTCCCATTGCTCGCACCTCTCCAATTTGGCTTCATGGCATTGTCTGATTGGTGCTTTCAGTCTCCGTCCTCGGTCTCTCTAAACAAACAGCTTCCTATCCAGCGAGCGGTATTGGATGGCTTCGAGGATGTCCTGTGGCCTGATGTTGATGGAGCCTGCCAGATCGGCCAGGGTGCGGGCGACCTTGTGGATGCGGTCAAGCGCGCGGGCGGAAAAACTCATTTCCTCCATCGCTTGTTCGAGATAGCCGGTGGCTTCCGCATCGAGTTGGCAATGCTGGCGGACTTGGCGTGAGGTCATCGCCGCGTTGGAGGAATGCCCGGACTTGCGGAAGCGCTCGTGTTGGATCTTGCGGGCGGCGACCACCCGCGAGCGGATGTCCGCGGAGGATTTCCCCATGTTGGTGTTCGACGAGAGTTCGCGGAAATCCATCAGGGGCACCTCGACGTGGAGGTCGATCCTGGCACGAAATTTGCAGTTTTCATGTCGGCGGCCAGCCACACTGCCATAAGGGATTGTCCGAAAAACGAGAATTCGAGGGGTGGGATATTTGGCCATGATCACGAAGAATTGTGGCCGGGAAAGGCAGACCGCCATGAAGAAACCCCGAACAGCACCACCAATAGCAGCGTGCCAGTCGCAGCCACCGCATCCGGTGTTCTGAGCGGCACGTCAATCACCGCGATTGCCGTGGGAGTCTCTCACAGCCTCGCCCTGTGCGCGGACGGCACGATGTACAACAAGCGCTGAAGTTCATCTGATTCCGATATAGAAGGTTCTTATGGTGTATCGACGACCACGGCGCGAAGGAACCCGCTGGGTCCGCGCGGAGTGGCTCCGCCAATGTTGCCATTGAGACGGAAGCTGCGGTAGGTCCATCCGGCATCGAGCGCGGGGAGTCCGGAGGACGCGGCGGGGACGACTTCGGAAACCGCCTGGTCGAATGTGGTCAGGTCGTTGGTGCCCTCGATGCGGTAGCCGAGCTGGTCACCGACAAGCGTCGCCTCGGCTGGAGTATTTCCGCTGAAGACCGCGCCGTCGCGCACCGGTAGGGTGAGCACGAGGACCTTTTCCGAATTGATGGTTTCCACGCTCGAACGGATTTTCCCGGAGGCCGCTCCGTTGTTAGGAATGCCGTTGAAGGCGAATTCCTGAATGTTGGTCAGGCCATCGCCATCCGGATCCGCACCGCGGTCCGCATTCGAGCCGGTCAGTGACGGGAACGTGGCGATCCAGTCGGCATAGGGATCAACCACGCCGGCAACAACGATGAAGCCGGTGCCGGTGATCAGCGAGGTTTCGTGCTGCGCTCCGGAACCGATCGCGCCATAGGTGCCAGCGGGCTTGGTGACACCTGAGAGAATGAGACTGCCCACGGTGTCAGTCGCCCCCGAGGTATTGAGATTCAAAGTCGCACCGGCGGCAATCGTGATGGTCGAGGCATCGTCAAACGAGGCCCTCTGCACTGAAAGGGTTCCAGCGATGACCGTCGTGTCACCGGTGTAGGTATATTCCCCGGCGATCTCAAGCTGGCCGTCACCTTTCTTCGTCAGGCCGCCGTCCTTGGAGGATTCGCCGGTCAGCAACGGTTGGCTGATCTTGATATTGAAACCGTTCGAGTCAATCACCGCCCCGCCAGCCTTCACATACGCCGCGGTAAGCCCGAGCATGAAGTCGGTATAGTAATCAGCGGGGTTGGCAATCGCCTTCAATGTGCCGCCGTTGAAATTGAAAGTCGAAGTGCCCTTCGTATAGGAGGCCGTATCCCCGGAATAGTCTTCACTGAACACGTTGAACGCAGACAGCGTGCCGCCATTGAGGTCGACCGTCGCGGTCCCGCCATTTCCCTGAGATGTAGCGGCAGCCAGTCTTACACCGGTGCCAGGCCACCACCGATTCGTGCCGGTTGCATTCACCTCGCCGCCGGTAACAGTCAGCACGCCGATATTGTCGCTGGTGGTGCTGTTGGTTCCATAGCCCAGATCAAACTTCAGTCCGGAAACCGAGCCGCCACCGACTTTCAAGGCACCTGTCGCCGCTCCGATGTTGTCACCGTCATGATTGACATCGAAACCAATTTTGATGGTTCCCCCGACAGTCACGGTGCCCGCGTCCACGTTCATCGTGCCAACGCCGTTCCCGTTATCCCACCAAGTTACCCCCATATTCCCCCTGCCGATTGCGAGATCCCATGTCACCGCCAGCGTGCCGGTGGTGTTCACATTAAGAGTCTCGTGGCCGCCCTGCCAACTCCACTGGCCTCCCAAGCTCAGGCTGCCGCCAATAATCGCGGAACCGGAACCCGTGCCATAACCGGTCAAGGCGCCGCCGGTGGTTGTCGTGTCGGCCAGATTGTAGGTGGCGTTACCGACCCCCCAGCCCAGGTTCACATCCCCTCCCCAGTTGACAGTTCCGGCGACGTGATCAAGCCGGCCCGTATTATACCACTGGCCAATCACAATGCCGCCAGCGCTCGGGAGGGTTTCATCGGCAGAGATCACGGGAACCGGAAAACTCCCGCTTCCCGTGTTAACCTGCAAATACGTGCTGGCGGTCGGAGTCATGCTCCAGTTGGTTGTATCATTCCAGTCCTTGCTGGTGGCGCCGGTCCAGTTGGCGTCATCGGCTCTCACTGTTCCGTCAAAAGCGAAAAGGACACAGGCGCTCAGGGTGATAACGGTCTTTTGGATTCCGAGGTTCACGAGGTTTTTATTTGCTTTCATGGATTTGTTTGGGATTCGTGGGTATCGGGCGAATGAATTTGTGACTTACAGAGATACATTCTCTGCAAACCAAGTGTTAAAAGACCACAAAACCGCAGATGAGTCCACATCCACGATTAGGGGTTTTTCCCTCCCCCGGAAGGGTGATCCGGCGGGTCTTGTCAACGGGCCGCGCTGGATGAGGGAGGCCCTCAGAGCCGGATGATGCCGCGTTGCAACGAGACGGAGATGGCTTCCGCCCGGTCATGGACGCCGAGTTTCAGGAACAGGGCTTTCATGTGGGTTTTCACGGTTTCCTCGGAAACGAACATCGCGGCGGCAAGTTCCTTGTTGGTCCGGCCCTTGGCGACGAGGCGCAGCACGTCCAACTCGCGGAGAGTGAGCTTCGGCCGGACGAGACGGTCTGCCAGCCGCGAGGCGATGCCGTGCGGCAGGTAGCGTTCGCCCGCATGCACTTGCCTGAGGGCGGCAACGAGTTCCTCGGTGGTGGTATCCTTCAACAGATACCCGCGCGCTCCGGCTTCCAGGGCGCGGAAGACGTCCTCCTCGTTGTCGAAGGTGGTTAGAACAAGCACCTTGCTGGCGGGATCGCGCTTCATGAGTTGCTGGATCACATGAATACCATCCCCGTCCGGCATGCGGATATCAACGATATAAACGTCCGCAACCGTCTCCGATTCGAGCGTCTGGCGGCCGGTGCCTGCTTCGCCGACCACCTTGATGTCCGACTGGCCGTTGAGGATGGCGGCGAGGCCCGCGCGGAGCGGGGGATGATCGTCTGCCAGGAAAACTCGGATGGGGTGATTCATGTCGGTAGGGTTACGGATACTTCGGTGCCTTCTTCGGGGCGGCTGTCAATGGAGAGGCTTCCCCTCAGGGCATCGACGCGCTCATGCATTCCAGTGAGTCCATAGCCTTTCCCCACGCGGTCCGCGACATCAAATCCGCGACCGTCGTCCTTCACCACGAGCGTGACCCAACCGTCGCCGAAACGAAGCCGCACTTCGATGCGCCGGGGACCGGCATGGCGGACGGCATTGGTCAGCGACTCCTGGCCGATGCGCAGCAGGGCGTTTTCATGCTCTTGTGGCATCGGGCGCGGAGTGCCCTCGATCTGCTGTTGGCAGGAAATGCCCGTATCGCGGGTGAGTTCCCGCGCGTATTTCTGGAGGGCGGATGCGAGGTCCGCCTCACCGAGTGCCAGCGGGCGCAGGTGCCAGATCGTGCGCCGCGCCTCGCGCATGCTTTCCCGGACGAGTTCCCGCGCGGTCTCCAGGTGTTCGCGCGCCTTTTCCGGCGCCTCGGCGAGTTGGCTTCTGACGCATTCCAACTGCATGGAAACCGAGGTCAGGCCCTGCGCCAGCGAGTCATGGATCTCACGGGCGAAGCGTCCGCGCTCGGCGAGCACCGCCTCGAAGGCCCTGCGCTGGGATTCCAGTTTTCTTTTCCGTCGCATCCAGCTCCGTTGATAGATGGCGGCCGTCAGGGCGAGGATTGCGAAAAGGATCGCGGAGAATACCCATGAGATCCGTTGAGGTGTCCACCACGGCGGCGGTTTCAGCAACCCGACATCCGCCGGGGCGCGGAGTCTCAGCAGCAGCTTGTCCTCTTCCTGGAACGGGGCAAACGCACCTATTGAAGTGATTCGGGCGATGCCGGCGACCCGCAGTTTCGAACCGGGCTTGAGATCCGGCGGCTGCCCATTTGACAAATCCAGCCATCCCCGGAACACCACCGGGCCGTCACGCAGTTCGAAGGTCGTGCCATCGGCTCCGCGGAACACGTTGAGCAGTTCCGCTTCGCAGGCGACCAGTTCCGATTCGAAACGCGAATCCAACAATTTCGCGGCCGAATTCATGACGGGCGGCGGGCTGGCATGCCGATCCCGGATTTCCACCCCGGAGGCCAGGATGAAAGGTTTCATCGTGCCCGCACGGGGCCAGCCTTCGACCTCCACCACCGTGCCCGGGTTCGTTGCCTGAATCCGGGCGGTTTGCACCCACAGCCCGCCGCCATCGGTGCGCAGGAACATGCCCCGCCCCGGCAAGTTGAAGGTCACCACGCCCCGCACTTTCACAAGTTCGTTAGGTCCGGGACCGTTCAAGCGGAGCAACTGGCTCGATTCCACAAGGCGGGCTTCCTTCTTCGTTCCGGGTGCGCTCAGGGAAACCACGTCCGCGGGCGAACTGGCGCGCAGGAAACGGCGCGTCATTTGCCGGTTCGAGTTGAAAATGGTGGCAACCACGCCGCGGATCCGCACCCGGCTTTCCGCCAGGCCCCAAGGCACGGATTCGGGAGGCAGCGGCCCTTCGATCAGCACATGGAAATCGCAGGAATCGGCACGGCACTCCAGCACCAGAGCGCCCTCATGCATCATGACCTCGGTGACGTCCGCATCCACTGTCACCCAGTCGCAGTCCAGATCCGGGCGGGCGAGTTCGATGCCATCCACAGGCCGCGGCGGAGGCAGTTCCCCCTTGCCGAGAATCACGATTTCCGGCGAACCTGCATCTTTTCCGGCGATCACTGGCGCAAAGACTCCGTAGTCCGTGATGCCGGAAACCACCACCCGGTCCCCAAGCTCCGGCCAGACCTTGGAATCCTTCCACATCTGTTTGACGAAGATGCCGGCATCGCCGTCGTGGATGAAAAGCGTTAGAATGCTTTTGTCAGAGAAAGTCACCACGCCCCGGACCTTTACGGGCAAGCCCTTGCTTGCCTCCTCGTAGGAAAGCTCCCGGATGTCCGTGATCCGGGTCAACGCAACCTGATCCCGCGTCTCGGCCCGCAAGACCGGAAACACGCCGGTCACGACCATCGCCCATGCCAGCCACCCGATGCGCATCCCAATTGCCATTCCCTTGTTTAGCATTTGCTTTCTTGGGAATCCAGCCCGGAGACGGGCAAATCACCCGACCCAATGCCGCATCATAGTGATCGCCGCCCTTTGCGCCATCCCCCGTTCTAGTGATTTTCACATGCCCCCGCTCTTCAAGAACCCCATCCTTTCTCCCCGGTGAGAAGCCACCTTGAGACGGCAGCCGGACCGGTCTCCGGAGCTTCCCGGAAATCGTGCCACCCACCCGATTGGGGGATGCGAAAACCCCTCCTTTCCGAAGTGGATCCGCAATGCTCTCCCATGCTGAAATCATGGCCAGACTCCACTGCGGATCCCGAAAGACCTCGAACAATGACAATGACTCCATTTCTCAACATTCTCCGTGTCGGCGCCTGCGCCGTCTTGCTCGTCACGCAACTTGCCGCCGCCGAGTCGCCGCGCGAACACCTTTCGCTCGATGCGGGCTGGCGATTCCATGTTGGCGATGACTGGCCGGCTGCACTGCATCTGGAGAATTCCGGCACCGGTTCCGGACCGGCGTCGGAGAAGTTTTCCGACACCTACTGGCGCGTCGTCAATTTGCCGCACGATTGGGCGGTGGAACTGCCGTTCGACTGGGCCGCCGATGGCAGCCACGGTTTTCATACGCTCGGCGTGAAGTATCCGAAGAACAGCATCGCCTGGTATCGCCGGACCTTTGAGTTGCCGAAGGAAGACGAAGGCAAGCGCATCTGGCTGACGTTCGACGGCGTGTTCCGCGACACAACGGTGTGGGTCAACGGTTGGTGCGTGCGACATCACGAGGGCGGTTACGATCCGTTCCGCGAGGACATCACGGACGTGGTGCAATACGGCGGCAAGAACACCATCGCCGTGCTGGTGGACGCCACAAAAGTCGAGGGCTGGTTTTACGAAGGCGCGGGCATCTACCGCCACGTGTGGCTGGACAAGACCGCGCCGGTGGCCATCGCGCCGGACGGGATTTTTGTGCAGAGCGAATTTCCCAACAACATTCCCCGGGGCAGTCCTGAAATCGAAGTCGAAGTTCGCCTGCTCAATGCGCAGGCCAACGCCGCAACGGCAACCGTGAACTGTGAACTCATTTCGCCCGACGGAAAATCGCTGAAAAAGTTTTCGGCGGCGGAAAAGTTAGAACGCAAGGCGCAAGGCGTCGTGAAATTGAAAACCCAAATTTCTTCGCCCATTCTCTGGTCGCCGGAATCGCCTGTGCTCTACAAACTCATCACCACGGTTTCATCCGACGACAAAATCGTTGACAAAAAAGAAACCGCGTTTGGCATCCGCACCGTGGCCTTTGATGCGACGAACGGCTTTTTGCTCAACGGCAAGCCTTACCCGATTTGCGGCACCTGCAATCATCAGGACCACGCCGGCGTCGGCGCGGCCATCCCGGATGCGTTGCAGGAGTTCCGCGTGAAAAAATTGAAGGAGTTCGGCTGCAACGCGTATCGCATGTCGCACAATCCCCCCACGCCGGAATTGCTCGATGCCTGCGACCGGCTCGGCATGTTGGTCATGGATGAGAGCCGCCTGATGGGCAGCGATTCAGCGAACCTGCAAAAGTGGGACGACCTAATCCGGCGCGACCGCAATCATCCGAGCGTCGCGATCTGGTGCATCGCCAACGAGCAGTTCATGGTGCAGGACACGCCGCAGGCCGCGAGCGTGGCCCGCACGATGCAGGATTACGTCAAGCAACTCGACCCGCTGCGCCCGGTCAGCTACGCCTCGCCGGAAGACGACGTGTTCCGCGGCATCAACTGCGTCATCGAAGCGCGCGGCTGGAATTATCATTACGGACCGCAAATGGATCGTTATCACGCGGCGCATCCGACGCAGCCGAATTTCGGCAGCGAGCAGGCCAGCGTCGTTGGCACGCGCGGCATATACACCAATGACCGGCCGCACGGCTACGTCGCGGCTTGCGATGTCGTCTGGCCGGGCTGGACCACGACTGCCGAAAGCTGGTGGAGTTTTTTCGCCGAGCGTCCGTGGCTTTCCGGCGCGTTCGTCTGGACCGGCTTTGATTATCGCGGTGAGCCGACGCCGTATTGGTGGCCATGCGTCAACTCGCACTTCGGCATTCTCGACACCTGCGGTTTTCCGAAGGACGCTTATTACTGTTACCAATCGTGGTGGACGACGAACCCCGTGCTGCACCTCGCGCCGCACTGGAACTGGCCCGGTCGCGAAGGCCAGGAAATCCTCGTCCAAGCCTTCAGCAACTGCAAACAGGTGGAACTCTTTTTGAATGGCGCGTCGCTCGGCAAACAGACGATGAAGCAAAATTCAAAATTGAGCTGGCAGGTGAAATACGCGCCGGGAACGTTGAGCGCGAACGGTTTTGACGCCGCCGGGAAAGTCATTGCCGAAACGAAAGTGGAAACCACCGGCGACGCCGCGCGAATCCAACTCACGCCGGATCGCAAACCCATCAACGCCGACGGCCAGGACGTATCGGTGTTCACCGTTTCCGGCCTGGACACGCAAGGCCGTGTGGTGCCGGTGGCGCAGAACAAAGTTCATTTTTCCGTCGAAGGCGCGGGCAACATCATCGGCGTCGGTAACGGCGATCCGAGTTGCCACGAGCCGGACGTGTTCGTTCCCACCGCGCCATCGCATAACATTCCCGTGGCCAAATGGCGCTGGGAGATCGGAAAAATTCCGAAGAGCCGCGACACCGTGCCGGCATACGCGAATGACTTTGACGACTCCGCCTGGAAACCGGTCAGCGGCGGCGGGCCGACCATCGAAACGCCGGACACCGCGGCGATCTATCGCGCCCACGTCAAGCTGACGGAAGAGGACTTGCAAGGTGCCGGCGCGCTCATCTGCTTCAGCGGATGCGACGACGAGGGTTGGTATTTTGTGAACGGCCAGTTCGTCGGCGAATCGCATGACTGGCAGGCGCAGCCGATTTTCGACGTTAGAAAATATCTCCACGTTGGCGACAATGTCATCGCCGTGGGCGTTTACAACGGCGTTGCCCAAGGCGGCTTGAATCCCAGCGTGAACGTGCAAATCATCGGCCAAGTCACTGCCGCGCCGTGGGCACGCAGCCTGTTCAACGGCCTGGCGCAAATCATCGTGCAATCCACGCGCGACACCGGCGAATTCAAGCTGACTGCCACCGCTGACGGTCTCGTGCCGGCGACGGCCACGGTTCAAACGCAACCGCGCGTGCCGCGTCCATGCGTGCCATGACTGCTAAACTGCTAAAATCTTAAAAGAGCGAATCTGTCGTTGTTAGGTCAAGTTTTCTGTCTGGTCTCTGGTTTCTGGTCTCTGGGGTCTGAGGCGAAGCCTCGCTAGGAATTTGCTTTTTGACGTGATGGCCGTTGGAAAAGCCGGTGGCCGGACCGGAGGGCGGGGAAAATGGGGTTGATTCCTCCGTGGCCTTTTCGTTGGCCGTTGAAACAGCCGGTGGCCGGCCCGTAGGGCGTGGAAATGGGGGGTGATCAACACCGGTTCTGGGGTCTACGGCACGAACATCTTCCATAGCATCACCGCGGTAAGAGCTGTTATGATGATCGTAAGCGCCAGAACCATACGCTGAAGTACCATGTTGGCGGTCGAAATCCGCATGCTGGTCGCAGTCGCTTCTACTTCCATGTATTTCGTTACTACCCCGCTTCTCCTGTTCAAAGTATCCAACAACTCATCAAATGCATCCAAAGACTCTGTCACACCAAAGTCGAGTTCTTCAACCGTCGCGCGGCTACCAAGTCGATGCATTTTGCCAATCACGATAACACGTGACCGCAATAGATCATGAAACTTGCTAGCACCGGACCTCAACCGTGGCATTCGTTCTATGAGTGCAACTTGACGTTCGTTGAATTCAAATAGAACATCGACAAGCTTTCTATATGCGGGTCCGACTGGACTACGGGACCAATCGAGAGCTATGTCTCCAACCCCCAAGGATGCCAATCGCAGACGCTTTATTGTCCGGTTCTCCTGTTTGACCCAATGGTACCGATGGATCTGTTCCAAGACGGACTGAAGGAACACTGGAACGCAGATGTCGAAGTCACTCTCTGGATCGTCCTCCTTTCCCCAGATGTTGACGAACAAACAACACTCGAACACCGAATGCCCTGCCAAAGGCATAATCGCGTAAGGCCAAACGACTGAGGCCGGGTACGAGCTCCGCGTGAATAGTTCTATTGACTCAACTACTCGTCCAAGCTGCCCCCCTGCTGCCCCGAAAGCTCGTGGGATCCCCTCCCGCCGCTCGATGTACAGGATAAGCGGACACTTGTGGGGGCGTTCAGAATTCCGTTAATCTGCTAGAAGCCCGCAGGGCTGGCTAACGGGGAGACACATAGTTCTAGGCGCGCTTGTTGGCAAGGTTTTTCTTCGGGCGGCGGCGAAAAACGCCGC
>Ga0118677_10007617_pt1 | contig 17781 bp, 17 predicted proteins | sample AliMusrvi5mmetaG_FD_86154 | JGI IMG/M metagenome (GOLD analysis project Ga0118677, IMG submission 86154) | reverse complement strand
GTTCCCATGGCCGCCACCCCCTCTCCGCGCCCATGCCCGGCAGTTCCGGGACGTGTGCGCACCAACACCAACCCCGAACCAACCCCCAACAAATCAACACCATGAATTCAACCCCCATGACCCCGACATCCACCCCGATCCAATCCGTGTCCCTCTATTTCCGCGAGGGACCCTCCGACAAGGAATACCATGCCGCCATCGAACCCCATGATGACGGCTTCATCGTGACCTTCGCCTTCGGCCGCCGTGGCTCCACCCTGAACACCGGCGTCAAGACCGAGTCCCCCGTGTCGCTCGCCGAAGCCACCAAGGTCTTCGACAAGCTCGTCGCCTCGAAAATCGCCAAGGGCTACCGTGCGCTCGGAGGCTCCTTCACCCCCTATCAACAATCGGGCGATGAGGGCCGTGACACCGGCGTCCGCTGCCAACTCCTCAATCCCATTGAGAAAGACGAGGTGAACCGCCTGCTCGCCGACGACCGTTACTGCCTCCAGGAAAAGCACGACGGCCGCCGCCTGCTGGTCCGCAAGCGGGGTGACGAGATCACCGGCATCAACCGCCGGGGACTTGTCGTCTCCATCCCCGAGCCGATCCGCCAGGCCGTGGCCGCCATCCCGCTGGACGTCCTGATCGACGGCGAGGCGGTGGGTGACACCCTGCATGCCTTCGACCTGCTGGAGGTGAACGGCAACGACCTGCGCCAGCGCCGCTACATGGACCGCCACTCGGGACTGCTCATGGTGATTCCCCCGAACCAACAGGCGCTCCGCTGGGTCAGCACCGCGGTTGATTCCCGTGACAAGTTCGAAATCTATGAGGACCTCCGCCAGGGCAAGCGCGAGGGCGTGGTTTTCAAGGACGTCAATGCGCCCTTCAGCCCCGGCCACCCCAACTCGGGCGGACCGCAGTTGAAGCATAAGTTTGTCGAGAGCGCGTCGTTTGTGGTGACCGCCCGCAATGCCAGGCGCAGTGTCTCGTTGGGTCTCTACGACGGCGACACGCTGGTGCCCGCCGGCAATGTCACGATCCCGCCCAACCACGCGGTGCCGGCGGTGGGCGAGGTTGTGGACGTGTCGTATCTCTATGCGTTTTCGGAAAGCGGCTCGATCTATCAGCCGGTCTATATCGGCAAACGCTGCGACATCCCGGCGACCGAATGCACCACCGACCAGCTCAAGTACAAGAGCACCGGCGAGGCCGCGGCCTGAGCGGATCATCGCATAACTGACAATCGCCAGCTTTCGGCATGGCACCGCACAAGGCAGGCCCGGCCGCACGACACGCTAGAAAAGCGCGGCCGGGTAAACACGGGCCGTCATGGAGGATTTTCCCCAATTGGGGAATCCATGGCGGCCCACCCCTGGCGGCGGACAACGCCGCCGGACACGCGGCACCGCCCGCGGCGGGGCTTCGGCCACCAATGAATGTGGCAATCAACAACAACCAACCAAACCACCATGAACACCAACACGTCACTGGCGACGCGCAAGACCGTTGAGGAGCTTGTGAGAGAATGGAATCTCGCCAGCCACTTGCTCAAAACCGGCCTGGAGACCCTTGTGCAGGCCGAGGAGCATTTCAGGGCGTTCGACGGTCCGGGGTCACACTACGACCTTTGCCTGTTCACCCACAATGACCACACAATGGATTTCGACAGCAAGATCAAGCGGATGAAGGCCGCTGCCTGGCGCTATCTTGTGGACCGGATCGAGTTGAAGAAACTGGCGTCGGTCAAGCGGGCCGACGAAATCGACCGGCAGATTGAGAATGGCGAGGATCTTCCTGACATCACGATGGACAACCTGTTCGGGTGGCTGCAATCGCTCGACGCGCAGGCCGGGAAATTCCTGGAGGAGGCCATCGTCGAGGTCTTTGAGGTCCTGCGCCCGCCGTCGCTCCATTACAAGACCAACAGCGGGTTCAAGGTCGGAAAAAGAGTCATCCTCGGCAACCGGGTCGAAAGGACCTGGAGCGGCACCGGCTATCGCGTGAGCTACGACTCTGAAAACGAGCTGAGGGCGCTCGATAACGTGTTCCACATGCTGGACGGCAAGCCTCTCTCGGCCTATCGCAACGGAGACCTTATCAATGCCATTCAGGATGCCAGGAATGGAACCGGTGAAACCGGGTTCTTCAAGTTCAGGTGCTTCATCAATCGCAACCTCCATCTCGAATTCAAGCGCATGGACCTCGTGCAACGGCTGAACGAGGTCGGAGGCAGAGGGCTGCCAATGCCCGGAAGACACTGAATTCCCCCTCCGGCCACCGGTCCGGCAATTCCAACCCGGACAAGACCGCATGCCCGGACCGTCCGCACCACGACGTCCCGCGCGCAGGCCGGGGCGACACGGGCCGCCACGGAGGATTTTTCCCCAATTGGGGAATCCATGGCGGCCCGCCTTTTCGAATCACGAAATCCCAAACATGAAATCCGAAACCAAACACCCGATAAACGATAACAATCAACCTCCAACCCCCATCAACCAACCAAATGAATCCATCCACCCAACACAAAAGACACCATCTTCTCGACCCCGCTGAAATCATCGCCCTTGCCGCGTTGTCGGCTGTCGGCGCGGTGCTTCTCAACCCGAAACTGGCCGGCCTCGATATTCCTCCCGCCATGCGCGCGGAAGTGACTTTCGATGGTTGCGCGGGCAGCGGTCAGCTCACCGGCACCGAAATCTTCGGCCCCTATGACAAACCCCTGGAGTTCCACCAAACGGAACGCCTGCTGGAAATATCGCTGCCCGCGGCCAACGGAACGAAGATGCCCATCGGCAAACTGCTCAATGGCGCGATCCTCTCGCTGCTCGAAGTCCGCCACCCCCGCTGGGCCGACGACGAAGGTTGTGAGGGCCGCATTGAGATCTTCTGGGTCCCGCGCGCCGACGGCACGACCGAAACCCAGATCGGCGGCACCATCGGCTACCGCAGCCTTGTGACCCACACCTATGAGTTCTGGTCCGCCAACCGCGAGCTGGTGCCATGGGAATGCGAGGGCTGACAAACCAACAGCCCGAACACTAACAACGCCTCCATGAAACTCCCCATCCACACCGCCGTCATCACCCATGATGACGGCACCACCCAATTCGTTGCAGCCAGCCACGGGGATCTGATCGGGCGAATCGCAGACTGGTGCCGCGAGCACTGGTCTTCGGTCTCCGCCGAGCCACCCCCGGCGGAAGCCCGCGACCTCATCGATGCCTACTTCTACGACAACGTGGAGGACTCGCTTGAAGTCACCGAGGGATCCATCGAATTGCCGGAGCCATACGCTTCCGCCCCCGAACTGCTGGCCCAACTCAAATGTCTGCTTGCAGCACTCGCCGCCTATCGACCTGGAAACGGGGACGCATATACGGTGATATGCGGGGAGATCGTGACCGCCAGCGCAGTTATCGCCAAAGCATCCGTGCCATCCATCCCATCAATCCCACGCTTCACCGTCTTCTGTCAGGAGGCGGGCGGCGCCGGCACCATTCACATCGCCTGCCATGAGGCCGCCGATCTGGAATCCGCGATCCTGGCCGGAAAACAACAGTGCGTCGATGACTGGTCCTCCGGCTTCGGAGAGGGCGAGAGTCCGTGGACGATGGAAACCGTCCGCTGCCTCGGCGTCGCCGCGGGCGATGTCGAAATCCTCCACTGGGAGGACCAAGCGCCATGAGGCATCCCGTCCCATCCAACAATCCCGAACCCCTCAAGGTCGGCGACCGCGTGCGGATCGTGCCGGAATGGCAGGATCCGGGCGATGATCAGTTCGGGCGCGTCGTGATAGAGGCTCCCGCTGATTCCACACGTGTCCTGATCAGGACACTCATCCCCGGATTCGTGATTCAACCCACCGAATGGATCGAGGCCGACAGGCTCGTTCTCCTGACCCGACCCGAACCCCAATCACCTACGACCACCATCGAACACTAACAAACCAACAAACCGAACATCATGAAAACAACCATCAAGGACAACGTCCTGCACATCGAAATCCCGCTGCACGAGCCGCGCCCGTCTTCCTCCGGCAAGACGCTCACGGTCGCCAGCAGCAACGGCAACCAGCCAACCGAGGCCAGGATCGACGGCCTGCCCGTCATCGTCGGCGTCAACGCCTACATCAAGCCCGAACGGTGAATCGTCCGGGAGACACAAGAACGCTTCGCTTCAAGACAGAAGACAGGAGAGCAAGGGCAGAGCCACGGCCACGTCCTTGCTCTCCATCCATCGCGCTTCGCTGCATCATGCCCAACCAGCAACAGGCCGGGGCGCAGGGGAGGCGAAATCCTCATCTTCTGTCTCAGCGTCTTCCGTCTTCAATTCCACATCCAACATTAAACATCCAAAATTCAACATCCCATGAACATCACCATCCATGTCTCCGCCATCCAGGCCGCCCGCAAGCTCCTCACCCGGATCCGCTTCGAGCGGCTCAAGCTGTCGGTTCTCAACCATGTACTCGCCACCGTCGATGCCGCCGGGCTCACCCTGGCCGTCTGCGATCTCGACCACTGGCTGGAAACCCGGCTGCCGGCCGTAATCGATCCGTTCGAGACAGGCCGCTTTCTCATTCCTGCGGAAGCCCTCAAGGCCGCCGCCAAGGGTGACAAACGCTGCTGCGCGCATTTCGCCTTCGCCGACACGCCGGAAGGTCCGACGCTGACCCTGACCGTCCCCTGCGGCGGCAAAAACGTCGTTTCCGTCCATAAGCCGGAACCGGTCGCGTATTTCCCGGAGCGGCCCGGCGTCGAAGGCCGGGTCACCACCATTCCGAAGGAAACCCTGATCGCCCTCCAGGTTGTGGCGTGTTGCGCCTCCACCGACGCCACCCGCTACGTCCTCAACGGCGTGCTGTTCTCGCCGGACGACGGCGGAATCCTCATCGCCACCGATGGCAAACGCCTGGCCGGGGCACCCGCGCGCTTTGCCGGGTCGGAGTTCATCCTGCCCAGCACGGCCGCGCATGTGTTGGACTTCCCGGACTTCACAGGACGCGATGCCGCGATCCAACAACCCGACGAGGGGAAGGGTACGCACGTCCAGTTCAGGTCGGGGCCGCACACGCTCATTGCCAGAATGATCGAGGGAATCTATCCGAACTACCGGCAGGTGATCCCCCATGAGTTTGGCTCGGACGCCACCATCCCGGAAACCCATCGGCCCGCGCTCATCTCGTGGCTGCGGTCCTTGGACGGCAAGGGAGGTCATAATAACCCCGTGTGCCTGACCTGGGACAAACCCGGCCACCTCACGCTGACGATCCGGGACTGCGACGAGACGGGTGCGACCATCCACGTTCCCGCCAGCATAACCGGCCAGCCGCCGGTGATCGCCTTCGCGCCGGGGTATCTGGCGGAGGCCCTCGCCATCGGTTCCACCCTGCGCCTCATCGACGGCATCAGCCCCGGCATGGCGGCGGACTCATCCTCCGGCAGCTTCTGCGTGCTCATGCCGTGCAGGTGCGTGGCGGAGGAAGTCGGGGTGGGAAAAGCCCGGGCTCCGGGTGTCGCGGCGTGAATGAGGGGATGCCCCGTGGAATCGTTTATCATCAGGCCCTCCCGCCGGTCCCGTTGGGGATTGGCGGGAGGGTTAGGGGGGAAACGCAAGGTGCAGTTTTTTAGCTCGGACCTGGCTTCCGGCAGCAACCCTGAACTTTCCCTAATCATTCATTTGTATTGTTCTTATGCACAGCTATTATTTACCATGACCACTCCATCAGACACCCCGTCGGACGGTCAGCCTGTCTCACCGATCCGTCAGCAGTTTCTCCAGCGCCTCGTCGCGCTGGCCATCAAGCCCACCACCCACGAGTATTACGTCCAATGGGCCGAGGCCTGGACCAAGGCTCGTGGCAATCGTTCCACCGACGCCACCAGCGCCTTCTTCGATGCCCTTGGCCGCTCCACGCATCTTGCCGACTGGCAATTCCGCCAGGCCGTGGACGCCGTTCACATTTTGGCCCATGACATCCTCGCCCTGCCGTGGGCAGCCACCTACGATTGGCGCGGTCTTGCCGATCAGGCCCGGTCCTTGGAGCCCGACCACCGCACGCTTGGCCGCGAGACCATCAAGGTCCGCTCCGAGCTCCCGGTCCTTCCGACGGGGCCTGCCGGCCCCCTGCCCGAGACTGACGCCGAGGTCGCCCGCATCGCCGAGGCCCTGCGCCGGGCCATCCGCCTCGCTGGTCTCGCCTACGCCACCGAGGAGACCTACGTGAATTGGAATGTCCGCTTCACACGCTTTTGTTTGGAATATCTGAAACAAACCCCGCGCGACGCCGTGCCCGCCGGCATCACCGCCTACCTCGACTATCTGGCCTTGGAGCGCAACGTCGCCCCCGCCACCCAGAAGCAGGCGCTCAATGCCATGGCTTTCCTCACCAGGAAGGTCTTCGGCATCGAGGAATTCACCCTTGTACACCTCACACCCGCCCGCGGCGGCCGCCGTCCGCCTGTGGTGCTGTCCCGCCGGGAAGTCGCAGCCATCCTCGCCCACCTCGAAGACCCGTGGAAGCTCGCCGCCCAGCTCATGTATGGCAGCGGCCTGAGGCAAATGGAATGCCTCCGACTACGCGTCAAGGATCTGGATTTCGACCAGGGCACCATCACCATTCATGATGGCAAGGGCGGCAAGCACCGGGTGGTCCCGCTGCCCATGGCGCTTGAAGAACACCTCAAGGAACATCTTGCCAAAGCCCGCGAAAAACACCTCCGGGACCTTGCCGGCGGCGCGGGTGAGGTCCACATGCCGGAATCCTTGTTGCGCAAATGGCCGAACGCATCACGGGAGTGGTGCTGGCAATACATCTTTGCCTCGGCCACTCTCTGCCCTCATCCCCGGACCGGACGGGTCGCCCGCCATCACCTGCATGAATTCTCCATGCAGCGCCAATTCAAGGACGCAGTCACCAAGGCTGACATCGCGAAACACGCCACATCGCATTGCCTGCGGCATTCGTTTGCATCTCATCTCTTGGCGTCCGGCACCGACATCCGCACCGTCCAGGACCTGTTGGGCCACGCCAGCGTGGAAACCACCATGATTTACCTCCACACCCTGAAACGACCGGGTGCCGGTGGCGCAAGCCCGCTGGACCTGCCCTGAAGTCCGAAAATCCCCCCCCCCGGTAAGAAGTTTCCCAACATTGCCGCACTTTCCACTTGGCTGGTCCTCAACGGCGGGCTACAAACCCCTCATGAACGGACATCCCAGAAAAGCGCCCTTCCGGGTTGCCTTTGCCCTTGTTACACCACCGGTGGCTGTTACAGGACAAAAGCCACATGTGGCTCAATAAAACTGTTCGCCCAATAGAGACCAATCACCATGACCGACGATGAACGCATCGAAGCTGAGATCTCGATCTATCAGGAAGCGATAGGTCGGAAGTGGACCAATGAAGGGCGCGAAAGAGGAGATAGCGGCGCGTATCCGGGATTGTCTCCAGCCGAGAGCCTGTTCGTAGACATGTGGTTTTTCTGGCAAGCGTGCCTAGTGAATTCCGGTGATGTCGCGGGCTATTTCGAGTATATGGATGCGAGTCAATCTGATTTCTTGACACTGGGGGCGAGTGGGTGCTTGGAAGCAACTGTAGGTCTTCGGCCGCATTTCGAGCAAGCTGTCGCCGATGGAAAGCGAAAGGAATGGCACGATGGCTGGCGATCACGCCCGCCTGATATCGTTGCAGCGGAGGATTTGGCATTTAAGGACGATTTCCCTGCTTTGTTGCTGGCTTTCGCGAAAAATAACATTAGTCGCCCTGATCACGCAAGATGAGCGAACAATGCGTCGCTGCTGACCGGCATGAACCCCACAACATCAACCCCAATGTCGCTGCGTTAACCCGGCAGCAGGATATGAGACGTTCGATCAAATATGAGAAAACTACAACGAATGACACTTTTGATTCTGATGGGCATAGGAACATGCTTAGCGGACGAATTCAGGCTGACCATTGAGCAAACCAATCTTGAATCGCTCAAACAGACATTGCCTACCGCGTTGAAATTACGTGTGCAGCTTGCCAAACTCCAGGAGAAGGAATTTGTCGACAGCTCCAAGGCTTTGGGATTTTTGCCCAAAGGGAGCGAAGACTTCCGTACTCGACCAAACATTTGGGCCGAAGTCTATAAATGTTCCGATGGGACCGCGTTCATAGTGGACAACCTCAATATGTCATTATGGATTCTACAGGACGGAAGCTGGAAGTGTCTGCTCGCCAACCTGAGAGTAGACAAGACAATGGGTGGCGCACGTCCGCACATGCCTGTTCTTTATGTTGGCAGCGGTCAATTTGCACTGAGCGAAACAGTTCCGGGCACAGTTGAAGAGAAGAGTAAGGATGGATTTCCGCAAGCGCTGGCCGTAACCTTCCTCCTGGATTCCAAGACTGAAGAGATCAAGGATCGCTCTGAATCTTTCGCATATGATCACACCCCGCCAGTTCGTATTCCTGATGCCTGGATTCAGCGGTACAAGATACAGAAGATCGAACAAATCGCCGCTGCCGACCGGCATTAGCTTCGTAATTTCACTCCAACCACTACGTTTTCGCCCGGCGGCAGGGCTCGACGTTCGGCAAAAAACAATCTCATGAATCCGACTCAAAGGAAGTATCTTGCCACTCCAGTCCCCCTGACAGCGGACTTCAAGATCACGATGCTCACCGCTGGGATATTTCTAGCTTGCTATCTTGCCGCCTGTTGGGTGACATGCGACGGGCATTTTCATCCCGCAGCGGTATTGCCCTCATCTATTCCCACATTCTGGGGAATTTTTATGCTGGCTAGATACCAAACTAACAAGGGTAGAATTGCAGCTTGGGCCACGTTCATTGCAGGGTGCCTCTTGCTTTGGGTCTGTTTCGCGGGCGGCCACCTATATGGCTTCCCATACCTCTGATCAATCCTGCCTCCAACCAAAAATGCCGAACAAATCGTGGATGCCAACCTTCCATTTGCCCCTCAACCACCCGGCAACTCCACCCGATAGCGCGGTGGCATCACATTAGACGTTAGCTCAATACAATTCCCATGAAACCACTAATGACAATTGTAGCCGGACTCATCGCGATTTCCGGATTGAATGCTCAAACCAAGGAACAAATTGAGAATCTAAGTGATCGCCTTGAATCCGCATGGAAAACAAAATCCCATCAAGCCTTCGACGCATTGTATTGCAAGGACAATGCGGATCAATTTCAGATCGATCAGAACGTGGACTCGTGGGTTTGGAAAATGAGCAATTACCCGAAGCTGAAGATTGTCAGATTCCTGAATATATCCGAGCTAGAGAAGCTTGCGGATCCACAGAATGGCAATAGCGAGCAAGATCGATATAGAGAGATTCTGGGTAGGATCACCAAACCACAGGTTATGAATGGGCACTCGTACGTTCAAAATCTACCTGCGGTAGGCATTCTTGATTACAATATCACACGGAACGGTCTCACAGGCGTACATTCGGTCGCGGTAGGGCTGAATCCAGACGGGAGACTTCAGTTCACGCTCCAAAGAAGAAGCTAACAAGGCGTCGCTGCTGACCGGCATGAACCCCACAACCACAACCCCACCGTCCCTGCCCTGACCCGGCAGCAGGACGTGAACGTTGGGCGAAGAAAAATGAAGAGCGCGATACTTCTACTCACAACCGCGATCCTCGTCGGGTGCGGTAGCACCAGCGTTTCCCGATATGGTGAGGCCCGAGTGAAGCGGACGGACCGTTTCACCGCGTTCGATCTTGAGTTCGCTGCCAAGATCGTCTATGAACTGGAATTCCCTCCTGTCTCCTTGACGAAGCGTGGGACGACCATCTTCCGGGTAAGAGGAATCAAACCCGGTATGGTTCCAACGGCTGTTACACTTCGCTACCCCCAGTACTCAAGCCTTAACAAGCGTGATCTATTGGATCAGTGGGGCGACGCGAAGTTTCGTCTGCGAATAGCCTCGATTGGCTCGGGCAAGGCATTTACCCACACGTTCGATCTCGCCGAGACGAACTGGGGATACGACGCCGCAATATCTGATCGCGCGCACTTCACGGTGCCACTGACTGGATACCTACTAAACAAGAAGTTCCGGGCCGAGGAATGGTCAAGAGTGACAGATTACGACATCGAGGTGACGGTTTTGGAGCCGACACGTTACGGCTCCCATCAGGTAGAGCTCACGGGCTTCTTCCCAGTGTTCTTTGGCGAACATGAGATTAATGGAGCCCAACAAGCCGCGCCAGACCGACCCCCACCAGCCCCGTTGTCCCGATGATCCCCCGTAACCACACCCTCAACCCCGTCTCGACGGTCAGCCTCGCTGGTGGGGTCGGCTGCGCCTAGACGTTCGCTACAGAATGAATCCAAGAAGAATACTACTGGGTGCCATCCTTCCGGTGCCGATTTACTGCCTTGGTTCCGCAATTTATACATTCAAGAGTTTGCTTCGTCACCCCCAAGACATTCCAACCTTAGTCGTCCTTTGGTTCGGCTATGGCTTTTTGATTATGGGTATCCCTTCGCTGCTTTATTCGTTCGCCATGGAGGCGCTCCGTTCGAAGGAGAACGCGAGTCCTGCGATCTGCGCCCTTTTTGGTGCAGTATTGGGCTTTCTTTGCGGCTCACTATTCTTCCTGTTTGATGCGCAACCTGACGTCTTCTACACGATGTCTCTGCCCGGAGCTGTAATTGGGGGACTTATCCCGCTGCTTCTCTCCAGAATCGGACAAAGCGAACAAGAGAGGGCTGACCAACCGGCTACCCCGTCCTGCGATGAATGTCCCGTGATAGTTCCACCCCCAACCCCGCGTACGAAGATCCTGCCCCGGTAGCCGGTGGCAGCCTCTAGCGTTCGGCCCAAATGACAATTGCAGATACATCCGTCCATGCCTTGAAGTGGTTCCAGTCTGGAGCGATCGGAGGGCTTTTCGCGCTTCCTCTAATATACCAGGTATTCGGATTCCATAGGAGTCCTTTCTATTACCAAAATGGATTCTTGGGTTCCTTCGGGATTTCTGGATTGATCGCACTAGTCGCGTCGCTCGCTCTAGTTGTTCTTCCAAAAGCGTATGGCACTCGAACGCGTGGCTGGTGCGGAGTAGCGTTGACAGTTGTACTTTTTGTATTGCCTGGCGGCTGAGTCTCCACCAAGAACCATAGATGCCGAACAACCGGCTACCCAGCCCGCTGACAAGCCTCCCGTGAAAGATCAACCCTCAACCCCCACGTCGAAGCCTGGCCCCCGGTAGACGGTGGCAGGCCCGCACGTTCGGCCACGATAAAAACAAGGATCCTTCCCATATGCCCCCAATCAAGGTCATCATCCATGGATTTTGGAGATCATTTCAAGAGACTTTCTTGGGGAGGTATTTTTCCACTACAACGGCAACCGCTTGGGATTCCATGGTGGCCGCGGCGTCTGAGGAGTGGGTGGATGACACAATTTTTCAGTTTGCTGCCCAGAGTCCCACCGGATTGTCATACGCTGACCTGGCAAAGCACATAACCGATCAGGCCATCGTTCATCCAGATTTGGATTCCCTAAAGCGGGACATTGCTTCAATGTTCTGCATGTCCGAACGTGATGCGCTGACTGCGATTGACCGGACGTTAGGCGGCATTTGCCGAGCAGCTACCTTGTGGCACGGGGCTTGCCCTGACAACGCAATCGATCCGGTGGGTGCAGCAGCTTTCAATCTGGCACTAACTGATCATTCCATCCTTGATGCGGTCTATCCCGGATGGCGGGACTGGAAACGCGGATACCACTCAAAACCTGAAGAAGCCGAACAAGCCGTGCCATCCTACGGGCATAAGCCCTCGAATTCCGTCCCATCAGCTCCCACAAACGCGCCCGCGGATGCACATTGACGTTCGCTCAAGAAAATGAGATGACACTTCCGCGCCCACTGTCAGTACAAGAGCGAGGTCTCGTTCGGTGGATGCTCCAGCATGGAGAGCCGGGAGCAGAACGATTCCTCGACCAACTTGATGACGCAGTCGTGTCAGGAGTGTGCGGCTGTGGGTGCGCAAGCGTGGATTTTCAGATCGGAGATCGACACCCCAATAGAAAGAAGGGAATGACGATTTTATCGGATTACCTTTACGGGCCCGAAAGTCCTCCATTCGGTGCTTTCGTGTTTGCTCATGGTGACACACTCGGAGGTCTGGAAGTCTACGGATTTGGCGAGATAGCGGATCGCATACCCATGCCCGAAGAACTTCGACCGCTTCCGAAATCAATCAGCGAACAAGCCGGTGGTGGCAAGCGCGAGTAGCCCCCAAAATTCATCCCAATCACAAATCATTGACACGCGCTGCCACACCTCTAACGTTCTGCCAAGAAAATGAATAGGTCCCATATCGTCGCACTCGTAATTGCATCCGCCTCGGCGCTGCCCATTACGGGTTGTACGCCCGACAGAAGGAATTCTGATCCCATCTCGGTCGTGATCTCATCGACAAGTCAACCACACATTATCCTAACGGCAGACAGGTCCGATGTCAGGCGGAGAGAATCCATTGTGATAGTGGCGACTTTCGTAAATCCAACAACACGAAGGGTGATGCTCCCAACAGAATTCGTCGATGACGACGGGCAGACTGGGATTGCGTATTTCCTGCAATCATTTTGGAACGGCAAGAACGGCGACTCTGTATCCGGATCTAGATATGTTGGAGTGAGTCGCTGTCCGCCAACCTGCGAATATTTGGAGCCCGGTAAGCAGAAGTCATATCGACTAAAATGGAAGTCAGATGTCCACGGGAAGGGCGTCATGACACTCACATACAAATTTCTCTGGAACGGAAAGTCTCTATCAGGCACGCTCACGCTACAGACCCATTGAACCAAAGAATGCAGAACAAGAGAGGGCTGACCAACCGGCTACCCCAGCCTGCGCTGAATTTCCCGTGATAGTTCCACCCCCAACCCCGCGTACGAAGATCCTGCCCCGGTAGCCGGTGGCAGCCTCTAACGTTCTACCAGATTAATCATAATGAAAAGTATATCCGTCACATTTGTCCAAATCGCGATTCTTATTCATACGGCCTGGGCGGGGGAGCTCACCGCTATTTCCTCAAAGTTTATCACAGCAGCCAAAGATGGCGATATTGAGAATCTTGCCTCGACACTTTGGAACGGTGGACCAGCGAAGGGAGAGATGATCGAAGAATTCAAGAAAGTCGTCCCCGAGATTAAGGGGGGGAAACTTAAGCTCACAAGTGTCGATATGGAGCTAATTATTGGTGAATTGGGCGTCACTCTAATGCGAATGGATGCAGAAGGTGCTAAAGACCCGCACTTCAATCCTATTATTTGTCTGAAAGTGGAAGGCAAGTGGCTCATTTTCCCTTGGGCAACTGAAGAACACCTAAAGGTTCTCTTTAACCGGAGAAGCAAGGAGGAGCAGATTCATCTCAGGCTTTTCAACGAGTGGGCCAATTTGATGGAAAAGTTGCTGACCGAAGAGGTAGAACAACCGGGCTCTGCTCAACCGGCTACCAAGCCCGTTGAAAAGGATCCCCCGAAAGATCAACCCTCAACCCCCACGTCGAAGGTCAGCCCCCGGTAGCCGGATGGCAGGCCCGCACGTTCGACAATCAATGAAATCCAAGATCTACGTCGCACTAATAGATGAGGGAACCACCGTGTGGCGACCGGTCTCCGCAATCCAGATCCGAGATCACATTTACCAGATTGATCCAAACGCAGGTGTGCCCCCAGATGAGAATTGGGAATTCATTCCCGGATCGTATGTGGCCTGTGAAGAATACCAATTTGCCGATTTCACCGGGAAGGTTGCATATGCGGAAGCGCAATTATCGCCAGCAGGTAGGTTTTCATACACCCGGCCAATCACCAATCACCACAAATACAGTAACGCCATATTCCGGGAAAACTCAGTGGGAATATACATTCAGTTTTATGACACCGAAGGACGATGCTTGCGGGACAGCCTGCAAGACTCCTTTGCTTTGGCTGAATCCGATTTCCAGGACGTAACCCGCAATCAAGAAGTCGAACAAGGCGCTGATGGCAAGCCGCCAGAGGTCGCTCAGCCGCCCCATAAACTCAACCCAAACACGCGACTGCCATAGCGCGACGTTATCCAAGAATGAAGAAAATAATCATCGCCTGCATCTCGCTTATAATTTCATTCATGGCGTCATGTAAGGAAAAGGAGCCAACAAGGCTGGCTTTCCTGGTAGGAGCGAAGTCATCCCCAGCCTTCGAAGATCTCCAGGTCGGCAAAGAGGTCCCCCTAGGTGAGTGTATCTCCGTCGCCGGGTCAGGTGATTTTGGCGAAAAGAAGTGGGGTAAGATCACTATTGACTGGATGGACAATCAAACCATTGTATTCGAGTCAGGCGGAGTAATAAGTTGGTCGCCACCCAAATCTAGAGAAATAAAAGTGACTGGAGATTTAAATGTTCCGCTTGTAGCGTACTTACTAAAGGTGTCGGTAGACGATCAGATGCATCCGAAGAGGATGTGGTTGATTAACAAATGGCAACTTCAGCCAGGCGCCGTTGAGATCGCGCACTCCATCAAATAGGATAACAAGGCATCGCACCGAGTGACCGCCAAGCCACACAATCACCAATCAAACCACAGCCCAACCGCCGGTCATCGGTGGACTTGAGCGTTGGACTATGAAAACGATTCTTCTCACGATTCTGGCAGTTATATCGACTTTTTCCGCACGTGGTGAACCGACGGGAAAGAACGTCCAGGAGTTGCTTCGGACAATTCGCTCCAAAATTCCCGAAGGTTGGACAGCATCATACCAGAAGCAGTATTCGTGGCTGGAGATTTCCCGCCGAAAGTCCGTTTTGGGGGACTACCCCGCTCCCTCATGCTTAGGGGATTATCCACAAAAGAATATGGTGAGAGGGCGGGTGTCTTTCTCCTTCCGCATTACTGAAGGTGTTTCGCCGGTGGAATATAAGCGAATGAGCGTAGAGAATGCCCCGGTTCTCAAAAACCTCAATGCACTTACCGCAGACCTGGAGAAGCGCAACGTACGCACGGACAAGGATGGCTCCTACGTTCCGCGCACCGATCCGGATAAGCAACTTGTGGATCAATACAACGCACTTAAAAAAACTCTGCATCATGTGCCCGGGTATTACTTTCGCAACATCAGCCTGGATTTGGAAGGCTTCCCGGGGGAAGATTCATTCAGCTTTATCCCTCAAGACAATCAGGTTCTCGAGGAATGCGGTCGGGTTCGGGAAACCCTCATAAAACTGCTATCAAAGTACGAGGAGGTCCAACAACCCACGGATGGCAAGACGCCAGAAGCTCCTCAATCAGCCCACTAACTCAAACCAATAACGCGTCTGCCATCGCTTAGACGTTGTGCGCCGAGCCAAGCAAGGCGCTTCTTGTCAGATGAAAGATCTGATGTTTCAAAACCTAGCCAGTAGAAACTACCGAGTGTTGCAGACATGACAGCTAACCCATTGGAACTTCGCGGAAGGCACCGCGTTAACAACATGAACCCGGAGGCTGCCTTGGAGGCCGATGGATGGGGAAACGTCATGGCTGAAGCGTACACAGGGAATTCCATAGGCCACAGGGCGGCTCGCGCCCGCCTGAAGGTTGATCTACAGATGCCCAGAGAAGCATTTTGTAGCCTCAAACGCCGTGCAGCACCGGGAATCGACGGTGTGACCTACGGTGAGTATGCGGGAAACCTCGATGAAAACCTGTTGCGATTGGTAATGCGCTTCAAGCAGGGGACATCCCGCGCCCGACCCGTCAAGCGCCGGTGGATTGCCAAAACGGGAAGCAGTAAAATTCGACAAAATTCACCCGGTGGGAGTCGGAGAGCAGCGGGAAGTTCACCTTCCTCGGCTTCGACATTTATTGGGCGAAGGGCTGGCGCAATCCCAAGGCTAGGAATGTGAAACGAAGAACCAACGCCAAGAAGTTCCGGTCCAAGCTTGCGGAGCTTAAGGAATGGCTCAAGAAAGCGCGGAGCTTACCCCTCCGTGACATTGTCGCCACCCTCAAGCGCAAATTGCAAGGACACTTCAACTACTACTGTGTAATCGGCAATTCGGAGCGCACCAGCGCTTACTCGTACGAGGTTGTCCAACTGGTTTACAAATGCCTCAATCGGCGGAGTCAGCGCAAAAGCTTCACGGCGGAGTCCTTCAAGGCCGCCTGGGAGCGCTGGCAGATGCCACAACCCCGAGTCAACGAAAAGCCCCTGCCGAAAATCCGCTCGACAAATCCAGCCATGCCCCGCATGATCAAGTCCATTCAACCAGCCTCACAATGATGATCGTCGTTTCAATTGCGCGCTTTCCTGAGGAGCCCGCTGCGGTAATTCCGCACGCCGGGATCTGCGAGGGGGGCGTCGGTCAACCGGTGCCCCTACCTTAATCGAAAAAACATGATCCGACTATTTCTACTCTGTCTATTGCCCATCGGCTTTGTAAGTTGCGACAACAAAGCAGGCCGTTCCACAGACAGGACGGAGTCTGTATCCAAGAATGCTTGGTATTCGTCGTGGATTTCAGAAGATAGAGGCGAGCGATTTCGCTCAGAACAATCACTGGCTCCCGGCGAAGTAACAAGTGTGTCGATTCCATCTGACACCTCGTTGGTAGTAGGATTCGTCGTGGAGAAGGGATATGAGATCAGCAAATCCTTTGGAACTATTTATATGGGAACCAATGACACGCCTCATGCTATGGGGGCATCAACGGGAACGTGGAATGAGTTCAAGGCTGCCAATAACTCGGTAACTATTCGCTTTGAGAACACGAGTGCTATCCCGACCCGACTGGCAATCTACACAAAACCGACAAAGTAAATGGAGAACAAGGCGTCCCACAGAATGACCGATAAGCCCCACAACCGAAAAGCAATCACTGTTCAACCGCCGGTCATCGGTGGACATAGACGGAAATTCAAAATTCACCCATCTTAACTAATTGCAATCTATGAAAGATCGTTGCATTCTACCGATTCTATTGGCTCTTCTTTCACTGGCATACGTCGCACACGCGGAAGTTGTAGACTTCAATTTCTCGACCCGTGAGGTAATAAGTGGTTTAGGAACAAGCTTCGTATGCGGTTGCGGGATCTTGGCTATTGGTATCGTCATTGCTGCCAAGATTTTTAGATCTAAATGAGTCAATAGTGCAAACTAGGCGACAAGAGAATGTACATGAAGACAACCAGAGAGCGGTCGATTGGTGGTCGTGGATGCAAGTCATCATCACGATCTACAAATAGTATTGCCTGCAAGAATGAACCATGAATTGGAATGATGCTCCACCGACAACCGCTACTTCAAGGATCCATTTGCGCTGATTCGCCGATGCCCCATACTGACTAACCCAGCATGCCACCACCTCCGAAATGAAGATTCCGAACAAGACGTCCCCGCCGACCGGCATGAACACAACAACATCAATCCCTCAACCTTTCTACGCCTCCTTCCATGAGCACACTGAGCCTTCGACTTCCTGATTCGCTGCACCGCAACCTCAAGCAGGCCGCCGATGCTGACGGCATTTCCATCAATCATTTCGTCAGCCTTGCGGTGGCCGAGAAGCTCTCCGCCATCCAGGCCATCGACATTATTTTCGAACGGGCCAGGGGTGCGTCCCGTACTGCGTTTCTTCATGCTATGTCATTGGTTCCTCGCGGTGAGACCATTGATGTAACGCTCCGCGCTAATCACGGGAAATCGGGGGCGTTGGATTTCGCAATAATCTCGTGGTTGTCGTAACGGGGACCGTTGGTAAGGCGGTGGTATCCCGCATGGCAGGCCGCCGGA
>Ga0118677_10007616_pt1 | contig 17783 bp, 7 predicted proteins | sample AliMusrvi5mmetaG_FD_86154 | JGI IMG/M metagenome (GOLD analysis project Ga0118677, IMG submission 86154) | reverse complement strand
CGGCACACTTCCGGCTGTTACCAGACGAAAGGCGGGCTCGGTGCTGGGCGGTTGGCTAGACCTTACCCAGGTCGGACTTGCACCGACAAGACACGCCAGGCTTTGCCTGGCACACCGCGACGGGCGTCGGCTTCCAAACAGTGCCAGGCTTACTCCGTGACTTGATAGCAGCAGTAGTTGAATTCCCGGGCCGCGCCTTGAAGACGCGGGCGGACGAGTCGCCCGCGCTCCCAGGGGCACGCTATTTTAACCGAATCATCCGCACGCCATAGCTTTCCAGTCCGACTATCAATGCGGCCTGGTTGGCAGCGAACTCGACGGGCAGTTTCGCGGCAGCTTCGATGATAGCCACCAGTGCTTCGGCGTTCTTTACACCGTTTTCCGCCTGCCGGCAACGAATCTCGACGATATTGAGCTGGTTGGCGTCGATCTTTTTTGCTTCGAATTGTTTTCGGGCAGTCGCCAGCCTGGCCTGGGCGTCCGGCACTTTCAGGCGGGCGGCTTCCACGGTCGCTTGCGCTTCCGCCACTTGCTCCGCCGGGGTGCCTTCCGCGTCATGGGCCGTAAAGAGCGTGAGTCCCAGCGCTTTGGTGTCGAAGGTGAAGTGCACCGTGGCCGGATCCTGTTGCCACGAGCAGATCAGCAGCAGCAGTTCTTCGCCGCGCTTCACCAGCAGCGTCTTCACCTGCGGGTGATCGCAGGCGACGGGATAATTGTCGTTCCAGTAGTTATAGACGGTGTCGCCGACCTGATCGTTCTTCACCACGCTGCTCAAACCATAGCCGAAGCCGAACAAAATACGGGACAGGCGCTGGATTTCCGGGTCCCACAGGTTGACGCGAATCTCGTGCACAAACATGGCGCCGAACTTTGTCCGCTGCGCCACGCGCGATTCCGCCGGCGTCTTGCAGTCCTGAATGGTGGCAAAGGCATACGGGATGCAGCCCGATTGCCGCCCGCTGCTCTCCGCCTGCAGCAATCCGAGCCCATATTTCGACTGCTGCGGCTCGGGACCGAAGAACCATTCCAAATCGCAATTCATGTCGTTCCAGGTGAGCATCGGCAGGACCGCCGTGTTGGTCATGTGGATCATCGACATGGGATAGTTTTTCCACTGCGGGCCGAACTCGCGATGGAGATTCCAGATGCGCCGATGGTAATCGCGCTGCTCCCACAGCCCGGCTGACGGTTGCACGCCGAGACCGGGAATCTCATAGGCATCGCTGGTGATCAGGTCACGCGACGGGTGGGGATAAGCGTTGTCGAAGTAGAGGCCGATGCCGCGTTTGATGGTCTCCGCGGCGTAGTAGCAGCGGAAATCGCGGCGGCTCGGCGCCATATTATTGCCGCCCCATTCACCGTTGAAGACCTGGGTCTCGGGATGGCGCCGGCTGTCGCCATGATACTCGTCCCAATACATTCCGCCATAGCCGCTACTGCCCGGATGTTGCGCCGTCCGGCTAATCGCCAGCTTCTGCCCATAGTCCAACTGATCGACGGGTTTATCCAACCCGTTGCGTTTCTTCCAGTCTTCCAGGAAGGCGCCCCAGCCTTTTTCCCGTACCAGGTCGCCGCCGGGCGTGCCGGGGATCGCCATTTTGGCGTCATAGACCGAATAATCCCGGTGATAGGGATACGCGGCGTTGAACGTTTCCTCCACGGCGCAGCCCATCGAAAAGTTTTGTTTCGGCAGATACTCGAAGCCTTTGCCGGCGGTGGAGCCCCAGGCGGTGATGCCGCGCCAATCCGGATAGGGCATCGGTTTTCCGGGGCTGGCCATCAGGCCCAGCACAATGGTGCGCGGTTCGGTGAGGGTGATCGGTTGCTGCACCAGGTTGAGCCGCACCGTGAGCACCCCGTCCTGGCGGATGAGTTCCTGGCACGGACTGAACTCCTTCTTCGCATTCCAGTTGAGTACCCAGCCGTGGTCGTTGTTGGCGAAGACGCAGAGGCCGCGCTCCATCCCACCGAACCAGAGATAGGGCGTGAAGTTGCCGATCCAGTCGCCGTTCGGAAACTTGCGGCTGTCCCAGACCACCCCGTTGCCTTTGGGGGTATCGCCGACCGGATTGACGCGGAGGGCGGTGGTACAGGCATGCCAGAGCGGCATCAGTTCATCTTTGAGCGGAATGTCGAGCACCAGCTTCTTCAATTCCTGCTTCTTCGCGCCGGGCAGCAGCGTCAGTTCCACCTTCATGCAGCCGTCGATCTCGGTGGTGCAGACACTTTTGACCATCACGGCGTCGTCTTTCGCCGTCGCTTCGTAGCTGGCCGCCAGCGGCCGGCTCTTCATCAGTTTGGGGGCGCCGGTCAATACGCGCGCGTCATCAGCAGTGAGGATGATCGGGCCGGCCAGAATTTCCTTGCCCAAGCTCTTGACGGAATTCCACAGCCCGAGGTTGCCCACGCCGTATTCGCGGCCCACCACGGTGGTGGTGGTCGGATTGGCGCGCACCGCGGTAAACGGCGGATAAATTTTCTCCGTCACGCCGGTTTTCGTCCCCTCCCACGGGAACTTGATCCGCGTATACTGTTTCACAATGGGATCGTCATGTTTATTGAATTTGGTCGTGACGGTATACTGGCCTTCCGGCATCTCTTGCAGGGTAAACTGCCGGCTGGCGCCGAATTGTTTCTTTGCCAGGTCCCAGGTGAGCGTGGCCTGCGTCACCTGTTGCCCATCGCGGCTAATCGTCACCACGGCGGCGTCACTCACCTTGTCCTTGTCTGCCCCGTCGGGATCGGCCACCAATTGGGTGGCGTCGAGATTCACCCGCAACAGGTTATAGGACGGGTAGACGGACACCCCCACCGAGTCCTGCGGCGAGGCGACGGCACGGATTGCCCATTTCTGCTCGAACGGATAGAGCTCGCTATACCGCACCATGCGCATGGCGGCGCCGCTGCCTTTCGGCGTGCTGGGATTGCGCGACCACATCCCGGTGTAATCGAACCAGGCGCGCGTGCCGTCTTTGGCCGCCACCTGCAACTTGAAATAGTGGTCAGCCGCTTCATGCAACATGCCGTCACCCGGTTGGTAGGTATAATACGCGGCACCGTTCGCCGGAAGCGCGATCTCTTTCTCATTCTGCTGGTCGGGCATATCACTCGACTTGAGGTGCATGCTGACCCGCGCCGTGCGGGCCGGTCCGGGATTGTCGATACGGACTTTGAACTCCGGTTTCGCCTCCCAGAAGTGGTCGCCCAGCGACTCGATGGCGACGACCGGTTCGTCTTTGGTGAAGTAGATGCGGGGATAGAGAAACCAGGAGACAAATGCCCCGCCATGCGGGAACCAGGTGGGTTGTCCCCACGGCGCTTTATAATTGCGGGCGATCAGTATCCCCATCGAGCGGCCGGCCAGCGTCTCCGCCGTCCAGCCGAAATCCTTGAGTGAGATGGCGATTTCCGCGGTCCAGATCTTTTTGTCGTTATCGATGCTATGCGCGGAGCGGATGTCGGTATTCCAGCCTTTGTCGACCCCTTCACCGGGGACGATTTTGGCGTCGTAGAGCGATCCGACGGAATTGACGAAAAACTGGTAGAAGGCCTGGTCACCCTGATGAGATTCGCGGTGGTCACGGTTGGGGTCGAGCCAGATTTCGATGGCATTGAAATCGCCGATCAGTTCGGCGTCGCGCGGCATGGCTAACGAGTGCTGTCCGCCGCCGTAGAACGCGCGCGGCGGGAGGGCACTCACCATGGCGATATAGAGGGTATCACCGAAATAGCCGACCCTGGTGCGCCCTTCGCGCACGTCCATGAACATGGCATTGAAACCGGCTTCTTCTTTGCCGAATGTCGCGAGGAAATTCACCGTCCCGGTGGCGCCGTCCCATTCGCCGGGGTCCAGCTTGCCATCCAATATCGGCGCCTTTTTGAGTGGCGCAATGGTGGCGCAATGCCCCCAGCCCATCGCTTCCGTCGCCGGGGGCTTGGAGTCAGCGGCAACAGCCATACTCATCATCAACACAAAAAGGCATGCGATGGCGGCCAGCAACCGGACGCAGGAAAAACGTGCTTGCATAATTCGCTCCTGACGGTATCGGTAATTCCCCTACCGCGGGAAAGGTTACGTTAACCTTATACTAGGAATTACCAGGGATCCTGTCAATAGCCTAATTGGACAAGGTCTACGCAAAAGGCTCGGAAGACGCGTGTCCCCCATCCCCAGCCCTTCCCCCGCAGCGGCAGGAGAAGGGAACAGATGAATGGGTTTGGTACTCCCTTCCCCTGCTGCAGCGGGGGAAGGGCTGGGGATGGGGGCCACGTCGTAGACTTTGCGTAGACCCATTGGATATTTAGCGGGATGATTAGTGTGATGAAGCCACGCGCGGCGGGGCGGTGGTGCCGCGTATTTGCAATGCCGTGGGCAGCGCGACCACCTGGGCGGTGGGCGTTGCCTCGCGCACCTGGCGCACTACCAACCGCGCGGCTTCATAGCCGATCTCGCGCAGGGGAAGCTGCACGGTGGTAAGGAGATTGCGCCCGCGCGGGTCGAGCAGCGGGTCGGAGTCATCATACCCGATCAGGCTGACATCTTCCGGAACCCGCAGACCGCGTGCGGCCAGGAAATCCGCGATCCACACGGCGCCCATGTCGTTCGGGGCCAGGATCGCCGTGCACCCTGGGAAGGCTTCCCACGCGGCGGCAAAACGCGGGGCGGCGCGGACGTTGTCGGCGTATCCCCACGGCATGCCGCCGACCAGCACCGCATCCCCATCGAGCCCATACTCCGCGCACGCCTGCATGGCTCCCATATAGCGTTGCAGGTGAATCTCGCCGTTCCGGTCCCAGAAGTGCAAAATCCGCCGGTGCCCGAGCGCCAACAGATGCATGACCGCTTCATACCCTCCCTGCCGATCGTTCGCCACTACCGCGGCGCAGCCGGGAAAGGTGTTCAGCAGCGAGACGACCGGGCAGGCGCCAAACCCACTGGCGGCGCGCAGACGCGACAGCAGCGGTTGAAAGTGACGGGGATCCGCCAGCACCAGCGCCCCGTCCACCTCGCCGCGCTCATAGAACGGCAGTAAATCGACGTTGGCATCGGTGGCGGTCGAATAGTGGGTCAGCATGCCGAATCGTTCCTGTTGCATGCCGTCGATGATCCCGCGATACAGGTTGAGGAAGAAGGGCAGATCGAACAAGCTCAACGGCATAAACACCGCGATGAGATGGTTCAACAACCGTTGCCCCTGTTTACGCATCACCAGTTGCCGCGCGGCATGCCCGGCGCCGATGGAATACCCCAACTCGGCCGCCACCCCGGCAATCTCGGCGGCCTTGGCCTTGCTGACCCGTGACGCCACGCCATGCAACGCGCGCGACACCGTCATTTTGCTCACCCCGCACCGCACGGCAATATCGCCCAGCGTCACGATCGGTCGCGGCGTCGGCTGGGCAGCGTCCCGTATACTATTTTTCATTTCCGTGCGTGGCATGGCCTCTGAAGGCTACCCACTGCCGGGTGATTTGTCAAGGGTTACGTTATCCCTTGGCAGCAGCCGTTCAGTGAGTGGGAACTCACCGGACGAAACACGTTCCGACGCGCGAACGCCCTCGTCAGCAGGTAGGTATCCTCGTAGTTCGTCAATTTGAATGCGCCGGGATCAACAATGGCATGCCTTGCCGGTGGCCACGCCCTGAAGGACGTGGCAAGTGCCTTCGGAAGCACGCTGAAGCGCGCTTTGACAGCATGCAACGCTTTCTTTATACCATGGTGTTCGCTGTTTCAAATTGACGAACTACTCGGTGCTCGCGAGGACGCTCGCGCGCCAGAAAGAGATCGCTCGTTCCGGTGATCCAGGTTATTGGCATGTTCGTACAGCTATTTGACTTTGATCGCCACGTCGCCACCGCCGGTGGTCACGGCTTTCACCACGTCCTTTTTCGTGGCATCCTTTACCGAGACAGCGGTCACCTTCAGGGTATTGAGCGCCCCCGACGGCACGTTCGCGCCTGGCGTCACCTGCGCGAAAAATCCCTTCTTCGCTCCCGGCGCCAATGGGCCACTCGACCAGCCGGTTCCGGTGATCGCCAAAGTGATCACTGCGCCGGTCGTCAGGTCGAAGTAGGCAATCGTCCAACCCGAACCACCAGCGGGTGCGGTGATCGTAAAGGTGTCGGTGGTGCCGGCGGTATTCAGGATGCGGAAGTAGTAGACGGTCGTCGAGCCATCGGGCACCCACTGGCTCTTCGTCTGGTGCGTGCCATCCAGGTTGAAGATATCACCGCCCGTGTAGGCACTCTCATTCGCCGTGCGCAGCAACAGGTCGGGCTGATATGCCTTGGGCAGGAAAAACACGTTCAGCGTGTGGTTGGCACGGACATGATTGACCGCGCAGGTCAGGCCGGTATATACGCCTTTGGTGGATATCCCCTGGTTATAGACGGTCTTACCGTCGAGTGTCCAATTCATCACCAAGAAGCCCACGTTGGGTCTGGCGGTGAAGGTGATGCCGCCGTCTACCGGGATCCTTTGCGGCGCGCCGGGTGTGATCATCCCGTTCGAATCGGCGCTGGAGGTAACGGTAAAGTGGGTGGCCGGTATAGCGAATGCCGCTGCATTGCTCACCACCGGTGTCGCCACTTCATTGCAGTAGATCGACGCGACATTGACGATCGACGAGCCGTCAACGGCGCTGTTATTCACCGTGCAGTGGAAGGTCACTTGCTGCGCGACGGCGCCGGCGTCGAGGGTACCTATATTCCAGGTAAGTGTCCTGGTGGTGGAATCGTAATGAAATAAGCTGCCACTACTCGGCACAACGGTGACCCCTGCCGGAAGACGATCGTATAGCACGGTGTTGGATGCCTCGCCATTACCGGTATTGCTACAGGTCAACGTATAGGTGACCGTTCCACCCGGCTTCACCACGCTTGGTGAAACGGATTTCGTTAGCGTCAATGCCGGCAACGGTGCAGGATTCCCGGCGCCGATGGCATAGAGGTTGCTGTCAGACGAGCCGAAATACAGCGAGCCATCCGCCCCGAGTATCGGCGAAGACGCGATCTTACCTCCGGTGACAAAGGGGTGCGCCCATTTCGCCGTGCCGTTCGCGGTGACGGCGTAGAGATTGCCATCATCCGTCCCGATATAGATCGTCCCATCCGCCCCGATAACGGGGGAACAGCTGATTGAACCAGCGGTGGCAAAGGGAGACGTCCATTTCGCCGTACCGGAAGGGGTGATGGCATACAAGTTGCCATCACCCGACCCGATATAGATCGTCCCATCAACCCCAATGGCCGGTGTGGATTCGATATTGTCCCCGGTGGCGAATGTCCATTTTCGTGAACCGTTCGCGCTGAAGGCATAGAGGTTATTATCCCATGACCCGATATAGACGGTGCCATCCGCTCCAATAGCCGGCGAGGGATCTCCGTCCATTTTGAGGTCGGAACTCCACTTCGTGGTGCCGTTTGGATTGATCGCGTAGAGCTTATCATCCTGCGCTGACCCGATATACAGGGTACCGTCACTCGCGAGAGCCGGGGAGGAATATCCACTGAAACCGATCGCACTGGCCCATCTTTGTGTGCCGTCCGGGTTGATGGCATACAGGTTGCCATCATTCGAACCGACATAAATCGTGCCGGTCGTACCAATCACCGGGGAAGATTCAATAAAATCTCCGGTGGCAAAGGGTTGTGACCATTTTTGCGAGCCGTCCGGATTTACGGCCCACAGGTTCCCATCGTAATCTCCGATATAGATGGTTCCATCTGTTCCGATCGCCGGTGAAGATACTATCCCTCCCGTATAGAAGATCCACTTTTGCGAGCCGTCCGGGTTGACGGCATAGAGGCTGACAGTGTCTGACCCGGCATAGAGCGTGCCGGAAGTGCTGATCGCGGGTGACGAAATGATCCGACCGTCAGTGGTAAAGGGTAGCATCCATTTCGCAACGGGCGTGCTGGGACCGGTGAAGGGACTCCGTCCGGTATGCTGCGCATCGTGATGGAACATCCACCAATCACCGCGACCGGAGCCGGGAACATAGAACTGTACCGAGACGGTATGGTGCGCGGTGATGTTCTTCAGCGTGTAGGTGGCGCCGCCCGACTGCACCGGTGCACCGTCCAGATACCATGATTCCACCAGGTAGCCGGTAGGACGCGTCGCGGTGAACGTGAGCGTGGTGCCGGAAGCGATGGCCAGTAAACCACCGGGAGCGATTCCACCACCGTTGCCGGCAGAGGCTTTGATAGTATAATAATCCGATGAAACCTGGAAGCTGGCCGTGTTGGTCTGGGTGATCGCGGGCACCTCGTTGCAATAACTCGCGGCGGTATTGACGATATTCGTGCCCAGGGGAGTATTGGCGTTCACCGTGGCCAGGAAGGTCACTTGCCCGGTGTTGCCGGGGTATATCGGATTGAATATCCAGCTCAGGGAAGATGCGGTCGCATTGGTTATAAAACCGGATGCGCTGTGCGGATAATAGCTGATACCGGCCGGTAAGAGATCGGTCAGCACCAGGTTGTTCGCGGTACCGCCGTGGTTGGCATAGGCGATGGTATACATTACCGTACCGCCGGGAGCGATCTTGCTCGGGGTGACGGATTTGGTAAAGGTCAGCGCCGGCGCCAGTCCAGGATTATTGGTGCCGATAGCATAAAGGTTGCTATCAGCCGAACCAATATACAGTGTGCCATCCGACCCGAGTACCGGCGAAGACGCAGTCCAACCTCCGGTAACAAAGGGGTGCGCCCATTTCGCCGTGCCGTTCGCGGTGACGGCGTAGAGATTGCCATCAGCCGCCCCGAAATAGATGGTGCCGTCTGCCCCGATGGTGGGGGGCGAGGAAGAGGCTCGCGTGGCAAACTGGTGTGTCCATTTCAACATACCGGCCGGGGTGACGGCATACAGGTTGTTATCGTATGACTGGAAATAAATCGTCCCGTCCGCACCAATGGCTGGTGTGGAGTCGATACTCCCCTTGGTGGCATAGCGCCATTTCTGTGTACCAGTCGGGGTAAAAGCATACAGGTTGTGATCTGACGCCCCGACATAGATGGTGCCGTCCGCTCCGATACTTGGCGAGGAGTTCCCGCTGCCGCCAATGTTGCTGGCCCACCTGACGGTGCCATCAGGGTTAATCGCGTGCAGTTCATTATTTCGCGCTGACGTGAGATATATGGTACCGTCCGTCGCGATAGCCGGGGAGGCTTCCCCAGAAAACCTAATGTCACAGACCCATTTTTGCGACCCGTCCGGGTTGACGGCATACAGGTTGCCATCATCCGAACCGACATAGATAACGCCGTCCGTACCAATAACCGGAGAGGACTCGATACTATTTCCGGTGGCAAAAGGCCGTGCCCACTTTGGTGTGCCGTCCGGATTGACGGCATACAGGTTGCCATCGTCGGACCCGACATAAATGGTCCCATCCGTCCCGATGGCCGGGGAACTAAAAGGAGCAGATGCTGGAAAGGCCCACTTCTTAGTGCCATCCGGGTTGATGGCATATAGAGAAGAATAGGAGCCGACATAGAGAGTCCCATCAGCGCTGATGGCCAGAGAGGAGAAAATCCAGCTTACAAAAGAAAAAGATACCACCCACCTGGCCGTCGGGGTCGCCGGGCCGGTATACGGACTGCGTCCGGTATGCTGGGGATCGTGACCGAACATCCACCAGTCGCCGCGCCCCGCGGCCTGGCAGAGCATGGCCAGTGACAACAGGCAAAGCGTCAGCAGCAATCTGGCTACGGTGGGGAGCAACGAACCCCGGTTCGCGCTGGTGGAAAACGCACGCATGGTCATACTCCTTACTCCAATGGTGTGCCGTGGGTTATCTGGGTGCTCGTCTGTGAAGAGAGCCTGTCAAAGCGGAGAAAAATGTCGTCCAGCAACCTGCGTAGACAACTACTGCTTCGAGCACCTGTATTACACTTCAATACTGGCGTATAGATTCCTGCAATACAGATAAAGTCAGTGGCCTATTTTATAGGACTCTCTGTGCCACCAGTTCCATCGCTATCCCCATTCCCCGTTATCGGAACCTGGATTTGTTAGCGACTGTCTACAAAAGTGAACAATCCGTGAAGTCCGTGGTTTGACGCTGATATGCAAGGATGCTACGCTAGCGCAAATCCCGTGGCGCAAGTGGTGGGTATGGGATGACCGAGGGGAGTGATGCCGATGATCAAGCAGATCGAATTGGGGGTGCGCAGTACGCCGACTATCGAAGGGGCGGGGGTGCATCTGCGGCGGGCGTTCGGCTTTCACGAGGTGCAGCGGTACGATCCGTTTCTGCTCCTCGATGACTTCCGCTCCGACAATCCGGCGGAATATCTGCCCGGATTTCCCTGGCATCCGCATCGGGGCATCGAGACCATCACCTATATGCTGGATGGGCGGGTCGAGCACGGGGATAGCATGGGTAATGCCGGGGTGATCGAACCCGGTGACGTGCAGTGGATGACCGCGGGCAGCGGCATTATCCATCAGGAAATGCCCAAGAGCCGTGCCGATGGGCTGATGGGCGGATTCCAACTCTGGGCCAACCTGCCGGCTTCGCACAAAATGATGGCCCCACGCTATCGCGGCGTGGCGGCGGCGGAGATTCCCACCGTGCGGCTGGACGGCGGCGCCAGCGCGAAAGTTGTCGCCGGCCGGGTTGGCGAGGTGCAAGGCCCGGTGCAGGATATCGTCACCGATCCGCTTTATCTCGATATCAGCGTGCCGGCGGGATCGCAGCTTACCTTTCCGGTGGCATCCGACCATACCGTGCTGGCTTATATCATTGACGGCAAGGGGTATTTCGACCCACGGCGCGACGCCTACGGTTTCGAATCCATCGGCATGAACTATTTCGAACTCGATCGTCCCTGCTTATTCGACTCACGCCACCTCATCCTTTATGGCGCGGGCGATCAGATCGAAATCACCACCACGGATAACCCGGTCCGGTTCCTGCTCTTCGCCGGCAAACCCATCCATGAGCCGATCGCTTGGTACGGGCCGATCGTGATGAACACCCAGGAGGAGCTGCGGGTGGCCTTTGAAGAGTACCGCGATGGGACGTTTATTAAAGAGCAGTAGCGTTGCTATTGCCCCCAGTATTACGGTCTGAACCATGATTTTCATGATTACATGATTCGCATGGTTCTTCAACGCTACAACTATTCGGATCGTGCGATGGTATCTATTCCGGCCTCCTGGCGACGCACTCCGGTGGTTTCGATACGACCATCCATAGTCGTAACCGTGCAGGCGCGTGGTTTCATTCTCATCAGAAACCAACTCCCCCACCCCGGCATAAATGCCGGGGCTATTGAGATACGCCCCATAAATGGGGCTTGAGGAGGCGGTAAGACTGATGCAAGGTTTCTTACCACTCAACCCCGGCTCCGCCGGGTCGGAAACTTCCACACTTGGTGGCTATGCCAGACCACGCGCCACGGCGGGCGCGGACTACCCCTTGAACGGTTACCCATAGTCTACTCAACCACCGGAGTGCTCGCGAGGACGCTCGCGCGCCAGCAAGGGCACGGAGCGAGCGGGATGCTCGCGTTCCCAATAATTACTTTACTTCACAGACTTCGAACGGCTCCAGGCGTAACTGTGTCTGTCCATTGCGACCGGTGATATTGGTGATCGGCAATGCGGCACCGAGTCGCGTGTGCTCATTAAGGCGGATCAGTGTGGCGGCGCCGGGACAGGGCAGTGTCACTTGCTGCGGTTGGTCGGTCAGGTTGATCAGCCAGATGATGCGATTGCCGTTGGCGGTTATTGCCAAAGCGTCGATGGCGGCGGGCGCGGTAGCGTGGATATCGGTGGCCAGCACTTGCGCACCCGCGAACGGCGCCAGGCGTTGGAGGACGAGGGGGGCGTAGCCGGCGTCGCTATCGGCGAATGCCGCTTCATCGATGCCGCCCAGCGCCAGGTATTTCAGCAGGCGCACGCGCCAGGCGGCGCCGAAGAGCCCGCGGTTGCGCGCGTCTTTGTCGGGACGCGGGTAGGGCGCATTCATGGTGATCGGGTCCAACCGCAACTTCGCTTTGGGGTCGAACGCGCGCAGCGTGCACCCCCAATCCTGGACGGTGGGCTGATTTTCCAGATAGGTATCGTCATCCGGCAGGTGCATCGCCGGGCAGTAGGACATCACCATCGCGGCGGCGTTGGCGTATTTCTTCGGATCGTCGTTGTAGGTGCGGAAGGTATTGGTGGTCGCCGGGACGGCGGGAGAAACGAGCTTCGGCAATCGCGCGCCGGGAATTGGCGCGCCAATGGTCACGGTGGTCATTGCGACCGCCGGCGCCGGCGGCGCGGCGGGAGCGTTCTTTACCTCCAGCGTCAGCGTCTGGCTGGTCTGCCGGCCTTTTTTCAGATTGGGGAATGGGGAGGAGACGTTGCTCATGGCTTTGTAGGAGGAATCGCCGAAGTTGCGCTGGTCCTCCATGCCGAAGCCATCCGGCGTCAATCCCACGCTGACCATCATCCCATTGGCGGTAACGTAGCGCAGGGTACGGAAGGTGAACAGGTCCGCGAGCAGGCTTCTGCTCACGTTGACGGGAAACACCCCCGGCCTGACGTCGCCTTTTTCATCCACCAGTTCGTAGGGTTGCCCGGCCAGCGACGCGGCGCCGAAGAGCACGCACATACCGAGACGGGGAGTGGTAAAGTCGGCATTAGGCTGCCCTTGCACGGTGAAGGTAATTTTTCCGGTCGCGGTACCGGTGATGGTTCCAGCCCAACTGTAGTCGACGATATCGTTTTTCAACGTCGCGGCCAGTTTAATGACGAAAGCGTCGGCTTGTTGCTGCACATCGAGCGTGGTAAGGGTGGGGGTCAGGGTATCCCAGCGGCTGTCGCGCACGGCGAAGTAGACACGGCGGACGATCTCCCGGTCGCCGGCGTAGAGGTAGCGCAGTTCGCCATCCTGGAATTTCAGCCTGATCGGTCCGGCGTGCAGATCATACACGATCGGCGCTTTCCGATGCTCGCCGTAGCGGAGGACATCGCGCATCATCACTTCGCGGGGCACCTGGTAGGCGGTGAGTGCCTGCGCGGCAGCTTGCGTCACCGCGGTGGCGTGGTCGGCGACGGCATCCAACAACCCTTGCACCACCGCGTCGCGCTGGGTACCGACTTTGCCCGGCAACTGCGCCAGCGCGCGGACGGCCACCAGGCGCACGCCGCTGTCCGCATCGCGCAACGCCGCGAGCAATGCCGGCAACACCGTAGGCAACTCGCTGTCATGCGCCACGGCAATTTTGCCCAGCGCTTGCACGGCAGCCGCGCGCGTCTGCGCATCGTTGCCCGGCTGGGTGGTCTTCACTAACGGCACGGTGGCGTCGGTGGGCTCCAGGCGGCCCAGTGCATCGGCGGCAATCACTTTCAGGAAGGCACGCCACGGTTCGGCTTTTTGCAATAATTCGAGCAGCACGGGAATGGCCGGCGCGCCGAGTTGGCCCAGTGCCTTGGCGGCGGCTTCGCCCACGTCCCAGTGCGGGTCTTTCATGGCGGCCTGCAACAGCAGCGGGATGGCTTTCGGGTCCTTCAACTGCGCCATCGCCTCTACCACCTCCAGCCGAATGAGGACATCCGGGCCATCCGCGGCGGGATGCGCTTTGAAGCGTTGCTCCAACTCATCGTAGCCGGCAACGACCGCCGACGCAGCGAGCAGAGCGGCGACGCCGCCGGGGAGGATGGCGAACAGGTGATGCTCGGTGCGCAGATAAAGGCGTCCATCGGCGATAGCCGGGGAAGCCAGGCAGCGCTCCCCCAGCGCATTGACGGCGAGTATCTTCGCCGCCGGCGTTGTGCCGGTGAGACCGGTGGTCTCGATGACAAAGACCTTGCCTTGTTCATCGGGCCAGTAGATCTTTCCGTCACCGGCTACCGGCGAGGCGGTGAAGTGCCCGGTCGCGCGCACTTCGGCGGCGACGGCGCCGTTGTCATCGAGGAATTTCAACGCGCCGTTATCGCCAGGCAGCGCCAGCAGCGGGTAATACAGCGGCGAGGGGACATACGGCCCACCCGAGGTGGCGCGCAGGCGCACGTGGGTTTCGGTGACGTTGCCGGTTCCGCCGGGATCGATGGCCACAGTAGGCCCGTTGCGGCCCGAGGTAGCGTAGACCAGGCCATTCGCGAAGATCGGCGAGGGGGTGACGCAGGGAGTCATCCCCGCGCAACGCCACAGTTCCGTCCCGGTAGCGGGGTCGTAGGCGATAATGGTATCCGCGCTGACGATGAGCTGATCTTTCCCGTTTGCGGTGATGACGATCGGCGAGGCAAAGTGACTGGAGGTGCGCCGCGGCGTGCACCAGCGCTCTTTGCCGGTGGCCTTCTCCAGCGCCACCACGAAGCTGCCGGTATTCTGGTCGCACGTCTCGATGACCAGATCGTGATAGAGCACCGGCGAAGCGGCCTGGTTGTAGGAATTGACGAAGGGACCCAGGTCGTGCGTCCACAGCACATTCCCGGCCAGATCGAGCGCCGTCAGCCCCGGGGAATCGAAGAAGGCATAGAGGTTCACCCCGTCCGTCACCGGCGTCGGCGAGGCGTAGCCATTTTTTGAGTCGGTCACCGGCGCGCGTTCCGCCGGCAGGTTCTTCTGCCAGACCAGGCGCCCGTCCTTCACATCCAGGCAGAGGACGGCGCGAGTTTTGCCTTTGTCCAGCGCCGTGGTCAGGTAGATTCGATCACCCCAGACCACCGGCGAAGAGTTCCCTTCACCCGGCAGTAAAGATGACCACGCCACATTCTGCGTTGCGCTCCAGGCAACAGGGAGATGCTTTTCGGGACTTACCCCGCTGCCATCGCCCCGCCAGCCGGGCCAATTGGCGGCAAGAGCGGGCAAGGAGAGGAGGAGGGTGAACGCAACGCATGAAAGCTTATTCATCTTTTGAACCCCTGGTACTTACTATTACTACCGCAGCATGATAGCAGATAACGAATTCACAGGATGCACTGGATATTTTCAGGATAAGCAGGATAGGATTATACTCCGCAAATACTATCCTGGGTATCCGGTGAGTCTGTCAGCGAGTTGAACCGCGATCGTAATATTCGAGGCTGTTTTCAAAGGCTCGGTGCTAGACTGCTGGACGCTTTTCAGGTCTCCAACCGCCTTCGTCTTCTGCGTAATCTGTCTGCATATAACTTCGGAAAGACGTTTTGCGGGAAACAATCGCCTCAACATACCGGCACCGAGACTTTTCAGATGGCCGCTCAGGGTAAAATCGCATACGGTTTAATAAACCCACGCGCAAAGAACGGTCGGAAGCCTTCGGCGTGCTCGACGGAGACCTGTGACCCGCGATAGCGTGAGGTTTCGCAAATCCAATCGTCAATCCCGATGCCTAACCCGGCATGAAAAGCCTCATCCTGGCTCTGGTGGCAACGGGCCAGTTCGCGTTTCTCGGCAATCTGCGCGCTGATATCCACATAGTGCGTGGGCTCAAAACCGAATCCCCCGCTCGGTTCGATACAAAAGACGGCGGGGGTGGCGGACAACGGGGCCGCCGCCGTTTTCGTCATCGGAAAGGGCCCATGCATCGCGCACTGTCGCACCAGTTCGTGCACGGTGGTATGGTCGATATTGTAATCCGGGTTGAAATGGGTGAAGATCACCTCCGCCCGGCAGACGCGCAGCGCATCGATCAGCCGCAGGCGCACGTCGGGGGTGTCATAGAGGTATTCGTCCTGCTCACCCAGGCAGAGATATGTCGCATCGATGCGCGCGGCCAGCGCGCGCATTTCCCGGTCACGAATGTCCGCCGCCTCCGCCCGCGGCATCTCCGGCGCCTGAATCATCCCCCCGCTGCCATCGGTGACGCAGATAATAGAGAGCGTATCCCCACGCTCCCGCATTTTGAGCATGGTGCCCAGGCACATCAACTCGTCATCCTGGTGGGCCATTACTGAAACTACATTCATGGTGGTTCCTTTCACGTTGGCTATTGGCTGTTGGCTGTTTTAACCACAGATTACGCAGATTTCGCAGATTATCATGATATGGACAGGCGAATTTCAGCCGTCGTTCTGGTAGTCTGACGAGATTCTGCATCCTGGTTCAGGAGTTCTGCGACTGCTAATAATTCTTCTGCGTAATCTGCGTAATCTGCGGTTAAAAAACTTTCCAGCTAACCCCTTAGCCAATAACCTGCACAAACTGATTATTTCTCACACGTGGTACGCGCGTACTTCGTCCATTAGACGGTTGGCTTCGTCGACGGAGATCGGTTGATCCCACATGTTATACCAGACGTTGGGCGGGAGCGTGTGTTTTCGCAGGTTGGTGATGAAATACTCGGTGCTGCATTCGACCATGATCGGCACATCGCCTACCACCTTGCGCATCGCCGGTACGTGCTCTACCTCCGGGATGGGATCGCGGGTATCGCCACCGAACTGGAAGAGGCGGAGACCCGGCAGCTTCGCGACTTCCGCGGCCAGATCGGTCCGGTTGCAATGAAAATGCATCAACCCATACCCGAAGTGTTCGATCAAGCGTTTCTGATAGTCGAACCCAAATTCCAGGTAGTGATCGACGTTACAAATCACGTATGCATCCACGCTCAACGCGATGGCACGCGGAAATGGCACCCACTCGCCAAGCCAGACGAAACAGCCGTCCGCATATCCCCCGGTGATCGCCAGTTGCGCCTCCTGGAAGCGGATATTGAAATCGAGACCTATCTCCATTAACGCTTTCAGTTCTTCCGGATACTCGTAGATGTCGATATAGGCCTGGGTGGCACCGCGTATCTCGGCGACAAAGTTGAGCGCATCCATGGTTAGGGAGTGATGCTGCGCGTAACGGCCTTCCGCGTGCGCGCTGAACGCGCGCTGGATGTCCAGCAATCGCTTCATCCATTTATTTTCCATCGGATCGGGAAGCCGCGTGATATCGGCGTAATCCGGCAGTACCGGCGGCGTGCCGCTGAACGACGGCCCGCGCTTGCGGTTGAGAAAGCGGATATTCCCCCCGTAGATGCCGCCGATGATGCCTTCGCCGCAATCGAGGATCGAGTAGAGGATCGGCAGGAAATCATCTTCGACTTCTCCGCGCGCGCGCAAGCCGATCATCATCCGTTCGACGATCTCTTCGTTACAAGGGAAGGGACGGGTCTCCCCTTCGCCGTATTGCGGCCAGTGTTGCTCGAATGCCTGCCATTCCTCTTCACGTTCAGTCCGCACCGAAAAGCCGGCCAGGATGCCATCCTGCATCTCGCGCCGGAAGAACTTGCGCCGGCGATCGAGAATTTCCTCGTAGTTTCTTTTCCAGGCAAATCCGTGCATGGCAGCACCTCGTTTCTGTCTGAACCATGATTTTCATGATTAAATGATTACCATGATTCTTTGACGATTCAACTTTACGGATCGCGTGATGCAGCAAATCCTGGAGACGTCATCCGCTGCAACCTGCGGTTATCCTAACCGTGGTGACGAGCCGGCGAGACTAAATAAGCTTGCATCACGCTATCACCATCGTAGCAGCCGATAATATATCCGGAAACATCAGCGGATTGCCCCCGACACGGTTCAGTTGACCATGAACGCCAATAATAATCAGCATCCTGTTGGACGTCTGGCACTGTTTGGAAGCCGACGCCCGTCGCGCCCCGTGACCAGTTCACGCGGGAAGGGTGCCGCTGCCACACCGTTCTTTTGACAGGATGCCAGATTTCGCCGGTGATGCTATCAGCGTTCACGGGGGTCGAGTAGAGGGATCTGTCATTCTGCTGCACCGGTGTCTCTGGTTGCCGCACTCACGCGTCGGATGCGCCGCACACCGGATTCCTTAGACAGCCTGCCAGTCCCTCCC
>Ga0118677_10007614_pt1 | contig 17786 bp, 23 predicted proteins | sample AliMusrvi5mmetaG_FD_86154 | JGI IMG/M metagenome (GOLD analysis project Ga0118677, IMG submission 86154) | reverse complement strand
GGGGGTTACTGTCAGGCTTTTGTGTTTACCGTTAAGCAGATATATATGATTGTTGTCTAGTTATGACGTGTGTTTATTGTTTGATAATGTTCGGTAAAAACAATAAATTACCGGAATTACACCAATATGCATTACAGGCATTTGTATAAAAATAGCAAACACAAAAACTGATGTTGCCCTATGCAATTATTGTTAGTTAATTTGTAACATTTACGTCGGGAGATGGATTTAGTGCTTGACTTTTTATGGGGGGGTAAAATTTACAAAATTAGGGGTTTCTAAGAATAGGAGGTTACGCTTATGAGATTAAGAAATTTTTTGTTACTTTGTTTTGCGCTCTTTCTGACAGTATCTTTTCTTGATGCAAAGTCGTCAACAAAAGTTAGCAAGGAAGAAGGCCCACCAGTTTGTACTGCTTCCGATAAAGAATATAATGTTGGGGATATGGGGCCAGCTGGCGGAATTATTTTTTATGACAAAGGTTTTGTTTCGGGAGGCTCTTCTGATGGTAAGTGTTGGAGATATCTTGAAGAAGCTCCGAGTGACCAAGAAGGACATCTGTGGAGCAATCTAACCAATAACGCATTGGTATTGTCGACTGAAACATACATAGGTTCAGGTTACATGAACACATTAAAAATTATCACCCAGAATAAGCATGCAACAAGTGCTGCAAAAATATGTCATGATTTGATAGTAAAGAATGGCGACGCAACTTTTAATGACTACTTTTTGCCATCACGAAGTGAGCTAACAGCTTTGTGTAACAGGCGTCCTAGCTGTGCCGGCACCGATACCAAAAAAGGTTTAAGCTATGGTCCTATCTTATGGAGTTCTTCAGAGTTTAGTGCAACCGATGCTTATGTTGCACCAGAGAACTTACAGGGTGGTGGACATATGTCTAAAAAATACGAATATGTTTTCGTTTGTATCCGAGCTTTTTAACAATTAATAAGTAACAATTAGTGAGAGGCTACTCATTTTTTGAGTGGCCTCTTTTTTTGTCCAAGAGTACAAATAGAGATCTAACCCGCGAACTCTGCCAACTCTTCTTTGATCCTTTTTAGTATTCTTTCTTCGAGCTGACGGGCTCGTTCTTTGGAGATGCCAAAGCGGTCTGCTAATTCTTGCAACGTTTGAGGAGTTTCGCTTAATAGTCTATCTTTTAATATGACCTTTTCTTTATCGTTTAGCGTGTGTGCAAATTCATTTAGGCGCTGGCCTAATAGTATTTTCTTTTCGTGATCCTCTACCATTGTGTCAGGTCTCATGGAATTATCTGCATAAAGGTCCAGAAGCGATTTACTGCCTTCATCGCTAGATATTGGCTGGTCAAAAGATACTTCTGCATCACCGCTTAGCCTTGTGGTCATTTCTTCCACATCTTTTCCTCGTACAGCAAGATTTGCACCTACTGTTCCCGGCAGTGCAAGCGTTCCTTGTGATTCCAACTTTTTCTGCTCCTGTAAAAGGTTATAAAATAATCTTTTTTGAGCCTGAGTAGTACCTATTTTTACAAGACGGAAGTTATCTATTAAGAATTTTAATACATAAGAACGTATCCACCACGACGCATAATAAGAAAGTTTAGCGCCTTTACTGGAGTCATACATGCTTATGGCCTTCATCAGGCCAATGTTGCCTTCCTGTATAAGGTCCATAATATTCTGATATGCACTCTTATATTCAAAGGCTATTTTTATGACCAGTCTTAAATTGGAAAGCACCAAAAGCTTTGCAGCTTCTACGTCGCCAGCCTGCATCTTCTTTACAAGCGCTACTTCCTGCTTTTTTGTAAGCACTGGGTACTTTGTTATTTGCTGTATATAGGCGCGTAGCGGGTCGTGGACCGCGGGTAGCCCGTGGCCTACGATTGATACGTTGTTCTGTTGACCTTTTGCACTTCTCTTCATAAAATAAGCTATAACTTTTTTATAGGATGAATTATGACTGGTAAAGGGAAAAAGATAGCAGAAAAGTTTTGGTTGGACGATGAAGAAAAGCTCAAACGTCTTGTGGCTTTGCTTAAGAACGAAATAGACCGCATTACTTTTGATGTTGAATTTAGAAAAGAGGTCCTTTTTAAGCTCTGGTCCAAAGAAAGGGTGAGGGAGCCTTTAATAAAGGTCCTACATACAAGGTTCTTTGAGCTAGGTTTTGAGAACTTGATATTATTACCTCGTAAATTAGAACAAAAAACAGAAGATTTTTATAGGTCCTTGGATGATTTTATTTTTTATGTTACCTACACGGAAGATATGCCAGTGACGATGAAAACCAGATTTGAAGGGCACGTTAAAGAATTAAAAAATAAAGCAGCAATAGTTTTTAAAGAGATTTCTTCCCTTTCTTTAGATGAGCCGTCTTTATCAAATAAATAATTAGGCACGGTACAAATATTGCAATACTTATGGCCTGGCTCGTCGTTATTATGTGATCTATAACATAACCTCTGATCTCATCCCCTCTGAAGATCTCCACTATCGAACGACCAACTGGGAAAGTTAATCCGTACAGCAACAATATTTGGCCTGTGAATTTTTTCCTCCAGGAAACTTTGTAAAGGATTATGAATGTTAAAAGGTTCACTCCAGCCTGATACAACTGTGTTGGATGAAGAGGAATACCTAAAGGTCTTGTTACACTATCGGGATTACTTACTGCAATACCCCACGGAAGATCAGTTGGAACTCCATAGCAACAGCCTGCTAAAAAGCATCCAAGTCTTCCAAAAACCTGTCCAAGTGCAACATAGGTAATTAAAAAATCGCCAAGTTTTACAAAAGATATTTTGTTCCTTCTACAAAAAATATAAACAACAAGGATACCGCCTATTAATCCACCATAAAAAGTTACTCCACCATCCCAAAGTTTAAAAACATCCAGCGGATGTTCCCAAAAATATGCAGGTCTTTCTACTATTGCATGGAACAGTCTTGCGCCTACCGCTCCACCCACGATTACCCATGGGAAAAGGTCTGCTAGCTTTTTTTCTGAGATATCAAAGTATTTGGCATCCCTTTGTGCCAGATACATGGAAACAAGGAACCCTATAGCGAGCATTAACCCGTAACCGTGTATTGGGATAGGTCCTATATGGAACAATGTTGGACACATGTTTTACGCCCCCTTGATTTAATAACTAATATCTGTATAAGATACTATTGTTATAGAAAAAGGCAATCGTAAAACGGAGGATATTAGCGTGGATTGGGCTTACATTAGTGAACTAAAGAACTACGTCGGTAAAGAGGTCTTAATAAAGGGCTGGGTATACAATACCAGGGCCAGCGGTAAAAATATAAAGTTCATCATAGCCAGGGATGGTTCGGGGCTGGTACAGTGCGTTCTTGTTAAGGGTGAGACCTGCGAAGATTGCTTGAATTTGTTCGAAGAGCTTACCCAGGAAACCTCTATTGAGCTTGTTGGACTTGTAAAGGCAGAAGCTAGGGCGGTAGGTGGAGTTGAGCTGAACGTTAAGTCCTTTAAAATAATATCTAAAAGTGTAGATTACCCTATATCACCTAAAGAGCATGGTGCAGAATTTCTAATGGAGAACAGGCATCTTTGGCTTCGCTCTAAAAAGCAGCACGCCATAATGAGGATACGGGCCCGCATAATGAAAGCTATGAGGGACTATTTGGATAGTAACGGTTTTATAAGTATGGAAAGTCCAATATTAACTCCTAACTCTTGCGAAGGGACCTCTACTCTTTTTAAGTGTGATTATTTTGGAGAGCCTGCCTTTTTATCACAAAGTGGACAACTTTACGCCGAGGCTTGTGCAATGGCACATGGGAAAATATATACTTTCGGCCCTACTTTTAGGGCAGAAAAGTCCAAAACCCGTAGACATCTTACAGAGTTCTGGATGTTAGAACCAGAAATGGCTTTTTATGATCTAGAGATGAATATGTGTTTAATCGAAAAATTTGTTGAATATGTTGTTCAGACCGTTCTTAAAGATTGCAAAGAAGAACTTATAACTTTAGAAAGAGACATTAGTAAACTGGAAAAGGTAAAAGCTCCTTTTTTAAGGATGAGCTATAAAGAGGCTGAAGAAATACTCTTAAAGCAAAGTGAGGACTTTATAAAAGGTGATGACTTTGGCGCAGGGCACGAAACAATACTAACAGAAAAATTAGAGACACCTCTTTTTGTGTACAATTTTCCGGCAGCTATAAAATCGTTTTATTACAAAAAATGTGACGACCCAACTTATGTTAAGGGTTGCGATCTTTTAGCTCCAGAAGGCTTTGGAGAAATAGTTGGAGGTAGCGAAAGAGAAGCCGACTACGACACGCTATTAAAAAACATTACAGAGAGTGGATTTAATGTTGCAGATTACCAGTGGTACCTCGACTTAAGAAAATATGGCAGTGTGCCTCACTCTGGGTTTGGAATAGGGTTGGAAAGAACGGTTGCTTGGATATGTGGAGTTCACCACATTCGAGAAACAATACCGTTTCCACGAACCATAAACCATTTAAGACCTTAATGCGAAATGATACTAAAATGCAAACAAATATAAAAGAACTTGCAGTCAAAATGCATACCAAGGAAGCCCCGAAGCCCGCGACGCAGGCGTATGTGGTAATACGTCGAGGAGAGGGTAAGGGGCTGACAAAGGTAGGCGTTTGAATGCAAGTTCGTATGAAAGTATTCTTATTGAACCTAGGCTGTCCAAAAAATCAAAAAGACGGAGAAGTTGTTCTCGCTTCTTTTTTAAAGAACCATTTTAAATATACGACGGATATAAATACTGCAGAGGTCATAATAGTTAATACCTGCGGTTTTATAGACGAGGCAAAAAAAGAAAGCATTGCAGAAATGCTTAATGCTGCGGAATATAAGAACACAGGGAAATGCAAAGCCCTTATAGCAACAGGATGTGTTTCTCAGCGTTACAGCAAAGAGCTAGTTAAGGAATTACCAGAAGTAGATATCTTTTTAGGTGTAAGCACTTACCACAAAGCCTACCTTGCATATAAAGAGTTTTTAAAGACTGGTTCAAAAATATGTTGGGTGGAAGCTCCCGGATACATCCACGATAAATTTGAACACTTGGACCTTTTAATGAAGTCTACTTACGTCCCAGAAACCAATAAATTCAGTGCTTATGTAAAAGTATCAGAAGGGTGTGCTAACGCCTGCACATATTGTTCTATTCCGAGCATAAGAGGCGGACTTATTTACCGACCTCTCGAAAATGTGGTAAGCGAAATAAACTTTCTCGTCGAAAAAGGGGTAAAAGAAATAGTCCTAATAGCTCAGGACTTAACAGCAGATAGTGATTACTTAAAAAAACTTATCAGAACTTTATCTAAGTCCAAAGGGCGTCCGGAGTGGTTAAGGTTAATGTATTGCAACCCCTGGGGTGTAGATAAAGAATTAATAGATCTTATTTGTAAGGAAGAATGGGTCGCAAAATATATGGATATGCCCATCCAGCACATTGCCCCAAGCATCCTAAAAAGGATGGGTAGAAAGGGTGATTCTGAAATAATAATAAGGAACCTGGAGCTGCTTCGTTCTGCTGGTATATCTGTTAGAAGTACTGTTATGCTTGGCTTTCCAGGTGAAACAGATAAGGATTTTGAGGAATTAAGGTCACTGGTAAGCAAAAAATGGTTCCATTGGCTGGGCCTTTTTGTTTATTCCCCTCAGGAGGGGACCCCCGCCAGCATTATGTCTAAGCAGATTCCTTTTAAGGTAGCGGTTGAAAGAAGAAATGAACTTGACAGGCTACAATTTGATATTACAAAGACCATTAATGAGGGTTATTGTGGCAGGTCTTTTAAGGCTCTTGTATCGGGAAAGGCTTTAGAAGAAGGGATCTTAGAGGCTAGATTATTTTGCCAAGCCCCAGTTATTGACGGTGTTGTGCTTTTTGAAGGAAAGGATGTTAACACCCCATTTGTTGACTTAGAAATAGAAGAAACAAATGGTTTTGATTTATTTGCAAGAGTTTGCTAATTGGTTAAAATGTTTAAAGGGGGAAAGAACATGGCAAAGAAAACTAAAAAAGCGAAACCAGCAAAAGCTAAAAAGGTAGTAAAAAAAGCTGCACCTAAAAAAATAGTAAAAAAAGCTGCAAAAAAACCAGTTAAAAAAGTAGTTAAAAAAGCAGCGACTAAAAAACCTGTTAAAAAAGTTGCAGCAAAAAAACCTATTAAAAAAGTCGTTGTAAAAAAAGTTGCTCCTAAAAAGGCAGCACCAAAAAAGATAGAAAAAAAAGTAGCAAAGCCAGTAATTATAAAGGCCAAAAAAATAGAGCCTGTAAAATCTATCAAGCCAAAGAAAGAAGAAAAAGTAATAAAGAAGAACGTATTGCCAACAAAAGCTCCAGCAGCAAAATTTGTTTCTGATGAGCCTGTTCCTACAATAGATGATTTTGTTGAAGAAAGAAGTTCTAAAAAAGATAGTTCCATTTTGCTAGACGAATCAGAAGTGCTAGACGATGCTGATTTTTTGGCAGAAGATGACGAAGATATCGAAGGTGTTGCAAAGGCTGCTAAAAAAGATGAAGAAGAGGATTTCGATTATACTATAGACGACGATACCAGCTGGTCTGAAGACGAGGACTTTTCTGAAGAAGAGGGAACGGAAGAAGACAAAGAAGAAGATGACGAAGAAGAAATAGAAAAGGACGAAGCCGTCGGTAAAGATGATGAAGACGAAGAGGACGACCCTTACAGAAGGGGCGGGTTCTATTGACCCTTATACGATTCGTATTAAAATGCATACCTTTCTAGTTTAGTTTTTGCTTATCTCTAGTTTAATTTCAGACAGTATCTATAAAAAAGTAACAATAGGGTGTCGTAAATTGAGCTGTTTTCACTAGGCTGTAAATTGCAAATACAACCAGTAATATGGTTGCATCTAAAACAGCACTAAAGATAATTGCTCATTCGGTGTTTGAAAAAACAAAATTAATTAATGAACACGGACAGGAGTATTGGACGGCTAGGCAGCTATCCAAAGTCCTTGGCTATTCTAGTTATAGGAACTTTATGCTCGTTATAGATAAGGCCAAACAAGCGTGCATAAAAAGTAACCACGACGTAATGGACCATTTTGTTGATTCCAACAATATGGTCGAAACTGGCTCTGGTGCTAGGAGAGAGGTAAATGATGTAAAATTGTCAAGGTATGCCTGTTACTTAATAGTTCAAAATGCTGACCCAGAAAAAGAGGTTGTCGCAATAGGGCAAACGTATTTTGCAATACAAACCAGAAAGCAAGAATTGCAAGAACAGGCAGAATATAATGCTTTAAAAACTGAGGCAGAAAAAAGATTGTTTCTAAGAGATGAACTTAAAAAGCATAATAAACGATTAGCTGGCACGGCCAGGGGTGCAGGAGTAATAGAGCCTGTAGATTACGCAATATTTCAGGATCATGGCTATAAAGGATTATATGATGGATTGAGTGCTAAGGATATTCACGCTAAAAAACATCTTAATAAAAACCAAAATATTTTGGACCACATGGGTAGTACAGAACTTGCAGCTAACTTATTTAGGGCGACACAAACAGAGGACAAATTACTCAGAGATAATGTAAAAGATAAACGTGGGGCTAATACAACTCATTATAACGTAGGTGTAAAAGTAAGAAAAACGATAAAAGAGCTTGGTGGAACCATGCCAGAAGAGTCACCTATTGTAGAGGGCATAAAAAACAAAAGGGTAAAGGCGCTCACAAATAAGAAATGCCGATAATAAAATACTATTACGAGGACAACCTCTCAGACAAAAAAACGAGCAAGGAGTTTTTTTGTCTGAGAGCTTAGGTGGCTTTTTAATAGACGAAGAGTCTATTAAAAAGAACACCGTGTCCGAGTAATGGTATTTTATTATCGGCAATTCTTAGGGGTTTAGTTAAATATTGATTTTCCCTTTGAATCGATAGCAGTTAATAATGGAAGTTTGTTAACGGTATATTTTCTTATAGCTTCAGGGCCGAGTTCCTTAAAAGCGATTATTTCCTCTTTATCAAAGAACGACGATAAATAAGCAGAGACACCGGACATCATTACAAAATAAGGTGCTTTATATTTTTTTATTAGTTCATTTGCTGGTTTAGTTCTTACACCCTTACCCACAGTTGCAAGAACACCCTTACTTAATATGTAGTCGAGGGATGAATCCATTCGTTTGCTAGTAGTAGGGCCTATGATGATCTTCTTACCTTCTGCAGGGGCACCATACAATATAATACTCCCCTTAAGATCTATTGGGTGCTCAATAAGTTTCATCGCTGACGAATCCCTAAGCGTTATAAGGTGGCCGGTATATTCTATCCACTCTCCGGCCTTAAGGTTCTTTATATCGTCTATGTTACTCTTATCTATTTTAATTAGTTTCGGCTTCATAGTGTTATCTCTCCCTTTCTTGCAGAGTGACAAAGTATGCTTACAGCTACCATCATTGTGGCCATGTGCCGTGGTAACGGTTCTATAAATACGTCTAGCACAGTATTAGTTCCGCCTAAGCCCATTGCACCTATATTTAAATTGTTAAGTTCGCTCTTTAATTCTTTTTCTCTTTTTGCATAGGTAGCGTCTGGGTTCCTTTTCCCTATTTTACGGAACAGGGCTTTTTTTGCAGTAAGAGCGGCCTGCTCCATAGTACCGCCGATAGCTATACCAACTATTAGAGGCGGGCAGGCGTTAATTCCTTTTTCTTGGACAATGGTTCTAACATAATTCTTTACGCCTTCAAACCCATCTGACGGACTAAGCGCAATGATACCACCAGCGTTCTCGCTGCCACCACCTTTGGCCATGAATCTTATCTTTAGGCTGTCAGAATTATTCTGCTCTACATGTATAACGGCTGGAGTGTTATCTCCTGTATTTTGTCCATTCAAAGGGTCGCTTATTATAGAAGGTCTAAGTCTCTTTTGAGAATACACGGAAGAGATCGCTTTGTTTATAAGGTCCTTTATCTCTTCTTCTCCCTCTATTTCTAATCGTCCCTGTTCAACAAAGAAAATTGATATCCCTGTATCCTGGCATAACGGTAGTTTGGAATCTTTTGCTATTTGAGAATTCTTTATTATGATGTCCAACAACATTTTTTCTTTTTCATCTTTTGTTTCGACGAGTGCCTTCTTTAAACTTATTACCACATCCACAGGTAAACATGTGTTGGTCTCAAGGATCAAGTCCTTAAGTGCTCTTACTATTTTGTCAGGCTCTATTTTTCTTTTAATCATAAGTGTATAGAAATACTTGATGCTTAAGGAATGGACTTTTGTCAAACGATAATTTAAAAAAAAGTGAATTTTGTAACTAGCCTAAATCCCTAGAAAAAAAATTTTTAGGGCCTTTATATTTTTTGTTCGTTGACAACTTTTTACGTTCTGATTATATGTCCAAAGTCATTTAGTAGAGAAACAACATTTAGGGGGAGTAAATTGAGTATCTCGACGACACTACGCAACGGAAACACGTATTTTCAAGTTGTAGAAAAGTATTCGGTGATCCTAAGACAGATTTCTTTCATTCACCCAGCCGTCCTTAAAGATTTCAATCCAGACCTAGAGAACCTTATAAACAAGATCGATTCCCTGATTATAGAGGTAGAGAACTCTGAGTCGAAAACGGATAAAATGTTCGAGCTAAGACGCCTGACCTATCAGCTCGAGGATATGGTTAACTTTAAGATGATCCAAAGGTACAACCAGATGGTTGACGGGACCGCTAGGGTGATAGTTCAAGAAAGGCCTGCATCTATGTCTATAAATGTGGATAATGAGCAACAAACTGTTAGCATGCAAGTAGAGGATACAGTTAATAACCCAAAAGATGTCTGGGAAAGTGTATCAAAATATCTAAAACAGCATCTTAATGTCCACACATATAACGTATGGGTTAAACCTATAGAATACCATTCCTGTGACCAGAACAAGATCAAGATAATGGTCCAGAATCAGTTCTATAAGAACTGGTTAGAAGACCATTGTTCGAGATTGATTAAGAAGCACCTAGATGATATAAGTAGTGAGTTCGAAGTAACATTCGTGACCAACTAGACTAAGGTGGTTTTTAAATGCGTTTCCTATTATCAGTTATTGCTATCATCATACTTCTGTCGTCATACTCCTGCTCACATATAGAGAGCATACAGGGAGCAGATAAGGCGGAGACTTATTTCCTTCGTGGAGAAGCTTATCTAAAGGAATCGCAGTATGACCAGGCCTTGGAAAAGTTTACCCTTGTGAAGAACAAGTTCCCATACAGTAAGTATGCTATAGAAGCTGAATTAAGGATAGCCGATACCTATTATCAAAAAGAGTCCTATCTTGAAGCCCAAAAGCTTTACTCTCTATATTCTGAATTCCATCCTCAGGACGCTAAAAGGGATTATGCTATTTTTCAAAGTGGAATGAGCTATTATGAAATGATACCGTCGGCTATAGACAGGGACCTTGGTTATTCAAAGGGATCCCTTTCTGATTTCAAATCGTTGATGAACCTTTATCCCGGGTCCTTATATTTTAAGGATGCCTTGAGCAAATATACAGATGTAAAAGTGCGCCTTGCAGAAAAAGAGATATACATAGGCGATTTTTATAAAAAGCGTGGGTCTTACGAGGCTGCTGTAGCAAGGTATAAAACAGTTATAGATGAGTATCCAGACCTTGGGTATGATGATAAAATGTATTATGAGGTAGCGAACTGCTATATAAAATTAAAACAAAAAGAAGAAGCTAACTATTATTTGGATATGCTACTGGTAAAGTTCCCGATGGGAAAGTATGCGGACCTGGCCAGGAAACTAAAAGAGGGTCTTAACTAATATGGATAAAAGCAATACTGCTTCCGTCTTAAGGGAAGTTAAAAGGCTAATATCTATAAACAAATTTAATGATGCTAGAGTGCTTATTCAGCCTCTAATAATGGACCATAGGAATGACTACAGGGTTTTTTCTTTACTAGGCAATATATATCACCGTCAGGGTGAATTCTCTAGAGCCATAAAAAATTATAAGACCGCTCTGGATATTAATTCCAAGGACGTAGAAACTGCTGTCAATCTTGCTCTGATATATAATGATCTTGGCAAATATGAGCAGGGAGCCGAACTATATTCACAAGCCATTAGTGTGATGAAGGAGATGGAAACCAGCAAGCACTCTGCGGACAGCAACGAGAATGCAAATTCCATGTTTGCTGCACAACACGCCAATTTGGGTGAGCTTTATCTTAGGTATAACAGAGCAGAGGAAGCTTTGAGGGAATTGGAGCGTGCCTTGAGCCTTGCTCCTGAAGCATACAAATTTTATGTTGAATTGGCAGAGTGTCTTTCTAGACTTGGCAAGAAGGATGTTGCCATAAAAAAGTTGAAATTCGTCAAAGCCAAACGACCGGATATATACGAAGCAAGAGTAAAACTTGGTCACTTGATGTTCCTTGAAGGCGGGATAGGTCCTGCTGTCGAAGAGTGGGATTCTGTCCTTAAGGACGACCCAGGCAACGTTGAGGCCAAAATGTATATAAAGATGGCTCAAGACAAGTCTATACTTCCTTGACAGGCTCTTTGCTTTTATCTATAAGAATACTGAACAAGGTTTTCAGAATACTGGGAGGTAATATCTATGAAAAAACTTTTGATCTTAGCAGTTAGTTTGTTTTTGGTTGCATCATGTTCCAGCACTAATAATAGTGGGGTAACAAATGACTCTGCAAGCAAGACTGCGATTAAATACGGAGCGACCGGTAGTGATGCAGGGCAAGCTGGCGAATTGAAAACAGTTAATTTTGATTTTGATAAAGCTGCACTGAGTGCAGAAGCAAAGACCATTCTTCAGAAGAATACCGAATGGTTAAAAAAGAACCCAAAGGTCAAGATACAGATAGAAGGTCACTGTGACAGCAGAGGCACTATTGAATACAACATCGCTCTTGGCGAAAAAAGAGCTTCCATAGTTAAAAAATATATATCCGCTCTCGGCATTAAAGCAGATAGGATCAATACCATAAGCTATGGCGAAGAGAGACCATTGGATGCAGCAGATACAGAAGAAGCTTGGGCAAAGAACAGACGCGCTAACTTTGTTCTAGTTAACTAATTATGATCAAAAAAAGTTTAATTTTTATAGGGGGGATTATAATGATCCCCCTCGTCTTTGCTTGTGCGAGCAACAGCGAAGGCATAATGCTTAAAAAGGCAACAGCAGAAAGAGCTGTTAGTGCAGCAAAAGAAGCTATGGCAGAATTTTCCAAATGCTCTAATGCTAACAAGGATTATTTTGATGCGGACTCCCATTTTAGACAAGGACTTGGTTATTTTTCAAATCAGTCTAGCTGGGAAATGGCAGAAACCCATTTCGACAAAGCTATAAAATTAGCCGAACAAGCAGAGGAGGAAACTACTCTTTGTGTTAGTAAATAATTTCAAGTTGCATTTTGGCGCAGAACTTTGTCGGCTACTCGTCCGTTCCTCGACGTATGTTAATATACGCCTGCATCGCAGACTTCGTACCCTTCGCTTTCTGCATCCAAACTTCAACTTGATCTTTGTTATGTCTTCACTTTTATTTTTCCCTGCGTGCTTGTTCAACAGTCCCAACGTAAAACAGGAACAAGAAGCACCCACGGCAATAAGTGACGCCCAAGTCACCTGTGCTAACAACGCACAAAGCATAGAGGAACTTAAGACAGAGAATGCAAAAATAAAAGGTGAACTGGAGAGACTTTCCCATTTGCTTGAACAGCGAGATTTGGCAACCAATAAAGCTAACATTGCAGAGGCACAAAAAGTTCAGGATGTTAACTTGGAACAGGAACCTTCTGCACCTTTACCTACCCCTGCTCCAGTGGTTGCGGAAGCTGAAACAAAAAAAGTGGAAACACTGGACATCGATGAACAATATAAATTGGCTCGAAAGAACCATGAACACAAAAATTATGCAGAAGCGGAAAAATATTATACGGGCATGATAGGCAATAAATCTACCTGGTTCGACGAGAAAGCGAGATTCTTCTTAGGCAAGATGTATGCTGATTCTGGTGACCATAAAAAAGCCATAATAACGTTCCAAGAGTTCATAGATAAGTATCCAAAGTCCAAGAACATAGCAAATGCTGTCTACTCTCAAGCTGACTCTTTTATGGCACTCGGCCAAAAACAAGAGGCTCAAGTGTTCTTTAAGGACGTAATGCAGAGATTTCCTCGTACCAAGGAAGCATCCCTAGCAAAGCAAAGGCTCAAGCATTTATGAGTAAGGGCTTTCTGCTAGGTATAGAGACCTCCTGCGATGAAACTTCTGCCTCTGTTATAACCTACGAGGGTGTCGCATTATCAAATATCATTTATTCACAAATAGAACTTCATAACCAATATGGAGGTATAGTCCCTGAACTTGCTTCGCGAGATCATGCACTTAAAATAGAAACAGTGGTTGCCCAAGCTTTACAAGCTGCTGGGGTTAGCCCAAAAGATATTACCAGCGTTGGTGTAACTGCAGGCCCAGGCTTGTTGGGTTGTATACTTGTGGGTCTTTCTTTTGCAAAAGCATTTGCTTTGGCAAAGGATATTCCATTGGTTGGAGTGGACCATGTTAGAGCGCATGCACTTTCTGCTTTAATAAAGAAAGATAAAAATGATCTCCATAAGCCAGAGTTCCCTTTTCTTTCTATGGTCGTTTCTGGTGGGCATACCTCCATATATATTGTTAACTCAGTTACAGATATACAAAGGGTAGCTTCTACAGTTGACGACGCTGCCGGAGAGGTATTTGATAAGGTTGCACGTTTTATGGGATTGGGCTATCCAGGCGGAAAGATACTGAGTGACCTTGCCAAACAGGGTGATAACAAAAAGTTCAAATTCACCAAACCCAATGTTAAGGGCAGGGAACATGATTTTAGTTTTAGCGGACTAAAAACAGCGGCAATAACTTATGCCAAGGGTATAGATAGGAACAGTCATGACCTGAAAGATCTTGCCGCAAGTTTTCAGGAAATAGTTTGCACCACACTTGTTGATAAACTCTTGTTGCAAGCAAAGGAAAGGAACATAAAAGACCTCGTTATCGGTGGTGGAGTGGCTTCCAACTACAGGCTCAGGGATCTTTTGCAGGAACGTTCAAGGGCTGTCGACCTAACCCCATGGCTTGTGCCTGTGGAGTTCTGCACAGATAATGCTGCCATGATAGCTAACTATGCAAGACTTGCCTTGGAAAAAGGCGAGCATTGTTTTACGTCACAAATGGCAAAAACACCTGCTTACTCAACAACAAGAAAATGAATTTTTATAAAAAAAGATCTTTAGGTCAACATTTTTTAGTCGATAATAAATTGTCCTCTAGGATAGTTGAATCTGCTGAAATCACACCTAAGGACACTGTAATAGAAATAGGGCCTGGTAGGGGAGCACTTACTCAGCACCTAAAAAAATATGATCCCAAAAGAGTTATCCTTATCGAGTTGGATATAAGATGTTATCAGGAATTAAAACAACAATACCCTAAATATGAGGTTATAAATGCCGACGCTGCGAACTTTGACTTCAGCTCACTGGCAAAAACTGCAAATGAGCAGTTCATTGTTGTTAGCAACCTTCCATATAATGCCTCAACGGCTATTTTGGAGAATTTAATTTGTGCACGAGCTCACATAAGCAGGATGTCCTTAATGTTCCAAAAAGAGGTAGCAGAACGCGTAATGGCAAGTTCTGGAGGGGCTGACTATGGTAGGCTTAGCTTATTATCAACAGAGTTTTACGACGTAAAAAAACTTTTTGTTCTTAAACCACATTCGTTCTCACCACCGCCAAAAGTTGATTCAATGGTGGTGACTCTTAATAGAAGGGCAGAGCCCCTTTTTAAAATAGAGGATAGGGCCTTTTATGAAAAATTACTGAAACAAGTTTTTTCCAACAGAAGAAAAATGCTACGTCGCTCGCTCAAAGGGTTTATAGATCCGAGAGTATTCGATCTGCTTTCTACAGACTGTGGCATCAATATGGAAAAACGCCCACAAGACCTTGAACCGAAAGAATTCGCAAAGATAAGTAATTTTATTATGAGCTGGGTTAAGCTACGTTGATAACGTCTTGTTTTGATGAGTATATTGAATAATTCAACAACAGACTGAAATTCATCTTCCGTTAGAGCTAATTCTAACTGGTTCGAGTCCCGCTGGGGACGCCAATCACAATCTTTAAAAACAATCAATTTGAATCAAAATTATATTTGCTAGAACCAAAAGCTAATATTGGAATAAATATTATGGGAAGTACAAAAAGCCCTGCAGCAAACAAGGCACTCTTATTAAAGCTCTTGGCTAAACGAACAGATATTACGAACCCTAATATAGAATAGAATAAAATAAATGCTACCTGTACAAGATAATTGACTGGAGGGATATTGATATGGAGAAATGCAGTATTAAGCCTTAAAAAAACAGGCAAGAGAAGAGCAAAGAACCACCACCTAGATGTTTTGGCCATTTTTAAAAATAAAAGGCAGTTATATATTGGTATTAAGCCTCCCCACCACGGTAAGTTAGCTTTTGAAAAACAAATGCAGCCAGTTACAAAATTTAAAAGACCCAGCAGTATAACAAAGATGTATATAACTTTTATAAGCCAACTGTGGTCTAACAAGAATTTCACCGTTATAGTAAACAACCAGTTTTTTAAAGTTGGCTCCGATACTACCTGTACCAAAGGGATCATGCTGGAGTTGACATCAGCATAAACGGAGATTGGAGATTCTATAAGAGAAAATTTATTAAATTCTATACTGCCTATCAAATATTTAGAGTTAGCACCCATATTTCTTCTGAACCGTTCACTATTTTTAGAGTACTCGCCCGTAATGGAATAATAACTACCTGACTGCGCCTTTTCGTCCCACTCATTTCTCAACTCTTTACTTGGACGCAGAAGAGCATATTCACTACCTGTACCTCTCCATTCATTTTTCGCACTAAGAATAAAGATGTGTGTGTGTGTCCCTTCTTTAATTACATATCCCTTTACAGTTATAATTGAGCCGTCCTTGACAGCATTATAAATAGACTGTTTCTGCTGGGAATAGATCGGCAAAGATAATAGAACAATTGCCAAAATAAAGAATGGTTTCACTAGCCTCATTTCATCCTCCAAAAGCCCTAGTGAGTCTTGTCGGTATAAATTATTTCAACTTTTTATTGTTTTTACTATCTTTGGGAATTGTTACTGCTGAATTAACTTTGTTTAGCTCTATCGCTTTATCGTAGTCTTTTATAGCACCTGCGTTGTCCCCCAATTGCTTTTTAACATTGCCACGATCGTTGTAAGCTTTTATATATTTAGGATTTAGCTCTATTGCTTTGTCAAAATCCATAAGAGCTCCTTTATAATCTTTTGAGCGAAACTTAGTAGCTCCACGATTACAATAAACTACTCCATCTTTAGGAAATAGTTCTATTGCTTTATCAAAATCCAAAATAGCCCCTTTGTAGTCTCCTGCATTATCCTTAGCAATTCCCCTGCGATTATAAGTATATTGATACTTTGGGTTTAGCGCTATTACTTTATCAAAATCCAGGATCGCGCCTTTATAGTCTTTCAAACCCAACTTAGCGTCCCCTCTGTTAAAATAAACCATCGAATCACTTATGCTATCAGCGTAAGAAGTTAATGAGGCAGATATTATAAGTAACAAAAAAATATTTTTCATGAATGTCCTCCCAAAAAATTGTATATTGGAATCATTATAATCGCAATATTGTAAAAAGAGAAATTTAGTTCGAGTTTTTCTACTTGGGCGTACTTATTTTTCTTAGGCAGTTTAGCGATAATCCAATAATATCAAAGCGTTTCAGGCAGCATACTCAATGCAGGCGGTTCGAAACTCTTCTACGCAGGGACGCCAATCAGACATTCTCTTGCATTTAAAATTAGTTCAATACATGTAAGATCGCTAACGCTTAGACCTGATTTAAACTTGAACTGCAAATAATCCAGCTAACTACATAACAGTCAAATGGATAAGATTATTGGTGCTCAACGGTAGAGCAAGATCAAAATTTATACATACTTGTGAGCCGGTCAGCTTCGCTAAAAGTGCTATTTTGCCGATTTCTCTATCGCCAGTGCTTGGGTTTTGGCCGTTATAGCCAGACAAAGAAATAGAATCAGAAGTGCCGCCACCAGCTACGCTGTATGCATTGAAAAGAACCTGTAGCACCTGTCCACAAATTAGTTGTGGTGCGGCTTCTGCAGGACGAGACAAGAAAATGGCCGTAAATACAAAGAACAAGGTAACCAACATTTTTTTCATAAAATAAACCTCCAATATTATTACATCAGTAAAAAAGCATCTCGGACGGCGGGCGACAATTTCTTTTTGCATTTGTTCTCATAAAAACTAAATGTCAAGGTGTTATCATTACAAACACAATACACGTTTTTTTCATCCGCTTTTGAATCTGTCGGACATGCGGTACAAGGTTCTCTACCAGTCCTTGACCAAGTATTATTTGTGCATGGCTTTGCATTCATATCTACTACAGGCGCATCCAGCCTAGCCGGATTTTGTTTATTAGCATCAGGCACGATAGCTGGTCCATTATTAGTAACGTTGTGACAACCTAATATTGCAAAAAAAATAATTATTAAGCACACATAAGTAAATTTCATATTTTGTTCTCCTCCATATTTACTGCGGGGTATTGTACCATATAAAGATAACCATAACCATAACCATAACCATTCCTCTCCCTTCTACTTGGGCATCCTTGTTTTTTACTTCAGATATAAAAAAATAACCTTCGGGTTTTTACT
>Ga0118677_10007612_pt1 | contig 17790 bp, 13 predicted proteins | sample AliMusrvi5mmetaG_FD_86154 | JGI IMG/M metagenome (GOLD analysis project Ga0118677, IMG submission 86154) | reverse complement strand
GATCCAGACCTCCCGCGGTCCATCCTCGGAAGCCTCTCTGACCTCCACATTCCCTGGCTCGTAGGCACTCCAGCCCCCGAGCAGACGGATACACTTCTCCCAAGACACCGGCACCTCCCCCCTGCGTTCTCGACAAACACAAGGGTCTCAGAGGACTGCCGGTGTCCCTTTCCTCACGCTATTACGCGATGAACCTACTTTTTGAGACCAGCTCACTCGTAGCGCAGGGCCTCGATGGGGTTCTGGCTGGCGGCTTTGAGGGCGGGCCAGAGGCCGAAGATGAGCCCCACGGCGGTGCTGACGCCGAAGCCCAGGGCGATGCTCCAGAGGGGGGCGGCGGCGGGGAAGTCGAAGGTCAGACGCACCAGCATGGCGATGCCCAGGCCCACGCCGATGCCGATGGCGCCACCGACGCAGGTGAGTGTGACGGCTTCCACCAGGAACTGGACGGCGATGTCCCGGCGAGTGGCGCCCATGGCCTTGCGCACGCCGATCTCGCGGGTACGCTCGGTGACGCTCACCAGCATGATGTTCATGACGCCCACGCCCCCCACCAGCAGGGCGATGGCGGCGATGAGGATCATGGCCCCGGCGATGCCGCCCGTGATGGCCCGGAAGGTCTCCAGTTGCCCTTCGCTGGTGAAGATGGCGAAGTCATTGGGCATGTTGGCCCTGAGGCCCCGGCGTCCGCGCAGGATGGCGATGCCCTGGTCCATCATGGCCTGCATCTGCTGGGGATCCCGGGGCACGGTGGCGATGTGGATGGTGTCGCCATTGCTGTTCTTCACGTCCGGGAACATCTCGTCAAAGGTGCTGAAGGGGATGAGCACGATGTTGTCAGCGCTGCCACCCAGGGCGGAGCCCCGCTTCTCCAGGAGGCCGATGACGCGAAAGGCCACGCCGTTGATGAGCAGCTCCTGGTTGATGGGATCGCGGCGGGGCCAGAGGGCCTCGGCCACATCGGGGCCGATGGCGGCGGTGCGGGCGGCGTGACTCACATCCGCGTCCACGAAGAAGCGGCCATCGGCGATACCGGCGTTGTTGGCGGGCAGGTAGTCGGGCACCACGCCCGCCAGGGCGGGGCCATTGGCCTCCTTGCCCTTGCGGTTCTTGAAGGTGGTCGCGGCGGCCAGGGTGGGCAGGTTCAGGTAGCGCTCGGGGCTGACAGCGGCGGCCAGGGTGTTCAGCCGCTTGAGGGCCGCGGCGTCCTCCGGGGTGAGGTCCCGGCGCCGGCGCTGCTCCTCGGGAAGGGTCGAGGGCCCGCCGCCGAAGCGGGGTTCGTACTTCTGGTACTGCACCAGGGTGGTGCCGAAGCTGGAGAAGGCGCCGGTGATGGCGTCGTTGAAGCCCGCCACGAAGCTCACCATGGCGATGACCGTGGCCACACCGGAGACGATGCCCAGCAGGGTGAGGAAGCTGCGTAGGCGCTGCACCAGGATGGAGCGCAGGGCGAAGCGGACGTTCTCGAGGCCGAGGCCGAGGAGGCTGGTGCGGTGGGAGGCGGTCATGGCTCCTCCTACTCAGCCCGGAGGGCGTCGATGACGGGCAGGTTGGCGGCGCGGCGCGCAGGCAGCAGGCCCGCCAGAAGGCCCACCACCGTCGAGAGGGTCACCCCCATGAGCACGATGCCCACAGTGATCTGGGCCGGGAAGCCTGTGAGGGCTTTGACCAGAAGGGCCGCGGTGCCGCCGAGGAGGACGCCGATGATGCCACCCGCCATAGAGAGCAGGGAGGCCTCCAGGAGGAACTGGCGGTTGATGTCGCGCTTGCGGGCCCCCAGGGCCATGCGCACGCCGATCTCCTGGGTGCGCTCGGCCACGCTCACCAGCATGATGTTCATGATGACGATGCCGCCCACGCCCAGAGACACGGAGGCGATGAGGGTGAGCAGCACGAAGGTGGCTGTGCTGATCTGCCGCCACAGCTCCTGGAGCTGGTCCTGGGTGAGGAAGCCGAAGGGGTCCGGATCCCGCCAGGACGTGTGGCGCAGGGCCCGCAGGAAGGCCCGGGTCTCGTCGATGGAAGCGCTGAGGCCCTCCACGCCACCCCGGGCCTTGATGAAGTAGTCCAGGGGGTCGTTGGGCGCGAAGAAGGTCTTCCGGTAGATCTGGAAGGGGATGATGACCATCTGGTCCTTGTTGATGCCCAGGCCCTTGCCCTCCTTGGGCATGGTGCCGATGACGCGGAAGGGCAGGCCCCGCACCAGAACCGTGCGGCCGATGGGATCCAGGTTGGGGAAGAGCTCCTCCTTGATGTCCGCGCCGATGATGGCCACGGCGTTGGCGGACTGGTCCTCGGCATCCGTGAAGAAGCGCCCGTTGCCCCCGGTGTCCATGTTGAGCACGGCGGGGAAGCTGGCGGTGCAGCCCACCACAAAGGTGTCCGCGAGGCGGTGGGTGCCGTAGCTCACGGGCAGGGTCTTGAAGGAGCGGGTGGCCGTGAGCTGGGCGTGGTTGAGGACGCCGCTGCTGAGGCGCTGGTACTCCTCCCAGGTGAACTGGGGGCGTTTCACGGCCTGGATGAACTCCTCGCGGCTGCGGATGATGCCGAAGCGCGTGACGATGAACATGTCCGGCGCCAGGATGATGACCTTCTCCTGCACGTACGTGTTCAGGCCCGTGATGATGCCCACCACACCCACGATGGTGGTGACCCCGATGATGATGCCCAGCAGCGTGAGGAAGCTGCGGAGCTTGTGGGCCCGGATGGCCCGCAGGGCCAGTCGGAACAGCTCTTCGAAGTTCATGGGGGCTAGGCCTTCTTCTCTTCCTTCTTCTTGTTCTTGTCCTCATGGACCAGCTCGCCGCCCTTGAGGTCCCGCAGGACGCGGAAGGGGCCGATGACCACGGTCTCATCGCCCTTCAGGCCGCTGAGGATCTCCACATCCAGGTCGCCCAGGAGGCCCGTGGTGACGGGCAGGAACTTGACCTTGTTGTCCTTGTCCAGGGTCCAGACGCCCTCCTCGTCCCGGGGGGCGCCGGGCTTGAGGGTCTCGCCGGGCTTGGCCTTGATCTCGCGGGTCACGAGGGACTGGATGGGGATGGCGATGACCTGATCGCGGCTGCCGGTGTAGATGTCCGCCTGGGCTGAGAGGCCGGGCTTGATGGTGAGGGGGGGGTTCTTGATCCAGACCTTCACCTTGAACTTGATGGCCTCGTTGGCGCTGGCCTTGAGGATGGGGCTGCCGCCCACTTCCGTGACCTCGCCGTCATAGGTCTGGTTGGGGTAGGCGTCGATGCGGACCTGGGCCTTCTGGCCCAGTCTCACCGTGGGAATGGAGGCCTCGTCCACCTCCATCTCGGCCTCCACCTTGCTCATGTCGGACACCGTGACCAGCACAGTGCCGGCCTGGTTCTGGATGCCGGGAACCGCAGTCTCGCCCAACTCGATGCGGCGGGCCGTGACCACGCCATCCATGGGGGCCCGCAGCGTGGCGTAGCCGAGGCCGACGCTGGCCTGGGCCATGGTGGAGCGAGCCTGCTCCATGCGGAGTCGGTAGCTTTCCTCGGCGGCCCTGGCTGTCTCGAAGGCCGTGCGGGCCCGTTCGAAATCCGCCGTGGCGATGATGCCGGCCTCGCGGTTGACCTTGGCCCGCTCGAAATCGGACTTGGCCTGCGCGAGGTTGGCGGTGGCCGAGGCCAGGTCCGACTTGGCGGCCTGCATGGCGGCCTGCAGGGCATTGGTACTGGCCTGGGCGCTCCGGGGATCGATCTCCAGGAGGAACTGGCCCTTGGTGACCTTGTCGCCCTCCTTCACGGCCAGCCGCGTGACCTGGCCGATGAGGTTGGCGGAGATATCGGCCTTGGTGACCGCCTGGACCTTGCCGTTGGCACTCACCTTGGCCTGGATGTTCTGGCGGCCCACTTTGGCGATCTGCACGCCGAGTCCCTTGTCCTGCATGCTGGCGGCAGCCACGCCGATGACCACCAGGGCCACCAGGGCTCCACCCAGAATCCACACCTGCTTGCGCTTCATGTCAAAGGCCTCCACAACCCATAGATTGATAGGCTTCGCCCAGCGCCGCACTGGGTTTAGGGGCCGTTACGGAATATTCCACGCTTTGTTCGCCATTCCGTAAGGCCCTTAAGGTCGCCCATACCTTAAAATGAAAGGGTTATTCGGCCCAGCGACTTAGCCCACATCTGGATCATAAATGGAAATAATTTCTATTGACCATGTATGAATTAGATGGAAAATAATTCTATCTGGAGCCTGAACCGTGCCCAAGTTCTACCTGCGCGCCTCCCTGCTGACACTGGCCACCCTCGGGCTGGCCCAGGCGCAGTCCGCTCCCGCTCCGAAAGATCCGACCCCGGCGGCGAGTGAAGACCCGGCGAAGGCCCAGGAGGAGCGGATCCGCAAGCTGGAGGAGGAGGTCCAGGCCCTGAAGGCGGCCCAGGCGGCGGTGCCTGCGGTTCAGCCCCAGCCCCTCCAAATCGGCGGGGCAGGGGGCTCCGCTGCCAAGGCCCTGAACCCCGACATCAGCCTCAACGGCGACTTCCTGGGCGCTATGGGGCGCAACACCGTCCGGCCCGTGCCCGGCCTGGAGATGCATGAGGCGGAGCTGGGCATCCAGTCCGTCATCGATCCCTATGCTCGGGGTGACGTGTTCCTGTCCTTTGGGGATAGCGGCGTCAGCGTGGAAGAGGCCTTCGTCACCTTCACGGCCCTGCCCGGTGAATTCGTGGCCAAGGTCGGCAAGTTCCGGGCGGCCTTCGGCAAGGTGAATGCCACCCATAATCACGCCCTCTCCTGGACGGACCGGCCCCTGGTGACGGAAAACCTGGTAAATGGCGAGGATGGCCTCGACGACATGGGCCTCTCTCTGACCCGCATCCTGCCGGCCCCCGGGGACCTCTTCCTGGAAGCCACGGCCCAGGTATTCAAGGGCGATTCCGGTGCCCTCTTCAAGTCCAGCCAGAACAACGACCTCAGCTACGTGGGTCACCTGCGCGGCTACGAAGACCTGAACGAGAACACCAATGTGGAGGTGGGCTACTCCTTCGCCCAGGGCCACAACGAGCTGGGCCACGTCTTCCTCACGAAGCTCCATGGGGTCGATCTGAGCCTGCGCTGGAAGCCCCTGCGGCGCTCCATCTACAATTCCCTGCTCTGGCGAACCGAGGCGGTGTGGAGCCAGCGGGATCAGCTGCCCACCACCCAAAAGGCCTTCGGCTGGTACTCCAGCCTGGACTACCGCCTGGATGAGCGCTGGACCGTGGGCACCCGGTACGACTGGTCCCAGCGGGCCGCCCTGGCCAGCCAGGTGGACAAGGGCGGCTCCCTCCTGGCCACCTACTGGATGAGCGAGTTCAGCCAGCTGCGCGCCCAGTACCGCCTGGCCGACTACCAGGGCCAGGGCCGGGCCAACGAGCTGCGGCTGCAGCTGATCTTCGTCATGGGCGCCCATGGGGCGCATGCTTTCTGAGGCCGTTTTGACCGCACCTGTCGCATCGCTCCACTCCGGGGGAATCTCATGAAGTTCCAAGCGCGCCTTCGCCCCATCCTGCTTGCCCTGGCGGGACTGCTGTTCCTGGGTGTCCGGCCCGCCCTGGCCGCTGGGAAACTCAACATCGTCACGGCCACGCAGGACCTGGGCGCCCTCGTGACGGAAGTGGGTGGGGACAAGGTGAACGTCCTCGCCATCGCGAAGGGCTACCAGGATCCCCACTTCGTGGAGGCCAAGCCCAGTTTCCTGCTGAACCTGCGCCGGGCGGACCTGCTGGTGGTGGTGGGCCTGGAGCTGGAGATCGGCTGGCTGCCTCCCCTCATCAACCAGTGCGGCAACCCCAAGATCCAGCCCGCCTCTGTGGGCTACTTCGACGCCTCCCGCTATGCGGAGATCCTGGAGATACCCACGGCCCAGGTGTCCCGGGCCATGGGTGACGTGCATCCCCAGGGCAATCCCCATTACTGGCTGGATCCGCAGAACGGCCTCCGGGTGGCCCAGGGGCTCGCGCAGAAGCTGGGCCAGATGAGCCCCGGCGACGCCGGGTATTTCAACCAGCGCCTGGAGGATTTCCGCAAGCGCCTCACGGTGGCCGAGCGGCGCTGGGATGAGCAGATGAAGCCCTATCGCGGCCGCAAGATCATCACCTACCACCAGAGCTGGCCCAACTTCGTGAAGCGCTTCGGCCTCCAGGTCGCGGACTACGTGGAGCCCCGCCCCGGGATTCCGCCCAGCCCCGCCCACGTGGTGGAGCTCATCACCCTCATGAAGCGCCAGAACGTGAAGCTCATCCTGGTGGAGCCCTACTTCGATCTGAAGACCCCCCAGAGCGTGGCCCGGGAGACCGGCGGCCAGGTGGTGGTGCTCATGCCATCGGTGGGCGGCAACAAGGAGTCCGGGGATTACATCCAGCTCTTCGACTATGACGTGAACCAGCTGGTGAAGGCCTTCCAGCAGACCCGCTAAGACCAGAAAAAGGAAGACCGGACCATGGATATTTTTCTATTCCTCCTGGCGCCCCTGGCGGCGAGCCTCATCCTCACGGGCATCCACGCCTACCTGGGCGTGCACGTGGTGGAGCGGGGCGTGATCTTCGTGGACCTGGCCCTGGCGCAGATCGCGGCTCTGGGCGCCATTGTGGCCCTCATCATGGGCTTGGATCCGCACGGCGCCTATGCCTACTGGATCAGTCTGGGCTTCACCTTTTTCGGCGCCTTCATCTTCTCCATGGCCAAGTCAAAGCGAGGCCACATCCCCCAGGAGGCCTTCATTGGCATCGCCTATGCCGTGGCTTCGGCGGCGGCCATCCTGGCCATGAGCAAGGCCACGGGCGAGACCGAGCACCTGAAGGACATGCTGGTGGGCAACATCCTGGCCGTGTCCTGGCGCGAAGTGGCCAAGACCGCCGGGCTCTACGGCGTCATCGGCATTTTCCACTACATCTTCCGCAAGCGCTTCCTGCTCATCTCCATGAACCCCAAGGAGGCCGAAGCCCAGGGCGTGTCCGTGCGTTTCTGGGACTTCCTGTTCTACGCCTCCTTCGGCCTCGTGGTCACCTCCAGCGTGGCCATCGCCGGGGTTCTCCTGGTCTTCTGCTACCTCATCGTGCCCTCCGTGGGCGCCATGCTCTTCACGGACCGCATCGGACCCCGCCTGGCCATTGGCTGGACCATGGGCACCCTGGTGTCGGCCCTGGGCGTGGTGCTGTCGGTGAAGATGGACACCCCCACCGGCGCCACCATCGTCTGCACCTTCGGCGGCGTGCTGGTGCTCATGTTCCTAGTGCACCTGGTGATCTACCACAAGCGTGGCGGCGGCGCGCAGCCCCAGCTCAAGGGCGCCGGGGAGCGGGCCTACGAGGCGGAGACCAGGTAGGCCCGCACCCAACGGCGCCTACTTTACCTTCATGAACGGGTGCTCGAAGCTGAGATAAAGGAAGATGGCCTTCTCGCCCCGGCTGGAGCCCACGCCCAGGGGCACGGCGATGCCGGGCACGATCTGGAGGCCACTGGGGAAGTTGTAGGCCCAGCGGATGCCTGGGGAGATGAAGGTGCTGTTCTGGTTCTGGACCTGGCCCGGGGCCAGCACCGCCTCACCGCGGGTGTGGACGGCCTCCAGCATGACGTTGAAACGGGAGTTCACCAGCCAGATGAAGCTCTGGCCCAGGGTCAAGTCGTGGGTGGTGGCCTTGTCCCCGGCCTGGTTCTTGGCACTGGGCGTGAGGGTGAAGCCCACATTGCTGTGGGCCACAAGGGACTCGCTGAGCACCCAGCTGATCGGCACCATGGCCTGGTAGCCCACGGCACCCTTGCCGTAGCCCAGGCTCTCCTTGCCCGTGGGAAGGATCACAGAGAAGCGGGGCGAGATGGCCACCTTGGCCTCCCCATCGCCCAGGAGCTGGTAGCGGTAATTGACCAGCACATCGCCGAAGGCAGGGGAGCCATTCAGGGAGCGGAGCTGCTGCCAGGGCAGGGTGTAGCTCAGCTGGTGCGTGATGCCGCCCACGGGCCATTCCTGAGTGAAGGTGTAGACCCAGTCCTTGGAGTCCTGATTCCGGCTGAAGGTGCTGATGTGCTGCACCACGCCAGCTTCCTGGTTGTAGGCTTCCTCCACGAGGAAGGAGTTGTCCTGGATGGGGCCCTCTTTCTTGTCCTGGGCCAGCAGGGCCGGGGACAGAAGCAACAGGGCGAGAAGGGCGCGGAGGGGGAGATTGGGTGTTTGCATAAAAATGACATTGAGTCTCATTAAGGCTCCATACAAGACCCAGAGGGCCTGAAGTGACCCGCATCACCAAGCGGGACAGAGGACTGACCTGTTATCTATCGTTCCGCCAGCCGTTCCCATGATTCCCGATGCTTTTGCAGCCTGCCAGGGGAAGGGCCAAAGATACTTAGTGATACGATGGTCCGACCTTTTCAGTCCCTGGAGTGTGCATGAAAACCCGTTCCATAGTCCTATCCCTCCTTGCCCTCGGCCTCGTGGGTTCTGCGCTCCGGGCGGAGGAGGGCATGTGGACCTTCGACAACCTGCCCACCAAACAAATTCAGGCCAAGTATGGATGGGCCCCGGACCAGGCCTGGCTGGACCATGTGCGGCTGTCGGCGCTGCGCTTTCCCGGGGGGTCCGGGTCTTTCGTAAGCAAGGATGGGCTGGTCTTGACCAACCACCATGTGGGCCGCGGTTGGATCCAGCGCGTGAGCAGCAAGGAGGCCGACTACGTGAAGAACGGCTTCGCCGCCGCCACCCGGGAGCAGGAGCTCAAGGTGCCTGGCCTCGAGGTGATGACCCTCATGGGCATGGAGAACGTCACAGAGCACCTTGCCAAGGCTGTGAAGGCGGGGCTGCCCGAAAAGGAGGCCCAGAAGGCCCGCGAGACCGAGATCGAGAAGCTCAAGAAGGCGATGCAGGAGAAGAGCGGCCTCATCTGTGAGCACGTCAACCTCTACCAGGGCGGCGAGCACTGGGTCTACAGCTACAAGCGGCACACGGACGTACGCCTGGTCTTCGCGCCCGAGCAGCAGATCGCCTTCTTCGGCGGGGATTTCGACAATTTCACCTACCCCCGCCACAACCTGGACTTCTCCATCTTCCGGGTCTATGAGAACGGCCAGCCCTACCAGCCCAAGGAGTTCCTGCGCTGGACCCAGGGCGGCGTGAAGGCCGGCGACCTGACCTTCGTCACGGGGCATCCAGGCCGGACCAACCGCCAGGACACCCTGGCCCAGATGATCTATTCCCGGGACTTCGCCATCCCCGCCCGGCTGAAATCCTTTGAGCGCCGCAAGGCGGCCCTGGTGGCCTACGGCCAGACTTCCCCCGAGGCCATGCGCCAGGTGAACACCCAGATCTTCGGGATCGAGAACGGCATCAAGGCCACCACGGGCAACTGGTCCGGCCTGAAGGATGTGGCGGCCATGAAGCGCATCGCCGATGCGGAAAAGGACCTCCGCGCCAAGGTCGCCAAGGATCCCAAGCTGGCCTCCGTCAGTGAGAGCTGGGCGAAGATCGAGCAGGCCACGGTCGTGGCCAAGGGGCTTACCAAGGAGAGCCTGAACGTGGGCACCGCCAACTCCACGCTGCTGGGCTATGGGCTGGGCCTGGTCCGCATCGCCGACGAGGAGGCCAAGCCCAGTGAGAAGCGCCTGCCGGAATTCAGCGACGCGAACCTGAAGACCGCCAAGGCCCGCCTCGGCGTTCCCGCCCCCTACTACCAGGCCCAGGAGATCTTCCTGTTCACGAAGGGCCTGGAAGAGGCCGCCAAGGAGCTGGGGCCCAACCACAAGTTCGTGAAGGCCATGCTGGGCGGCAAGGCCCCCGCCGAGGTGGCCAAGGCCGCCGTCGAGGGCTCCAAGCTCGCGGATCCCGAGGCCCGCAAGGCCCTGCTGGCCGGGGGCAAGGCGGCCATCGCCGCCAGCACGGATCCCATGATCCTGCTGGCCCGCAAGCTGGACCCCATCTCCCGGGAATTGCGCAAGAAGCAGGAGGACCAGGTCACCAGCGTCATCAGCGAGCACGGCACCCGCATCGCCAAGGCCCGCTTTGCCATCTACGGCAAGAACACCTACCCGGACGCCACCTTCACGCTGCGCCTCTCCTACGGAGCCGTGGCCGAATACAAAGGCAATGGCACCCTCATTCAGCCCTTCACCACCTTCGGCGGGCTCTTCGACCGCTACGACGCTTGGGGCGGCAATGAGGCCAAGGCCCACGATGGCTCCTGGACCCTGCCCCAGCGCTGGCTCGACAAGCGCAGCGGCCTGAGCCCCGCCATGCCCTTCAACTTCGTGCACAAGGTGGACATCATCGGCGGCAACTCCGGCTCCCCCGTGGTGGACCAGAAGGGCGAGCTGGTGGGCCTCATCTTCGACGGCAACATCGAGATGCTGCCCGGCAACTACTTCTACGACGAGGCCGTCAATCGCGGCGTCTCCGTGGATGCCCGCGCCATCACCCACGCCCTCGACAAGGTCTACGGTGCCACCGCCCTTGCCGCCGAGCTGACGGGTAAGTAGAGGTTTCTAACGACGAAGACCACGAGGACCACGAAGAAAAACACGAAGAGCTGCCTCCATGGCCTGTCTTCGTGGACCTTGTTTCCCTTGGAGTCCCCATGCGCCTGTCCGCCCTTGCTCTGCTGCTCGTCCTGCCGGTCCTCCGGGCCGAGGAGGGCATGTGGACCTTCGACAACCTGCCCCTCAAGCAGCTGAAGGAGAAATACGCCTTCGAGCCCAGCAAGGACTGGATCGAGCATGTGCGCCTTTCGACCCTCACCCTCGGTGGCTGCACGGGCTCCTTCGTGAGCGCCGATGGCCTGGTGCTCACCAACCACCACTGCACCCGCGGCTCCATCCAGCGCGTCTCCACCAAGGAGCGCGACTTGGTGAAGAACGGCTTCGTGGCCACCAGCCGCGATCAGGAGATCAAGCTGCCGGGCCAGACCTACCGCACCCTCATGGCCATGGAGAACGTCACGGAGCGTTTGGCGAAGGCTGTGAAGCCGGGCTTGACGGAAAAGGCCGCCAGCGAGGCCCGCGCCAAGGAAGTGGAAATCCTCAAGGCTGAGCTGGAGAAGCAGACCGGCCTCAGCTATGACGCCGTGAATCTCTACCAGGGCGGCGAGACCTGGATGTACGGCTTCAAGGTCTTCAAGGATGTGCGCCTGGTGGCCGCCCCCGAGATCGCAGTGGCGGCCTTTGGTGGCGACTACGACAACTTCACCTATCCCCGCCACGACCTGGACTTCAGCATGGTCCGCGTCTATGAGAACGATCAGCCCTACCACCCCGCCCACCACCTGACCTGGAGCACCGAGGGCCTAAAGACCGGCGACCTCACCTTTGTCGTGGGCCACCCGGGTCGCACCAGCCGCCTGCAGACCTACGCCCAGATGAAGTACGACCGGGACCTGGGCATCCCCACGGGGCTGCGCTCCTCGGATCGGTTGCGGGGCATCCTCGAGGAATACGGTCAGCGCAGCCCCGAGCACGCGCGGCAGGTCCAGACCCTCATCCTCGGCGTGAACAATGGCACCAAGGCCAACGAGGGCGCCCTGGTGGGCCTCAAGGACATGGAAGCCATGAAGCGCATCGAAGACGCGGAAAAGGCCCTCCGGGCCGCCGTGGCCAAGGATCCCAAGCTGGCTGCCAGCACCGGCCAGAGCTGGGCGCGCATCGAGCAGGCCCTCAAGCAGCAGACCGCCATCCTCCAGGAATCCCAGTACGTGGGCTCGGCCCGGTCCACCACCCTGGGGCAGGCCCAGAGCCTTGTGCGCCTGGCCAGTCAGCTGGACCTGCCGGTTGAGAAGCGGCTCACGGAGTACAAATCCGAAGCCAGCCTCAAGACCCTGAAGACCCGCCTGGCGGGCCCTGCTTTCGGGATGATGGGCGCCACCTTCACCAAGGAGCAGGAGACCCTGATGTTCACCCGGGGGCTTGAGGATGCGGTCAAGGTCCTGGGGCCCAAGCACCCCTACGTGGTCGCCATCCTGGGGGGCAAGCAGCCCGCCGAGGTGGTGAAGGCCACCCTGGACGGCACCAAGCTCAGCGATGCCGCCGTGCGCAAGGCTCTGGTGGAAGGCGGCAAGCAGGCCGTGGAGGCCAGCACCGATCCCATGATCCTGCTGGCCCGGAAGCTGGAGCCCACACTGCTGGCCCTCCGTAAGAAGCAGGACGAGGTCCGGGCCATCTTCGAGGAGCACGGAGCCCGCATTGCCAAGGCCCGCTTCGCCGTCTATGGCAAGACCCTGCCCCCGGATGCCACGGGCAGTCTGCGCCTCACCTACGGCGCCGTGGCCACCTATCCCGCCAATGGCACCCTCATCCAGCCCTTCACCACGTTCCTGGGCCTCTATGACCGGAACCTGGGCTGGGGCGGCAACGGCGCCAAGGACAACAGCGACTGGAACCTGCCCCAGCGCTGGCTGGATCGCATGAGCCAGCTGGACCTGAAGACCCCCCTCAACTTCTCCCACACCGTGGACACCACAGGGGGCAACTCCGGTAGCCCCGTCGTGAACCGCAAGGGTGAGCTGGTAGGGCTGCTCTTCGATGGCAACATCGAGGGCAATGCCGGCCGCTACTTCTACGACCCCAAGGTGAACCGCAGCGTCTCCGTGGACGCCCGCGCCATCCTGGAATCCCTGAAGAAAATCTACGACGCCCCGAACCTAGTGGCTGAGCTCACCGCCAAGTAGCCCTGGAGTCCCCATGCGCCTCACCGCCTTAGCCCTCCTGCTCGCCCTGCCCGCGCTGCGCGCGGATGAGGGGATGTGGACCTTCGACAACATCCCGGTGCAGAAGATCAAGGCCAAGTACGGTGTGGAGCTGGACGGGGCCTGGCTGAAGAAGCTGCAGCTGGCCACGGTGCGCTTCCCCGGGGGCACCGGCGCCTTCGTGAGCGGAGACGGGCTGGTCGTGACGAACCACCATGTGGGCCGGGGCAGCATCGCCCAGGTCTCCAGCACCCAGGCGGACCTGGTGCGAAATGGCTTCACTGCGGCCAGCCGTGCTCAGGAGATCCCAGTGCCGGGCCTGGAGCTCATGATGCTGGTGGCCAGCGAAAACATCACTGCCAAGGTGAATGCCGCCGTGCCCAAGGGCATGGCGGACAAGGATGCCCTCACGGCCCGACGCACCGTGCTGGCGGAGCTGCGCAAGGCGGAGGAGGCCCGCACCGGCCTCACCTGCGAGCCCGTGACCCTCTACCAGGGCGGCGAGTATTGGCTTTACAGCTACCGCAAGTTCACGGATGTGCGCCTGGCTGCCGCGCCGGAGCTGCAGGTGGCGGCCTTCGGTGGCGACCCGGACAACTACACCTACCCCCGCCACAACCTGGATTTCTCTCTGTTCCGGGTCTATGAAAACGGCCAGCCCTATCATCCCGAGGCCTTCCTGCCCTTCAGCGCCAAAGGGGTGGCGATGGGCGAGCTGACCTTCATCTCCGGCCATCCGGGTGTCACCTTCCGCCAGCAGACCCATGCGCAGATGGTCTACGCCCGGGACATCGGCATCCCCCATCAGCTCCAGACCCTGAACCGCCAGAAGGCCGCCCTGCTGGCCCTTTCCGCGACGTCGCCCGAGGCCCGCCGCCTGGCCGCTGAAACCATCTACTCGATCGAAAATGGCCACAAGCGCATGAGTGGCCAGCTGCTGGGCCTGGCCAAGCCCGAGAACCTCAAGCAGGTGGAGCAGGCCGAGGCGGCCCTCATGGCCGCCGTGGCCAAGAATCCGGCGCTCCAAGCCCGCGTGGGTGGCAGCTGGAAGCAGGTGGCTCAGGCCGTGGCGCGGCAGCAGGCCCTGCTCAAGGAGACCACCTGCATCAGTGCCGGCCGAGTGGGGTTGCTGGGCCACGCCCTCACCCTGGTGCGCCTGGCCGACGAGGAGGCCAAGCCCTCCGCCCAGCGCCTCGCGGAATTCAGCGATGGCAACCTCAAGGCCGCCAAGGCACGATTGCTCTCACCCCGTCCGGCCCAAAAGCCCGTGGACGAGGCCCTGCTGGCCGAAGGGCTGCGAGAGGCTCTGGCGGAGCTGGGCGCTGACCATCCCTACGTGAAGGCCATGCTCGGAGGCCAGAGCCCCGAGGCCGTGGCCAAGACGGCGGTGGGTGGCACCCAGCTGGGTGATCCCGCCCTGCGCAAGCAGCTGGCCGAGGGCGGGAAGGAGGTCCTGGCCGCCAGCTCGGACCCCATGATCGTGCTGGCGCGAAAGCTGGATCCCTTCAACCGCACCATCCGCAAGCAGGTGGAAGACGAGGTCACCAGCATCATCGCCGAGCAGGGTGGTCGCATTGCCGAGGCGCGCTTCAAGGCCTTTGGCAAGACACTCTACCCCGATGCCACCTTCACCCTGCGTCTGGGCTACGGCCCCGTCCAGACCTACCACAACGGCACTGGCACCTTGGCCCAGCCCTTCACCACCTTCATGGGCATGTATGACCGCCACCTGGGCTGGGGCGGCAACGCCGCGGCCGCCGAGGGCGGCGTCTGGACCCTGCCCCAGCGCTGGCTGGATCGTCAGGCCAAGCTGGACCTCAGCACCCCCTTCAACTTCATCTACGCCTGCGACACCGTGGGCGGCAACAGCGGCAGCCCCGTGGTGAACGTGCAGGGCCAGTTCGTGGGCATCAACTTCGACAGCGTGTATGAAGGGCAGGGCGGCTACTACGTCTACGACCCCGACACCAAGCGCGCCGTGGCCACCGATGGGCGGGCCATCCTGGAGACCCTCCGCAAAATCATGGATGCTGGATACCTTGCTGACGAATTACTGGGGAAGTAGATCCATGGACCTCTACTTTTCTTGTTCGTTGACCGGCGGTCGCCAGGACCAGCCTGTATATGCGGCTCTTGTGGCACATCTTGAGAGTCTGGGGCACTGCGTGCTGACGGCCCACTTGGCGGCCCCCTCCGTCATGGCCGATGATGCGGACCACAGCGAAACGGCGGTCTATGACCGGGACACGGCCTGGCTGCGCCAGTCCGAGGCGGTCATTGCGGAAGTGAGCACGCCTTCCCATGGGGTGGGCTACGAGATCGCCTATGCCCTGGAGCGGGGCAAGCCTGTGCTCTGCCTGGCCCGGGAGGGCGTCCGCGTCAGCAAGATGCTCACGGGGATTCGCCAGGTGGGCTTTGACTTCCAGACCTATGCCAGTGCCCAGGAGGCCCAGGTGCACGTGGAGGCATTCCTGGCGCAATACTAGGGCTCGATCACAGGAGGACGCCATGACCGCAGAGGGCACCACCCGTCGGGATCTCTTCAAGTTGGGAGCCGCCGCTGCGGCGGGCCTGGTAGCCACCCGCCTGGGCGCCTCGGAATACCTGGACCTGACCCCCGCTGAACCGAACTTGAAGGCTGGGGTCACGCCCTTCAACCCGAGGACTGCCACGGCCATGCCCACCCGGAACCTAGGCCGCACGGGGCACCTGGTGGGCCTCTTCAGCCTGGGCGGCCAGGCCGCCATCGAGCAGCCCAACAACGAAAAGGTGGCCGTGCCCCTCATCGAGCGGGCCCTGGACCTGGGTGTGAACTACCTGGACACCTCCGCTCGCTACGGCGGTGAGGCCCGCTGGAGCGAGCAGTATTTCGGGCAGGTCATGAAGCGGCGCCGGAAGGAGGCCTTCCTGGCCTCCAAGACCCACGACCGCACGGCGGAGGGCTCCCTGCGTCTGCTGGAGACCTCCCTGAAGCTGCTCCAGACGGACCACCTGGACCTCTGGCAGCTCCACGCCATGAGCAGCATGGACGACGTGGAGCGCATCTGCGCCAAGGGCGGTGCCCTGGAGGCCTTCGTCAAGGCCCGTGACCAGAAGCTGGTGCGCTTCCTGGGGCTCAGCGGCCACACGGATCCAGAGGTGCTGGCGGAAGCCATCCGCCGCTTCCCCTTCGACACGGTGCTCATGGCCTTCAATGCGGCCGACAATTGGCACCTTCCCTTTCAGAAGACCCTGCTCCCTCTGGCCGTGGAGAAGGAGATGGGCATCATCGGCATGAAGATCCCGGCCCGGGGCCGCATCCTCGAGGGTGTCCCGCCCCCGTCACCGGAGCAGCAGCGGGGCACCGCCAAGCATGACCGCCCCGGCACCCTCACCATGCGCGAGGCCATCCGCTACTCCCTGAGCCACCCCGTGAGCACGGTCATCATCGGCGTGGACACCATCGCCCAGCTCGAAGAGAACGTGGGTCTGGCCCGGGACTTCCGACCCCTCAGCGCCGCCCAGCTCAAGGCCCTGGAGGAAAAGGTGAAGCCCGTCTATGGCCAAGCCTCCTGGTTCAAGCGGGACACGCCAGCGAACCCGCCGAAGTAGGGTCTAGCTCTCCTGCCGTGCCGCCTCTTCCGCTTGGAACAGAGCATGAGATTCCCGCCTCCAGATGGGCAGGCGTAAGGTGAAGGCCAGCCCCGCCAGCACACAGCCGCCGCCGCCCAGGGCCACGGTGAGAGGTGCGCCAAACCTATGCGCCAGCGTGCCGCCTAGGAGGGCGCCGATGGGGGCCATGCCCATGAACATCATGGAGTAGACGGACATCACCCGGCCCCGAAGCGAATCGGGGATCATCATCTGGATGAGCGTGTTGGTGGCGGCCATCTGCACCATGAAGCAGAAGCCCACGGGCACCATGAGCAGCACCGAGAGCGGAAAGCTCCGGGAGAACGAGAAGGCCAGGAGGCTGAGGCCGAATCCCGATGCGGCGGCGGCGATCCACTCACCCAGGCCCCGGGGGCTGCGGCGCAGGGCCAGGCTGAAGGCCCCGGCCAGGGCGCCCAGGCCCGAAATGCCCATGAGCAGGCCCAGGGCCTTGGCGCCGCCGTGGAGGATCTGGTCCGCGAAGATGGGCATGAGCACCGAGTAGGGCATGCCCAGGAGACTCATGAGGCCCAGCAGCACCATGAGGTCCCGCACAGGATGCGCCCGCGCCACGAAGCGGAAGCCCTCCAGGATGGACTGGCCCCGGGCGGCCCGCCGGGTGTGGGCCGCGTCCAGGCGCATGGCCAGGAGGCCGCCGATGACGGCCACGTAGCTCACGCTGTTCAGCAGGAAGCACCAGCCCTCTCCCACGGAGGCCACCAGGATGCCCGCCACGGCCGGGCCCACGATGCGGGCCCCGTTGAACATGGAGGAATTCAGGGCGATGGCGTTCATGAGGTCCGGCCGGTCCACGGTCTGGGCCACGAAGACTTGGCGCGCCGGGATGTCGAAGGCGTTCACGACCCCCAGCAGCACGGAGGTGGTCACGATGTGCCAGATGTGGACATGGCCCGTGAGGGTCAGCAGGGCCAGCACCAGGGTCAGCACCAGGGAAGTGGACTGGGTGATGACGATGAGGGTGTGGGGCCGCAGGCGATCTGCGGCCATGCCGCCCAGCGTGGCCAGGAGGAAGATGGGGATCTGCCCCGAGAAGGCCACCAGGCCCAGCATGGAGGCCTGGCCCGTGAGCCGGTAGACCAGCCAGGACTGGGCCACGGTCTGCATCCAGGTGCCGATGAGCGAGATGAGCTGGCCCGAGAAGAACAGGCGGTAGTTGCGGTAGCGCAGCGCGCGCAGGGCTTCCGGGAGCTTCGGCATGCGTCAAGTCTAGCGGACAGAAGGCAATGACCCGATGGGGGGGGCGCGGCAGCAACCATCGGTTGATTAACCGCAGAGAGTGCAGAGAGCGCAGAGGAGGCCAGGTATTTCTCTGCGCTCTCTGCGGCCTCTGCGGTTGATTGCTTTTCCTCCGTGTTCTCAGCGTTCTCTGCTATGAAAGCCAATCCGAACTGCTGAATAGAGTGCAGTTCTTTATGCCTCCTGCAAGGCCGTAAGAATGACATCGAATCCGAGGTTCTGGAGGTCCTTGACGCGTTTCTGG
>Ga0118677_10007611_pt1 | contig 17790 bp, 13 predicted proteins | sample AliMusrvi5mmetaG_FD_86154 | JGI IMG/M metagenome (GOLD analysis project Ga0118677, IMG submission 86154) | reverse complement strand
ACCCTGACCACTTCCGCCGCCGCCAATTACAAAATCGACAATGCCACCACCAACAACCCGACGATGGCCGCCACCGGCACCATTGACATCAATTCCCTCGTCCTCAACGGCAGCACCGCCCGCACCGTCGATGTCAGGAACGGCGCCACCCTCGACGTGTTGCGCCTGGGTGCCAGCGGCGGCATCCTCATGACCGGCGCCGCCCATGTCATCGGCGTCAGCGGCACCGCCGGCTCCCTGACCGCCGGCGGCCCCCTCACCGACAATCCCGGCGAACTGGTCCTCACCGTCGGCGCCAGCGGCGCAACCGTCAACTCGCTCATCATCGACAACGGCCTCGGCAAGGTTTCCCTCACCAAGTCCGGAACCGGGCTCCTGACCCTAACCGGCAACGACACCTACAGCGGCGACACCACCATCGATTCCGGCGCGATCCAGTCGAACGGCAACACCATCCCGAACGGTCCCGGCAAGGGCAATGTCTTCCTCGCCGTCTCCGGCAGCTTGAACCTCTATCAAACCACCGAAACCATCAACGCCCTGAACGGCTCCGGCACGGTGAACAGTTCCGCCGCCGGCACCTCGACCTTGACCCTCGGTGACGGCAATGCCGACGGCACCTTCTCGGGTGTCTTGAAAAACACCGGTGGCGCCTTGGCCTTGATCAAGATTGGTGCCGGTACCGAAACGCTCTCCGGCCCCAACACCTACACCGGCACGACCACCATTAACGCCGGCACGCTCAGCATCAACACCATCAAGGTTGTCGGTGGTGCCGCCAACTCCCTCGGCCAGCCAGTTTTGGCCAACGCCACGATCTCGATCGGCAACGGGGCCACCGGTGCCGCGCTGGTCTATACCGGCACCGGCGACACCACCAACCGCGTCATCAACCTGGCGGGCACCACCGGCGGTGTCACGCTCGACCAGTCGGGAGCCAGCGGGGTGCTGACCTTCAGCAGCGATCTAACCGTCACCGGCGCGGGAGCCAAGACCCTAACGCTGCAAGGCTCCACCGCAGGGTCCGGCGTGATCGGTGGCAGGATCGTTGACAGCAGCGGCGGTGCCACCTTGTTGACCAAGGCCGGCACAGGAACTTGGACGCTCAACGGCGCGAACACCTACACCGGTGCCACCAACGTCAACGCCGGCAAGCTGGAGATCGGCACCGGCGGCAGCTTGGCCAACACGACCCTTACCGTGCAAAGCACCGGTACCCTGGGCGGCTCCGGCCTCCTCGGTGGCTCGACCACCATCGCCGGCATCCACGCCCCCGGCAACGCCGGCCCCGGCATCCAGACATTCTCCAACAGTCTGCAGTATGCCGCCACCTCCCACCTCCAGTGGCAGCTCACCGACAACGTGACGACCGGCCGCAGCACGAACTTCAACGGCGTGGATGTGACCGGCGGCACGTTCGCCATCTCCAATGGTGCCACGCTTGACCTCAGCTTCGGTGCCTCGGTGAATTTCCTCAATAATTTCTGGCACACCAGCCAATCATGGCTGGTGGCCGATCTCGGCAGCGGCCTAACGGGCGATGGCGGCGCGGACGTCTTCACGCTCGGCACCCTCACAGGCGGTACCAATTACAACCCCGCCCTCGGTACCTTCGCCGTTAGCCGCGCGGCCGACGCAAACGGCAAGAACGATGTCGTTTTGACCTGGACCAATACCCCGCCCCCGAGCACGGCCAAGGACATCCTGACCTTCGTGTTTCCGGGCTTGCCGCTGACCAACATCGCCGGAACCGACATCAGCGTGACCGTGCCCTACGGAACGGATGTGACCGCACTCGCGCCCACCTACACGGTTTCGCCGCTGGCCGCGGGCAGCCCGGCGTCCGGCACCGCCGGGAACTTCACGACTCCGCAAACCTATACCATCACCGCCCAGGATGGTTCCACCCAGGTCTATACCGTGACGGTCCACATCTCGCCACCCAGCTCGCCCGTGGCCGGCTACACCCGCTGGTTCGACGCCTCGACGCTCGGCCTGGCTGACAGTGCCCCCGTCACGCAGTGGACTGACAACAGCGGAAACGGTGACAACGCCACGGTGCCGTCCGGCAATGCCACTCCCACCTACGTTGTCAACGCGGGCACGGGAACCAGTCTCGGCGCGATCTACTTCGCCGGGAATGGCGGTGCCGGCAGCAGCGGCGCCTTGCTGTTCACCAGGGACAGCGGCATCCGCACGGTTTTCGCTGTCTTCAAGGGCAACAGCTTCCTGTTGACCGATCAAGATGCGTACGACTTCCACCGGTCCGAAGGCGGGGCCACCGACAGCGATCCCGCCATTGGATTGTGGGGCCATGATGCAAGCGGCTATATCACTAACGGACAGACCTTCGTCAATGGGGTGCTGCAAGACTATCCGGCAGAGGTCGATTCGACGAACTCGATGCCCACCAACCTCCATAACGGCTTCAATCTGGTCGAGGTTCTTACCACCGGCCCGGTGCAAGCCGATTCCTTCAACAAGGACCGCGGCAACACCCACTCGGGCAATCAGTACCAAGCCGAGGTGATCCTCTACGACCGCGTGCTTGGCGAACCGGAGCGCGTGCAGGTCGAGCAATACCTGATGAGCAAGTGGTTTGCCGTCGCGGCCGCGGCCGATGCCAGGATCCTCGCTTTCGGGCCCGGTGCCGTCATCGGTCAGGTTGTTAGCAACGCCGCAGACATCGCTTGGACCGTGCCGTACGGAACGGATGTGACGACGCTGGCTCCCACGTTCACGCTTTCCAGTGGCGCCACCTGCACGGTGGGCGGCAGCACGGTGCATTCCGGTGACACCTTGAACTTTACCAACCCGGTTGAATTCAGGGTCACCTCCTCGGATTCGCTGATCACCAACGTCTACACCGTGACGGTTACGTTGTTTGGCTCTGGACAGCCAAAAGGCGAAATGAATGTGACAGGCTACGACACCACCTAGGGGACATCCTTCCTAAATCCCATCGCCAATCTGCTGGCGGTTGTTCCCAGCGGGACGGGTCTTCAGACTGCTGACATCAACTACACGACCTTTGCGGGTGTGCTGCCAGGGATCACGGATAACAATACGTTCGCGCTGATTTGGGACGGTTGGCTCGATGTGACCAAGGCCGGGCACGGCGACTATACCTTTGGCACGGCCAGCGACGACGGCAGCGTGGTGTACGTCGATTTGAACCATGACGGCGTTTTTGACCCCGCGACCGAGCTGGTCGTGAACAATAACAACGTCCAGCCCACCATCGTAAAGACCGGCACGGTCACGCTGAACATGGATTCGGTGCATGTCCTCATCGGATACTTTCAAGGTGGCGGCGGCCTCTCGATGGAGGCGCGCTTTGCGAAGGGAACAGCGGTGAGCTGGGGGTCCATGCAAAACGTCATCGGCGCCGGACCCTACTTCCAAGCATCCAACCCCAATGCCACCACGCCGAGCTACGCCAGTTGGGCGACACAGCATGCCGGCGGCGGGACGCCCAGTGAGGATTTCAACCATGACGGGGTGCAGAACGGCGTCGCCTTCTTCATGGGTGAGAATGGCCGTGCCACAAATCCGGGCGTGGTGGGCCACAAGGTCACGTGGCCTTATGTCAATGATGTCGCCTCCTATGAGGTGCAAGTGTCCGACAACCTCATCGCCTGGTCCGCTGCCACTTCGGGCGTTGAACTCACCACCAGCCCGCGCCAGGTGATTTACACCCTGCCAACCGGCGCGGCGAAGAAATTCTGCCGCCTGATGGTCGTGCCGTAATGTTAGGATATCTAGCGTCTTGGATATGAGGCGAATCCTCGCTAGATCACCTTGCGCCCAAATCGGCGAGTGCTCCCTTGAACAACGCGACGCGGATATCGCATCCAGCCTGATCAAAGTAACCATCCGGTCCGTAGAACATCAGCCACAGGTCGTCGGCGAGTTTGAGCACCTCGCCATCCTGCCCGACGAGGAGGTTCTGGTTTCCAGCCGTCCAGTGCACGCCGTCGGGTGAGGTGGCAAGGCCCGTGTGGCAGCCTTTGCAGCCCGGCCTGACAAACTCGCCGAAAAACATCCGCCACTGGCCGCCATCCTGGATCACATGGGTGAACTTGCACATCGCCGGCTTCACCAAGCCTGCGATCCCGACGGACTCGGCACGGGCGAAATCGAAATCGGTTTCAGTTGGCGACTGGGCCCGGAACAGCCCAGCCGGCTCATGTTTCCGGTCCCAGTAATACATGTAGTAGCGGCCCGCCGCCTTGTCATGCACAACATGGTCGTCCTCGACATTTCCGAGGTGGCTGAGCCGGCCTTTCTTCGTGAAGTGCACGCCGTCGGTCGAGACTGCATAGCCCCAGTCACAATGCGTGCTTTCGCCGCCGCCATACCACATCTTGAACACGCCGTCCTCGCAAAGGACGAACGGATCCCAGGTGCCGTCATGGTCCCACTCGCCTGCGGCACCCTTCGGCAGGACCGGATTGGCCGGATCCTTCGTCCAGTGCAGGCCGTCGGGCGAGGTGGCGTGGCCTATTTGAAGGGTTAGATAATCCGCCGAGCTGTTTTCGCGGGCACCCCAGGCCTCGTAATACATGTGGCAGACGGAGCCGACCTTCAGCACCGTCATCGACCCCAGGGCTCCTGCGTCCCACGCGCCCTTGGCACCTGGTTGCAGTACCGGGTTGTGGGGATAAATCGCCCACCGGCCGGTGCCGGCCATGTCGCGGAGTTGCTGAATATCCAAGATCTCCCCCGAGCTGGCCGCACCAGCCAGCATCAACGTCGCCCAACCCGCCGCCACTCCAAGCGCGATGTGCCGCCTGATACGCTGCTGTCTCATCCCGGATTGTGGTTGATTGATTTCATGGCAGTCGGAGGTGTGGGGTTGGATGTTAAGCCCGCGCCGGCTGTAGCTGTTATTGGGGGATCCTCCAAGCACATTTTGATATTTTTTTGCGAGCGTCGGCCGATCATCGCGGGTTCGATCCCACCCGAACGGGTGGAAATTGCACCAGGCACCGAATCCCATTGCAACCCCAAAGGTCGCTCGGTGAGCATTGCGGCGGGCCTGAACCCGATAGCCTTTGCCTATGTCCCATTTGCCACCCATGCACCCCCAACTGTTTTTTCAGATCGCCAGGCACTCCGGCACCGCGGCCTCAATCATAGGCACCACCCGCTTGAATGCCCGCACGAGCTTGTCACCACGAGCTCATCCGATCCATCTCGTGATCGCCGCGCTAACCCTGTTGGCGTGCAACGTGCTCGCCGCCTCCGAACCGATCAGGCCAGGCGAATTGTGGCTCGACAACCGCGCACAGCACGTCCAGGCCCACGGCGGCGGCATCATCAAGGAGCGTGACACCTATTTCTGGTTCGGCGAGGATCGTTCCAAGGACAATGACAGGAGCAAACGGCACGTCGCATGCTATTCGTCGACAGACCTCGTTCATTGGACGTTCCGCAACCAGGTTCTCCGACTCGCCGATCCGGAGAACTTCGGCCCGCGATGGCTGCTGGAGAGGCCCAAGGTCTTCTATAACAAGATGACAAAAAAGTTCGTGATGTACATGCACATCGACGGACCTGCCAACGCGGGCGACGCGGGCAATGCCTACGTCCTCGCCCGCGTCGGCGTGGCCACTTGCGACACGGTCGACGGTGACTACACGTACATCCGTAGCTTCCGCCCGCTTGGCAAGGAAAGCCGCGATATCGGTCAGTTCATCGACGACGACGGTTCTGCCTATCTCATTTTCGAATGCCGCCCGACCAAGGGCTTTTACATTGCAAAACTCTCCGCGGATTACCTCGATGTGGAAAAGGAGGTTTCATTCATCCGGTCACCGCTCGAAGGTGGCGCGTTGGTCCACCACGATGGCCTCTACTATGTGATCGGCTCACTCATGACCGGCTGGAAGGCGAATCCAAACCAATACGCGACTGCCTTGAAACTCGAAGGACCATGGTCCGAATTCAAAGACATCGCCCCGCCTGAAACCAACACCTATGGCTCGCAATCGACCCTGATGCTGCAAGTGGTCGGCTCGAAGCAAACGACGGTGATTTTCATGGGCGATATCTGGAAACCCTACTCCCAATGGGATTCGCGCTACCTGTGGATGCCGCTGGAAATTGGCGGTGGCAAACTCCGCCTGCCCGAGCCCAGGGAGTGGTCGCTCGATGTCTATACCGGGGAAGCCTTGATCGCTCGTTGATTTAACTCCACTCTATCATCTAACTGTCTTACCCACATATAGTTCTTGAAGCCGACGCTCATTGAAATTCAAACATCACCCCGCAACCAAATGTCTAGCAAAAGCATCGCTCTTCCCTCCATCTCCATCGGCGCGCTGATCGCATGCACATCGATGGCCGCTCAAGCCACCAACCTGAACTTTCCGCCACCCGCCGGCCTGGAAAACCTGCGCACGCATGAGCTGTTCGATGCCGGTTGGAGTTTCAAGCGTTATGGACTGCAAGCGGATGGCCGCCGCGTGGCGGAGCCCGGCGCGCCCAATTGGGAGATTGCGGCGTCCGCATCGAGCGAAGAAGCGGAGAAGGGCAACCCGGCCGTGAACGCCTTGGATGGTGATCCGGCGACCCGCTGGTGCGCCAACGGCCCGGGTGTCGGCCAGTGGTTGCAGCTCGACCTGAGCCACATCGACGGAGTTTCGGACATCAAAGTGATGTGGGAAAAGGACGGTGGCTACGCGGCGGCGTTCGAGGGTTCTGACGACGGTAAAACTTGGTCTAAAGTTGCGCCAACTGCGGCAACCCCCATGAAACAGCGTTATCTTCGCATCCGCGCCACCGCTCTGCCGAAGGATCAATGGGCGAGCATCCGCGAGGTGGCTCTAACCGATAGCAAGGGCCATCCGGTGAAGCCGCGGCAGATTGCGGACGCCGGCCAGCCGCCGCAGGGCCGCACTCACAACGATTGGCGCAAGCTCGACCTGCCGCACGACTGGGGCATCGAAGGGCCGTTCCGGCAGGATCTGGGAGGCAATACCGGCAAATTGCCGTGGAAGGGCATCGGGTGGTATCAGAAATCCTTCAGCCTGCCGGCCCAGGACAAGGGCAAGCAGATGTTCTTCGATGTCGATGGCGCGATGGCCTACGCCAAGGTCTGGATCAACGGCAACGAGCTTCCGGCCCGGCCGTATGGTTATTCCGCGTTCCGCGTCGATCTAACTCCCCATCTGAAATTCGGCGGCGAGAACCTGATTTCCGTGCGCCTCGACACCGAGAGCTGGGATTCCCGCTGGTATCCCGGCGCGGGCATCTATCGACACACCTGGCTGGTGAAGACCCAGCCCGTCCATGTCGCACAATACGGCAGCACTGTGACCACGCCGGAGGTTACGGCGGACTCCGCCACCGTCAACGTCGTGACCCGGATCGACAACGCCACTGCCGATCAAAAAGTCACCGTGAAGGTGGACATCCACGAGCTGGGGGCGGACGATGCGGTGGGTGCGATGGTCGCATCAAACACCGGCGGCCCCGGGTTGGATATCAAAGTCGCCAATCCGAAGTTGTGGGATCTATCATCGCCGAACCGCTACCTCGCACGCACCATTGTAAGCGTCGATGGCAAACCGGTGGATGTTTATGACACGCCGTTCGGCATCCGCACGCTGGAATTCACCGCGCGCGATGGTTTCAAGCTCAATGGCAAGCGGGTGCAGATTCAAGGTGTCTGCGAGCATCACGACCTTGGTGCGCTCGGATCCGCGCTCAACAACCGCGCGCTGGAACGCAAGTTGCAAATTCTCCAACAGATGGGAGTCAATGCGCTCCGCACCACCCACAATCCTCCCCCGCCGGAGATTCTCGACCTGGCCGACAAGATGGGCCTATTGGTCCAAGTGGAGGCCTTCGATTGCTGGAAAAGCGGCAAGGTCGCCAAGGATTACAACCGCCTGTGGGACCAATGGCACGAGGTCGACCTGCGCGACATGGTCCGCCAGAACCGCAACCATCCGAGCGTGTTCATGTGGAGCATCGGCAACGAGGTCGTCGAGCAGGATAAAGCGCAATTCCCGCATGAGCTCGTCGCGATCATCAAATCCGAGGATCCGACCCGCCCGGTGACCGCCGGTTGCCACAATCCGGAAAAAGCCGCTTCCCACAACTTCATCCAGGAACTCGATGTGATGGGTGTAAACTATCACCTGAATTTCTATGCCCCGTTTCTGCAAGACCCGCGCTTCGCCCGCATCCCGGTGTTCGGCAGCGAGACCTCGTCATGCGTCAGTTCACGCGGCGAATATTTTTTCCCCATCAAACGCGGACGAGATTCGCAGGTGAATTTCCAGGTGTCCTCGTATGATGTGGATGCACCGGGCTGGGCGTACGATCCGGACACGCAGTTCCGCGCCCTGCACACCCATCCGGAGATCTTCGGCGAGTTCATCTGGACCGGCTTTGACTACCTCGGCGAGCCGACCCCTTACGACGGCGACGCGAGCAACCTGCTCAATTTCACCGGTGATCCCGCCAAGCGTTCCGCGCTGGAAAAGCAACTCAAGGATCTCGGCAGGCTTAAAGTGCCGTCGCGCAGCAGCTACTTCGGCGTGGTCGATCTGGCCGGTTTCCCCAAGGACCGCTACTACCTCTATCAGGGCCAATGGCGCAAGGACCTGCCGATGGCCCACATCCTGCCGCACTGGAACTGGCCCGAACGTATCGGCCAGATCACCCCGGTGCACGTTTACACATCCGGCGACGAGGCCGAGCTGTTTGTCAATGGCAAGTCACAAGGTCGCGAAAAACTCGCCCCGGGCGAATGCCGCCTGCGCTGGGATGACGTGACCTACCAACCCGGCGAAGTCCGCGTGGTGGTGTATAAGGACGGCAAGCCGTGGGCGCAGGACTCGGTCAAAACCACCGGAGCCGCCACCCAACTCACTCTAACGGCCGACCGCACGGACATCCGCAACGACGGCAAGGACCTTGCTTTTGTCACCACGCGCGTCATCGACATGCACGGTGCCAGGGTGCCACGGACCCACCAAGTGATCCACTTCTGCGTGGAAGGACCGGGCGAGATCGTCGCCACCGACAACGGCGATGCCACCAGCTTCGAGACGTTCCAAGCGCCGGACCGCAGCGCCTTCAACGGCATGGCGCTGGTCATCGTCCGCGCCAAGGCCAACCAAAACGGCGTCATCAAGCTCAAGGCCAGTGCGGATGGCCTGCAGGCCGCCACCATCACCCTCTCGGCAAAGTAGGCAGCAGTTACAAGCCATGAAATTGAAATTCTTACCCGGTATGTTGGCGCTGGTCTCATACTTCGTCACGTCCCTACATGCCGCGGAACCCGCCCGTGAGCGGCTTTTTAACGACGCCTGGCGGTTTGTGCGCGGCGAGGTGGACGGTGGGGACAAGGCTGACTGCAAGGATGACACCTGGAGAAAGCTCTCGTTGCCGCATGACTGGTCGATCGAGAGTGATTTTTCCGAAGAGTTCGCCAGTTGCACCGGCTATCTTCCGGGTGGAATCGGCTGGTACCGCAAGCATTTCACACTGCCGGAGTCCTCCGCGGGGAAGCGGGTCTATGTGCGATTCGAGGGAGTCTATCGCAACAGTGATGTCTGGTTGAACGGGCAGCATCTCGGCAGCCGGCCCAGCGGCTATACCGATTTCGAATATGATCTAACTTCACATCTGCTCCCGGCCGGTGGCGAAAATGTCATCGCGGTGAAGGTTGCCCGCGAACAGGTGGCGGATTCCCGCTGTTACCCGGGAACGGGGATTTACCGCGACGTCTGGCTGACGATGGTTGATCCCGTGCATGTCGCGCGGCATGGGACGTTCCTCACCACTCCGGTCGTCACTGATGAGGAAGCGATGGTCAACAGTGTCTGCGAGGTCGCCAACGATTCCAACAAGGAATCCGAGGTCACGGTGACGGCCCGCGTTTGTGATGCGGAGGGACACACCGTATCGAGCGCCAGCAGCAAGCAGGTTCTGGCGGCGGGCGCGTCATGGAATTTCCCGCTTTTCCACCCCGTGGAGAAGCCGCAGCGCTGGAGCCACGAGGATCCCTATCTCTATCAAGTGATCCACCGCGTGGAAGTCGCGGGCCGGGTGGTCGACGAGGTGACCACAAGTCTCGGAATCAGAACGATCCGCTTCGATGCGAACCACGGATTTTTCCTCAATGAGAAGCCCGTGCTCATCAAGGGAGTCTGCAATCACCATGATGCTGGAAATCTCGGCGCTGTGATGCCGCGCGCGGTGTTGGAACGGCGGCTGCGCATCTTGAAAGACATCGGCGTGAACGCCATCCGTTGCTCGCACAATCCGATGCAGGACGACCTCTACGACCTCTGCGACCGCATGGGATTGCTGGTGATGGACGAGGCGTTCGACGAATGGGAAATGGGCAAGCGCAAGTGGGTGAAGGGACGCAATGTCGGAACCGCCACCCGCTTTGGCTACAATGAGGCGTTCAAAGCGTGGGCCGTTCCCGATGTCGAGGCCATGGTGTGGGGGCGACCAACGCGATCGGCCTGGCGTCGATGTTGGACGTCGCGGGCTATAACTATCAGGAAGCCTCCTATGACGCGGACCACATTACATTCCCGGGAAGAATCATCATCGGCAGTGAAAATGGCGACGCGGTGGCCGCCTGGCATGCGGTCACTCACAAGTCATTTGTCTGCGGCCAGTATCTCTGGACAGGTTTCGATTTCCTCGGCGAGGCCAATAGCTGGCCGTCGCACGGCAGCCACTCGGGGCTGTTCGATACCGCAGGCTTCATCAAACCGGTCGGACTCCAGCGCGAGGCGCTATGGTCTGCTGGCCCCGTGCTCCATCTGGCGGTTTATCACTCGGATTTGCGCCATTCCCGGATTCATTGGAACAAAATCGCGGATGAAAACGCGCCTGTCTCGGTGGTGGCCTATAGCAATTTATCGGAGGTCACCCTTGAACTGAACGGAACTGTCATTGGCAGTGCCCGCCCCGAGGACGGGATCGCCCGTTGGTCAGTGCCGTGGCAGGCTGGCCGCTTGCTCGTCTCCGGCAAAACCGCAGATGGGAAGACGCTCACGGATCAGCTCCAGTCCACTGGCCCGGCGGCGCGCATCCGTCTAACCGCCGACCGCTCCAGTCTGCTGAATGACGGCCGGGACGCCGTCCACATCACGATCGAGCTGGTTGACGAGGCTGGCCTGCCCGTTACCGATGATGACAGGCCGGTCACGGTTTCAATGGCGAACCCCGCTCGACTCGGTGCCTTGGAAAATGGCGATCAGGAAGATAACACCCCAGCGAAATCCCCTTCGAGGAAAACCCGTTCCGGCAAGGCGCTTGCCATCGTCCAGGCAAGCGGCAGCGGGACCAGTCCGCTCGTCACCGTCTCCGCCGATGGCCTACCCTCGAGTGAAATCCGCTTGGAACTCATGCCGGAAGGCCCACCTTGAATGACAGCCCACCCTCATTGTTAGCAAAAAGGACAACTCATGTTTTGTCGATTTGATAGAAACCCGGATGATTGGGACCTGGTGATGTGGGGTTGGATGGTTTCGTTTTGGGAACTACTTCGGACGGTAGAAGGAAAACCATGAAAGTCGCCGCTTGACGCCGTCCTGGTCTGTTAGGGAAAGCGATGAGAATCCGGTTTCATGGTACAATGTCGCAAGGATGTCTTGCGGACTCATCGGAGGAGCGCTGGTGAGCAACGGTTTGAAGGATCTAGTTTCGGTATGCGGGTCTTTGAGACCGCGGGATTTTGTCATCTCGAGCGCCTGGTCGCTGAAGCGGTTCTCCTCGACGAGAGTGCCGGATCCGTCTTTTTTCAAATGGATGGTGGTTTCGCTCTGGTAGCAGCTGGAAAGAACCAATGCGGCGAACATGGATGCGATGGGTAATCGTCGTTTTGTCATGGTTGGTCGGAAGTTTCTACTTCAATGTCTCTGGGTGGAAGACAGGAAGAGAGGCAAGGCTTGGTCCGTCGAATCGGTCTCCAGGAAGATCACACTGTTGTTTGCGCGCGCCGCGAGCAGATCGACGCAGGTGGACTTATCGGGTATCCGCCGCGTTTCAACGCATGTTGGCGTTCCCATTCGTTCGCGAGAACGCGCTTGAGGGCGACCAGCAGGAAGGAGCGAAAGCGCCCTTTTTCACGATCCGCCGCCGCCAGGTAGTTCTTGTCCAACAGGCGGGCGAAAAATGCCTGGGTCAGGTCCTCAGCGTCCTGCGGTGAATGGCCCGAGCGTCTGACAAACGCGTAAAGCGGGTACCAGTAGGTCTGGCAAAGCCCCTGCAACGCCGGCCCGGAGCCCTCTGCCGCCGGGTCCGCCGCACGCAGGACCTGGGACCACTGGGTCCTGCCAAACCGTTCGTTATTCGCACCCTGGCGTTGCGTGTCGTGGGTGCTGTCGGTCAATGTCAGGGGCGGGAGCGGGAACATTCCACGACCGCATATCGCGGATTCAGTGGCTGTCGGAAGGTAGGGTTCAGGGCGCAAAGCTAGCTGCAATCGAGGCAACTGGCAACCGTCGGATTTAGAGTTTCGACTTCGCTGCATTTCCGCAAGGCGGCTTGACGGCGCGCGCAACCGGCTTACTCCTCCATTGCACAGGGGATATACTTGACGGCGCGCAGGCCGGAAGGTGATCGAGCACTCATTCGCCGATCCTGTTCTCCTTTGCGAACTTCGCCGCTGCGGCTTTGTCTTGCTTCTTCCATTCGGTGTAGATGTTTGTCATCAGCCTGCTGCGCTCGTCACCAGCCGGTTGGGTGAGCGCCCATTGTGCTGCGGTGGCGGGATCGGTGGTGACCGCCGCCTTGGCGACAATCGCGATCACCTCCGCGTTGTTAGCGAAACCGAACTCATCTAACATCGAGAACGCCAGCGCTGGATCTGTCTTCGCCGCAACCCCGAGCACCGTGGCCTTGATTTCGTCATTGATGAGGTCCGCATGATCTTGTGAATTCCTGCGGATCCACTCCACGGCTTGCGCCGGCCGCTCATCCGCCAATTTCTCGAGCGCCAACCCGACGAGCAGGCCGCTCTGCATCTGGGTCACTCTCGCCAGGTCGGTCGGACCGGTATAGAGCGCCAGAACTGCGGCCGGATTCCTGGTTGCCGCCGTGGATGCCACTACAAACAGAACAACCCGGCGCGTGACTGCGTTGAGCTTTTCGTTGGAAAGGATCTCCCCGGCGAGCATTTCGAGACCCGCCGCATCGAGCGTGGACGCCTCTGCCAGACCTTCCAAATAGATGGCCTGCTGCTTCTGGTCGCGCTGCGGACCGGTGGTTGCAGGTGCTTCCAGATCGTTGCCGAAAATGGTTAGCTTGAGCGCTGCGGCCTTGGCTTTCGCCTCGCGGCCGGGCAGGCTTTGGCGTGGCGGCCTGTTCGTTAGCGAACGGTTGACCTCTCCACTCATCTCGGTTCCCAGCCCCCTGGCCTCGGCCAACGTTCGCTCGTGCTCGAGTTTTGCCGTGGCGAGACGCTGGTGGTCTTGCCAAGCGTACGACGCTAGCAGTAGAATGACCGTGAGAGTTGCAATGGGGATGTAGCGTTTCATGATAGATACGAGTTCAACGGCTTTTGGCTGCGGCTGATGCTTCAAGGGCCTGGCGAGTCTCCTCCCGTTGGACCGGATCGGCAATCTTGTCGACCAGCGTCAGGCCTTTCCTTGGATCGACGTGGGCACTGTTCAGATAGGCGACGAGCACCTCGTCGCTGCCGCTTTGGGCCTGGTAATTCACCGCCAGTTGGGAGGACTGGTTGAAACCTCCGCGGAAGCCCTCGCTGCCCAAGGCTGCACCCGTGGCACGGTTCGCGGTTCCCGGAAACTCCTGGTCCGCCCAAGCTCTGGCCGCATCGAGCTTCGCCGGATAGGTTGCAGCCTGCGAGTAAGTGAGGATGCCCTTGAACGTCTCCGCGACGACCTGCCCCCGAGCCGCTGCGGAATCACCGGCCCCACGGGCGAAATTCGCCGCGCTATCAAGACTCTGGCAGGAGACCCGAAAGGCAAATTTGCCGAGGATGTCCGCCCGTTCCTCGGCAGGAAGCGCGCCTTGGATCAGTTCCGCCATGGCCTTTGCTGCGGCCGGTTGGATCGCCGCATCCAAGTGGGTGACCATTCCCCGGGCCATGTCGCCGCGTTGTGATTCGGACAGGTTCGCCATGCGGGCTTTTGCCGCCGCCGCATCCTGTGTTAGAAGGTTGTATATCAGGGGGCCCTCATACATGAATCGCAGTGAGCCCTTGCCGTCGAGGTTGTTGCCTTCAAAGGTCCCAGCGGCGATCTGCTGGTCGAGCCAGCGGGCCGCTGCCGCGGGATCCGCCACGGCCCAGAAGTCAAAGGCCGCCGCCAGGGAGTTCAGGATGTAGGGATCGTTTACTTTGTCGGCGAAACGCTCCATCACCGCCTTCGGATCTTTCCTTGCCAAACTATCGAGAAGGACTTTATCTAACAAAGCTTTCTCATCGGCCGTTAGATGCATCGCGCTGACCGCATCCAACTGCGCCAGTAATTGCGCGGCTGACAAGCTTCTTAGCTGCTTGTCCATCGCCATCATCGCGATGAGGTCGCGCGAATGTTTGAGGAACTTCTTCCAGTCGATGGTGCCATCGGCTGGCTTCGCCTTCTGGATCTGCGGCGGACCGGCTTGCGCCGCTCCCTCTTTCTGCCGGCCCGCTTCGACGGACGCCCGGACCCGCTGGGTCTCATTCTGGATCTGCGTCACCTCGCGATGCTGCTGAACCGTCCAGATGGCACCGGCAGTTAGCACGAGCGCGGGGGTAAGAATTCCCAGAAGTTTGGCGGCCGATAGTCGGGTGGCGGCGTGTTTGAATGTCATGATTTTGAGAAATTTGAAAACCGCTGGCAACCCTGCCGACGCCCCCGCCGTGGCGATGGAAAAACCGGCGATAGTCGCCGCCGTCGCAGTGGGCGGAACCAAGGCGAAGCCGGCGATGGCTGCCGCGATGACCGGACCACCCGCGCTGACCCCCCGCTTGGCCAGCAAGGCGCCCAGCCGGTCGAGGGCGCGCTGTGCCCGCTTTTTGCAGGCCTCCACGCTGCAGCCCGTGGCGCGGGAAATATCGCGGAAATCCCGCTGCTCGAAGTAGCGCAGGAGCATCATTTGGCGGTCTTCGGCAGAAAGTTTTGCCACGGCTTCGTCCAGTAGTGGCGCGATGGTCTGCCAGGGGTCGACCGAGGGTTCCATGTCTTTCATCGACTGGGTGTATTGTTGGTTGAGGATATTGCGCCGGCTCTCCTTGCGCATGGCGTTGCGGCTTTCCCCGGTGGCGGTATTGTGGAGCCAGCCGGGCAACCGCGAGGCGACCACCGACTTGGCCTTGCGTGCGAGAATGATGAAAACGGATTGGGTGACTTCCTCCGCCAGCGCGTGGTTGCGGGTCAGCCGCGTGGCTACCCCATGCACCATCGGGGCGTGATTTGCCACGATTCGCCGGAATGCCGGTTCGCTACCGCTGGAGCAGTATTCATGGAGGTTTTCAGAGTCCGTGTTCATGCGCTTCACATCATACACGTCGCGCCGGCTTTGTTCCGGGACAATCGATTGGAAAAAACTTCCAGCGCAAGTCGTTGCAAGAGCCGGTGGCCGGACCGGATGACGGGGAAAAGAAGTTGGACCCCCTTGGCGTTTCGCTCATCAAACGTCGATGGAGCGCTCCACCGATGCAACAAGACATTCCATGTTACGTCGAACCGAAACACGCTAGGGATGGCAGATCCAGGGCGTGGGACTCACGGTGAAGGGAATGGCGTGCTCGCCGCTGGGGTTGGGGACGGATTTGGCTTTCACCTGGAACACCGGTAGGACTGGAAAGCGCCGCCCGGTTTTCGGGTCGGTGGTCATGGCATAGCTGGCGCCTTGTTTTTCGATGAAGAGCCAGGCGCCGAATAGGTTGCCGGGAACCTCGCCGATGAGTATGTCCAGATCGATGATCTGGTCCTTCTTGCAGGCAAACCAGTCGCCGCGTTTCATCGTGCCGGCCCACGCCGGGATGGCTTCGTTAGGGAAGGGTTCCTTCCAGGTGCTGTAATTGCGCTGGCTGCCAAACAGCGATACCAGCTCGGTCTTGCCGTTGACGGCGACGGCGAGGACGTCGTCGGCGATGCCGACAAACCGATAGACGCCGTCCTCGGGCGGCGAGACCTGGGACTTGTAAATGACGAACCAATGCGAGGGCTTCACGATGCCTGTTAGACCATAGGCTTCGGGGGCGGCCTCAGCGTTCATCGAAGGGATGAGCACCTCGGTGGCGTAGAGCGGCTTGGTGGCTCGGAAGAAGTGGCTGAGCACGCTTTCATCCCAGCCGCTGTCGAGGAACGCGCCGAGGGTCTGAAGGTTATTCACCTCTTCCGGCAGCGGCTGGCGTTTCTGGTTCTGTTTGAGATCATAGAAAATGCCTAACATCGAGCCGGCGGTTTTTCTGGAGGACCCGAAAGCGCTGTCCTGCTCGGCAGCCGGGTCCTGCGCGCGGCCGGCAGCAGTCGCGAGTAACAGGCAGGTTAGAGTGGCGGAAAGGTGGCGGGTCATGGCGGCGTTTCAGGGTTTACCGGTCACCATCCGGCTCTTCGGCGAGGCTCTTGATGTATTGGTTGACCATGGATTCAAATTCGGGCGCGGTCTTTTCCTGCTTGAGCAGCGACAGCGCGTCGCGCTGGGCGTCGCTCGCGTTTGATAGTGCGGAATAGATCGGGCCACCACCTTGCGACCCGGAGTGAGTCACGCTCTCGCCCATTTTATCGCCCTGCCCCCTGGCTTCCTTGGCGGCGAGTTGGGCGGCGGCTTCCTGCAGGCCGGCGAGGGCGTCATTGATATTGGCGCGGGTGTGATAGAGGTTGTGTCCGACGACCTTGCCATCGGCGGCGAGTTGCGCCAACCTGTCGGCCTCGGCGAGAGCCTTGTGGACGTTCTCGCCAACGCTCGGGCCGGCCGCGAGGGCCTGCTTGGTGGCTTCCGCCAGATTCTCTCGGCCTTGGGCGAGACGGGGTTGGAAATCGGTGTGAGCGTCGTCCTGACGCCCGGCGAGTTCGACGTTGATGCGGGCATCGACGAGTTGTTGCATCGCGGCCTGGATGGCTGCCGCTTCCGGGCTCAAGGGCGCGGGCTGCGAGGGCGGGCCGGCTTTCGGGGCATTCTTTGCTGCGAGTTCGTTGGCCTGTTGCTCGAGGGTTTTGCTCATGGCGGATAAATCCTGCGCAAGCGTCTTCTGGGAGTCGGCGGTTTTGGCCACAAGCGGGATGTCATCGGTGAAATGCTCGGGTTTGAGTTGCTCGCCGAGATCGCCGGCTTTGGTGGCGGCGGCGGCAGCGGTTTCGTGGAAACCAGACTGCCATTTTCGCCACCGAGCAAATGACCACGCGGCAACAGGTGAGCCGCGTTCGCCGCCGACTTGATCTTGTGAATCAATTCGCCTTCGCTCCACGGCGGCAGACACCGCTGATTGAACTCGCGCAGTAACACCAGCGCGTCGGCTTCACCAAGCGCGAACCCATGCACCAGCACCGCCGCGACATGAAACGTCGCGTTGTGACCGCCCTGGCCGCTGACGGCCGGGGGACATTTGGCGATGTATCGCCGCGCGCGCTCTAAGATTGTCAGCCTCATGCTGAAGCTTCGCTCCTTTCCTTTTCGGGGCACCGGGCAGAAACCCAGCCGCGCCCCACCAGAAAACCAGCAACAACCTCAGACAGTAGGCGACACGGTCGCGCTCCTCATCCTATGCGCGACCAAGTTCCGTCCCGCAAGGGACGCCTTAACCATCTCCACATCGAAGAAGACCAAATGCCCAAGGCGGAAGAAAGGGATGGC
>Ga0118677_10007610_pt1 | contig 17792 bp, 14 predicted proteins | sample AliMusrvi5mmetaG_FD_86154 | JGI IMG/M metagenome (GOLD analysis project Ga0118677, IMG submission 86154) | reverse complement strand
CCCCCGGTTCATGTTTACGGCCAAGCTCTGGGAACGCTTCACGCACCAGCGCGAAACCTGGCCCACGGACGCCGAGATCCGCATCTTCACGGACGGCATCGCGCCGCTCGCGGACGCGGGAAAGCTGGGCGCCCTGCTGGTACAGTTCCCCTGGAGCTTCAAGCGGACCCCGGAGAACCGAACTTGGCTCGCGCGGGTCGTCGACGCGTTTGCCGCCTATCCGCTGGCCCTTGAAGTACGCCACGCGACCTGGGACGCCCCGGAAGTGTACGCCGGCCTCGCCGAACGCAACGTCGCGTTCTGCAACATCGACCAGCCCCAATTGCGCGACTGTCTTACCCCCACGTCGATCGCCACCGCGCCTTTCTCCTATCTCCGCCTCCACGGACGAAACAACGCCAACTGGTTCCGGGAAAGCGACGATCCCGGCGCTCGCTACGACTACCACTCGTGGGATGGGAGCCAAGAGTTCGCCAATCTCGACCCTGAGGATCTCCTTGCCGCGTTAGGTGATGATCTCTTGGGAAATGGCGACCTCTCGGACGCTATCGAGCGGATGTTGCGCGGAGGCATTGAGTTGCCTGATGGTGAGCGGATTGATGGGCTGCGAGACCTGCTTGAAGAGACCAGGCGGCGGCGAGAAGAGTTGTTGTCGAAGGGAAATCCAGATGGCGAGTTAGCGAAATATCGCGAAGCGCTCGACGAGATTGAAGCGCTCGAGCGAGACGGCATCGAAGAGCTCGCTGATGAAGCAGCTGATTCTGGTGATGAGCGACGCCAAGAGGTCACCAATGATGTCGTCACCGAGCGCAGAATGGCGCTTGACCTGATGCCGGCTGATCTTGCCGGGAGAGTTTCCTCGATGACGGGCTATGAGTTTGTCTCAAGCGAGGCCAGAGAGAAGTTCGAAGCGCTGTTAGAAGAGATGCGAGAAGAGATCGCAGATACGTATTTCCAGGGGATGTCAGAAGCGTTGAAGAATGCTGATCCCGAACAAACCGCGCGCATGCGCGAAGCGATGGATGCAATCTCAACGATGCTCGAGCAGCGCCAGCGCGGCGAACCCCTTGACCCCACCTTCGAGGAGTTCAAGGAGAAGTACGGCGACATGTTCCCGGGAGCAGAAACGCTTGACGATCTCTTGGAACAGATGGCAAAGCAGATGGCTGCCGCAGAAGCAATGTGGCAATCACTCTCACCTGAACAGCGGGCTGAACTGCAGGGCCTTGCGGAATCGCTGTTAGGAGATATGGATTTGCGGTGGTCAATGGATCGTCTCAGCGCAAATCTCCGAGAAGCATTTCCTGACCTTGACTGGGGTCAGAGCTACTCCTTCGATGGCGAAGGATCAATGTCGATGTCCGAGACCGCCGATGCTGCTCGACAACTTTCAGAGTTGGAGCGGATGGAAGATCTCCTCTCAACAGCGTCGTCGGCATCGGCGTTAAATGAAATCGATATCGATGAAGTCCGTCGAAATTTGGGAGAAGATGCTGCCCACCAACTCGAGCGCTTGGCCCAAGTCGCAAAATCACTTGAAGCGTCTGGGCTTATTGCAAATAAGGGCGGCAAGATGGAGCTGACCGCACATGGGGTTCGCCGCCTCGGAAATCGAGCCCTTCAGGACTTGTTTTCTCAAGTCAATAAGGACAGCGTTGGTCAACACCAGACCATGTACCAAGGATTCGGGCACGATCGAGAAGAGACGACCAAGCCCTACGAACATGGCGACGCACTGAATCTTCACCTGTCAAAGACCGTCCATAACGCGGTTGCTCGAGGTGGGGGAGGAGTGCCCGTCAAGCTCCAAGCAGAAGACTTTGAAGTCGTCGAGACCGAAGCGTTGGCTCGCTCGGCCACTGTGCTTTGTATCGACTTGTCGATGTCGATGCCCATGAGGGACAACTTTGTTCCGGCAAAGAAAATGGCGATGGCCCTTCAAACCTTGATCTCAACGCAGTACCCGCGTGATTATCTCGGACTTGTTGTTTTTTCTGACGTTGCTCGAGAAGTCTCACCCACAGAGTTACCGACCGTGATGTGGGATTACATCTATGGCACGAACTTGCAGCACGCTCTCGCGCTGAGTCGCTCCATGCTGGCGCGCCAGCACGGCACCAAGCAGATCATCGTGGTGACCGACGGAGAGCCCACGGCCCACATCAACCGGTGGGGCGAGCCCGAGTTCAGCTACCCTCCTGTCCCAGAGACGCTTCGACTTACGATGGCGGAGGTCGTTCGGTGCACGAAAGCCAATATCACGATCAATACTTTCGCTCTTGACCTCGAACGAACCCACTATCCCTTCGTTGAACAGATCGCCAAAGTCAATGGGGGACGGACGTTTTACCCCTCTCACGATGAACTAGGCGGCTACGTCCTGGTGGACTTTCTCAAGCACCGACGACTCCTTCGACCAGCCGGATAGGCCATTTTCTAGCCTTCCTGGGCAGGAGGACTTGCTTTTTCCTTTGTTTTGCCCCAAGATGACACCGTTGTAGTTACATCGGTGCCATCTCAAGATGGCGCACAAAGGAGGACCGATGGATGTGATCTCGTTGTTAGCCGGAGAAGAAGAGCGCAGTTGGCAAGGACAGGCCAACTGCAAAGGCGTCGACCCCGACCTCTTTTTCCCTGAACGAGGCGCCTCAACGCGAGAAGCCAAAGAAGTGTGTCGCGGGTGTGTCGTCCGTGAAGATTGCTTGGAATACGCGTTAGCGAACAGTGAAAAGTTTGGAATCTGGGGCGGTATGAGCGAGCGAGAGCGTCGACGGGTCCGTCGAGCTCGTGCACTAGAGCGGCGACTCGCCATGGAGTCAGCCTCTTAACTTATTTCGAAGCCAATTGAGCGCGCCGCCGCTTCAATGGTTGTTGCAATCTTCAGATTGAGTTCGCTCCAGCGAGCAGGGTCAACTGCGTCAAGACATGACTGAGGCGCTAAGCCGACAAGCTCTGCTCGGAGAATTTTTCCTCCCTCGGGGAGAAGCGCGAGCACTCGATCGTAGACATTTGCAGGCGTTGTGTGGCTTGGATCCAAAAGGTTGCACGAGACTTGCACGTCGTTGTCGATCTGGAGGCCGAGTGCTCGAACCTCTTCAGATCGGATCTGGCGGGCAATGTCCTGGGCCTGGGTGAGCGAGACCTGCGAAAGCCAGAGATTCCATGCAAGGAGGACTGATCGTGCTCCGACCGCCGACGCTCCTGCACGTGGATGTGGGGTGGAGGGCCCACGGTCAGGGCTGAGACGCTCAAAGGCGCCACGACGAAGCTCCGGCAAGCTTTGGTGGCGGCCTTGATCGAGCGGGCCGTAGAGGAAGCACGGCAACGAGAGCTCTTCAGCGAGACGCCGCGCTGCGTTGTCTCGCAGGACGCATGCGTCCTCAAGCGTGGCATTGGCAAGTGGGACAAAAGGGACAACATCGAGAACCCCAAAACGGGGGTGCACGCCAACATGCGTGGTGAGATCAAGGTGGGAGACAACTCGAGCAGCAAATTGAACGACGTTGTCAAGCAGGGTGTCGTACGTTCCAATCAGAGTAAAGACACTCCGATGATGGATGGGGTCTCTGTGCACGTCAACGCAGCCGGGTGTCTCCCTTGCGAGTTGATCGATGAACACGTCATCTTGACCTTCTGAGACGTTGAGAACGGCTTCAAAGACCGAATGTTCGGTCTTTGAACTGCTCAGCTGACGCTGAGAGCGGCGTTTTGGCCACGCCGCGCTCGAATGATCCGGCGACGCTCACGCTCTGAGCGTCCACCCCACACCCCATGATCGATGTGATTCTCTATGGCGTATTCAAGACACTCGTCTTGGACAGGACACGAGGCACAGATCCTCTGGGCTCTGATCACCCCAAGCCCGTCGCTTGGAAAAAAAGTATCTGGGGCAACGTTTTGACACTTGCCACGTGCCATCCATTGATTGTCCATCTCTCGACCTCCTTGGTCTCACTACCATTGTAGAGCGAGAATTCGGGAAAACCCCAAGTATTTAGGGAATTCTTATTCAAGGAGAACCCGAGGAAGCGCAAGGGAAACGGGGAGTAGCATGGAGAGTTCAGTACCAATCAGGAGGACGAATGAGTCAGGTCACGACCGAGAGCGAAGAAGAGCCAATTGAAATCGTTGGCCAAGTTCGAATCGTCTACCTCGGCCCTGTCGAGCCCCACTGGGACTTCCAGCCGGTCTGGGGTGACACCGACGTCATGCAAGAGTTCCAAGACAGGGTCAGGGCTCGCTTAGTTCTTCTCCCTCCGCATGATCCACAGTTTCGTCGAAATCGTGAACGCGTCAACCGAGATGGTGAACGAGAAGGTCTCGAAGTCGAATGGGATCTTGGATTCCCTGAAGAGGCGCCAGCAACAGAGACCGCCGAGGCCTAGGACTTAGGAAGCGGAATCGCTCCCAGGATCAAGTTCAGGAAGAGCGAGTCGCTCGAGCCAGAGGCCAGGAGCCTCGAGCTCAGCAGATGTTGGAAGCGAAGAACCGCGATGAAGGAGTTTGGCGAGGCCATCTTCGCCCTGGCGTTCCAAGACTCCCGCCACGAACGCTTGTCCGCGCTCAACTTCTCTTGCAGAGAGATCAAGTCCAAACAGTCCGCCGGCGGCCTGTTCGCCTTTCGCGTCACTCACGCGGTGGCGATGCCACGCTTCTTTGAGCAAGGCATGGCTCGCCGTCAATCGAGTGGCAACAACCTCGGCTACGTGATCGAAGTACGCACCGAGAGCGGTTGTGGCCGCCGTCAAATTATTCGATGAGGCGTGTGCCCCTGGAGTCACAAGTTCCGCAAGGATTGCGTCAGGGTCAGAGAGCATGGCGCTGAGTGCTTCGGGGTCACCAGACGAGGTCATCTTTTCGATCAATGACTTTTGAGTCGCCAGTGAGTCAGCCATGGCAGCCATCAGAAGCGCATTGATTCGCTCGCTAATCTCTTGATTCGAAAATGCACTCTGTGCGGTGAGTTCACGAGTCAACGCGAAGAGGCGAACCTCGTCGAGGGGAAGGCTCCAGTCTTCGGCGAACTTGGCCACATTTCGAGGGACAAGATAAAGGTCTGAACCTGGTGGCCAGGGAAGGGGAAGGGCAAAACTTCCAAGTGCTCGCTCAGCAAGGTGTCCCGCGGCAGAGCCGAATTGAAGACCTAACATCATGGGCCCCAACATTTCAGCAAATTGGCCGAAGAGCGGTGGTACGCCACTGGCGTCGGGATCTTGTGTGAGCTGAGCAAGGGATGCGCCGGTGGCTTCGGTTTGGGCTTCAACAACTTTCTCAATGGTGGGGCGCCAACTGTCCAACTGAGCAACAGCCCAGGTGCTTCGATTCACGGGAGTTATTGGCGTGGGTGTCGAGCCAATACCGGTCACTTCTTCAACGTGACGAGCGGCGACATCGACGAGTTGTTCAAGGGCGATTCGCTCCAAGGGGTCCGGGTTTTCTTCACTCTCTCCTTCGGAGGCAACCCCAACAGCGAGTGCGCGCGCCGATTCAAACCACGGGGCTCCTCCTCCTTGGCCACCCAAAATCTTGAGCAGATCACCCAGGAGGCCGTCGAAGGGGTTTTGCGGGTCGTCCATAGGAATCCCAATCCTACGGTGCATCCGAGAGGGAGACGGTCACAACACGACTGGATCCCTGGTGCAGAACGGTGAGTTTGGCTGATTCGCCGACGTCCATCGTGTACAAATCATCTACCAACGCAGCCATAGTGGCAACGTGTTTGCTATTCACACTTGTGATGGTGTCCCCTTCGAGAATGAGTCCTTTCGCGGGGCTATCGCTATTGACATGGGTGACTGTTGCGCCGCTTCCGCGTGGTGCGTCGGTGCCAGTGATCTTGAGCCACCCGTGATGAGGGGCAGTTGTCGTCATCAGTCGAGTGGCGACGGACATGACAAAGGCGAGAGGAAGGTAGACGTGAGAACCGATTTGAGGAGCAGCAATGCCTACAACTTGTCCAAATTTATTAATCACGACTGAACCTGGGACCGAAGAGAATGAGTTCGAGACTCGCATGATGTCGACGACGAGATTGTGATGGGTGGCTGCTGCTGATGGAGTTTCAAGATGAGCGCTGCTCCACGCAACATTCGACGATCCAGATGACGATGCCATTTTTACTGCGGTCATTGTTTCGGCGGGAGCGCTTGAGATCGTCGGGGGAGAAGAAGCAGTGAGAGGTGACACAACCGTGAGGACGGTAACCCCCGCAGTTTCATCCACTTGCGTAACGCGTGCATCTTCTTGCTGGCCTGACGAGGTCATGACTCGGACTGAACGCGACATTGGGATACCCGCCGTGGTGGCGACATGCGACGCATCGAGTACGACACCACATGTCGTTGTGCTACTTCCATTGCTCGAGACGTTCACTGCCACGAGTGATGGCGCAGAGCTTTGGATGGGTTGAGGTGCGGAACTGATCTGTTGAGCAGGGAGTACCGATGTTGTTGTGGTCGAATTCGACGTTGGATGAGCAAGGACCAGGATCCCGCCAACAAGAACGACTGTTGCCGCGATCGACACAATCGCTGTCCGTCGTCGATGTCGGTGGGAGGGTTTGCTCGAACTCTCCAAAGTTTTAGAAATGGCCAAAAACTCCGAGGGATGAACCCAGTCCCGCTGTGAGGGTGGGACGAAGCCTCCTTCGCCGTTTCCAGGTCGAGCACGCCCCTCAGAAGCCGAGGCTTCCTCTGGATTTTCGGCATCGCCTGGGGGTTGTGGATTCTCCCCGATCACAGTTCTTCAGGCTACTCAGGAGGAGGCGTGGTTTCAGGGCGGGCAAGGGCCGTAGGGTTAGAAGCAGTGTCTCGAGACCTCGCCATCGATTTTGGAACCGCAAATACCCGGGTAATGGTGAAGGGCCGCGGCCTGGTTCTCGACGAGCCATCAGTGATTGCTGTTGATACTCGAACTCGTGAAGTCTTGGCTCTTGGACATGAAGCATCAGATCTTGTCGGTCGCACCGCAGATCACGTCGTCACAGTTCGACCCCTTCATCAAGGCGCCATCACGGACTTTGATATGGCAGAACGGATGCTCCGAGCGGTATTGGCTCGTTGCGGATTGAGTCGAATGAGTCGACCCCGAGTGCTCCTTAGTGTTCCTGCAGCGGCAACATCGATTGAGCGACGAGCACTCAAACAGGCAGCAGAACGAGCCGGGGCGTCGAGCGCGATTTTGATAGAGGCCCCGATGGCCGCTGCGATTGGACTTGACTTGCCGATCTACGAAGCAATGGGCTCTGTCGTTTTAGACATCGGAGCTGGAACTACCGAGACCGCCGTGATCTCACTCGGTGGCGTGGTGGCCATGAAGGCGCTTCGAATCGGTGGAAATGATTTGGACCATGCAATCTCTGAATATGTTCGCCAAGAACTCGACCTGGTCATTTCTGATCGTGTCGGCGAAGAGCTTAAAATCCGAATTGGATCGGCGAACCCAGCCACACCGCTGGCACTCGCTGAGGTGCATGGACGTCGAACATCTTCCGGAGCACCCTCCACAGAGCAGGTGAGCTCGGAGGTGGTCGCCTCAGCGATGCATGAACTTGTGAACGCCATGGTGGGAGGGGCGGCGGCATGTCTTGCAGAGGCCCCACCAGAGTTAGCGCAAGACGCGATTTTTGAAGGCATTCATCTTGTGGGAGGTGGCGCAGCAATAGATGGGATCGTCCCTCTCATCTCTCAAGGCACGTCGGTCCCAGTCCACGTCGTCTCGAACTCGATCTCAGTGGTCGCAGAAGGAGCAGCTCGTTGTCTCGACGAGATAGGTCGCCTTGGGGCACTCTTCGAAGCCGCGAATCGCTAATCGGTTTCATCGCTCTCTACCCGGCGCAACATTGCCACGGCTTGTCGGACTTGCCAGTCTCGATCCTTCTCTAGCCTGTCGAGTGTGGCCTCTACTTCATCTCCTTCAAATGCACCAAGGGCCGCAACCACTCGACGTCGGAGGGCCGGTTTTCCTTCGGCTGCTTCAAGAATGAGAGGAAGGCCTCGAACGTCACCTATCTCTGCCAACGCCGCAACAGCCTCTTCGACAACGAGTGGATCAGGATGGGAAGAAACTAGTATGCCAATTGCTTCCACCGAGTCAGTATCTTCGCGAAGAGCAAGTGCCTCCAGAGAACTCACCACGCACAGTGGAATGGAGTCGTGGAGTGATTCACGCAATGCATCATTGAGAGCGGTCGTCTCAGTTTCACCCTGGACGTATTTGGCGGTTTGTGCGGCACGTTGGCGAACCTCTGGCGAGAGGTCACGGAGCGCTGAAATAACATGGACAGCTGTGAGCGAGTCCCGCTTTGCAAGAGCGCCAAGAGCAGCAACTCTGACAAACGCATCTTCGTCGTGCAGTGCATCTCGGAGGGAGGAGAGATCGTCAGGATTCTTCCGATTTCCAGCGGCGATAATCGCAAGCCTGCGCTCTCTGGGCGCTACGGCCGATACGGTGGCGGGATCGTGAGTCACGAAATCAGTATGCCGCCGTCAAAGCCGCTCCGCCGGCGCCATTGGATTGTCCGGGGGGCTCTTGTGGCCATTTTCCTTGTGGTGGCCTGTGGGTTTGGCGCTTCCCAGGTCTCAACTGGCGACTACTCGGTCACTCCTGGGGGAGCAGAGCCAGTAGCACCTTTGATCACAATTGACGGAAAGCAAGGCACAAACAACTCGGGGCACATCTTGCTCACGGACGTGTATCTCACCCCGTTGAGCTGGCTGACATATCTTCCGGCATGGTTCAATTCCGACGCCGAGATTGTCTCTGGTGATGCGCTCGTTACCCCCGGCGTCAGTGTCAACGACCTCGACATTCAGGGGTATCTCCAGATGGCACAGTCCAAGACCAATGCTCAGGCGGCGGCATTTCAACGACTTGGATATCCAGTGACCAGCACGAACGACGGAGCTCTCGTTGAGGCTGTTGGGACCTCGACACCGGCCTCTGGCCGTATCTCTGTTGCTGACATTGTTGTCGGCGTGAACGGTCAAGCGACCACGACGGCATGCGCTGTTATTGCTGTCACTCGAAACCTTTTGCCCGGAACGACAGCATCATTTCTAATCAAGAAGGCATCAATCTCCGACAACGGGACCATTACGAATGGATCACCAGTTGCTGTAAATGTCACGGTCGGGAAACCACCGACAGCGACCCAACCTTCTCCCTGCCCGGGAGTGAGCGGAGCGGCAAAAGGTTTTCTTGGTATTGCGTTGCAAGATGACATTCACTACGTCTTTCCATTTTCCGTGAATATTTCAACGCCGAATATTGGTGGCCCTTCTGCGGGACTGGCAATGACGCTTGGAATCATTGACCAGCTCTCGAATGGGACCTTGATCCATCATCGAACAATCGGAGCAACAGGGACGATGTCTCCCAGTGGAGCGGTCGGTGACGTGGGGGGTGTCCCTCAAAAGGCTGTTGCGGTCTCAAATGCGGGGGCGACGATGTTTTTGGTGCCAGGGACCGAGAAGAAAGCAGCCCAATCAACTGCTGCTTCGAGCCTTCAGATAGTCGCCGTTGACACCCTGAATCAGGCACTAAAAATCCTGATGGCGGGCGGAGGCACGATCACCATGGCGAACGGGAGCATCGAGCGTTAGACCGAGGTGTCGATGGAGTCGTAGGCTCAAGGGATGGCCGAAGACAGATATAGCATTTCATCGTCAAGGATTTCCGCCGTTGATGTATCGCGTGCATCGTTCGCAGTCGTGCGGAGAGGCTTTGATCCTCGTGAGGTTCGCTCGTTCCTCGAACACGTGAGTCAAGAACTCGAACTATGGGAAAACCGAGAAACTGAGTTGCGACGCGCAGTCGCCGCTGCAGAAGAACGTGCTCGGAATCCCGTCATCAAAGAAGAAGATCTCACGGCTGCCCTTGGAGCACAGAGCGCGCAGGTGTTGAGAACAGCACACGATGAAGCCCGTCATCTTTTAGAGAGCGCACAAACGCAAGCTAACGAAATGCTTCAGTCGGCTCAGCTCCGAGCGAGCGCAGGGATTGTCGATGCGGAACAAAAAGCCGCAGCGCGTGTTGGTGATGCAGAAGCAAATGCAGCGACTCTTGAAGAAGACGCGGCGTCAACATCACAGAAAATCATTGGACAAGCGCAAGCAGATGGCGAAACCTTGGTTGCTCGCGCACGTGAGCAAGGCCGTTCAATGATTGACCAAGCCCAGGAGGCTCGAAACCGAGTCCTGGCTGATATGAATGCCCGACGGCGAATGATGCATCTTCAAATTGAACAGTTGCGTGCTGCTCGAGATGAACTCGCACGATCAATCATTGGGGTTCGAGAAACTATCGATCAACTGACTGATGACATCAGTCAATCCGATGAAGCGGCGAGAGCTGCGGCTCAAGAGGTGGCTCGCCGTCAACCGACACCGGAAGAACTTTCTGACGATGCGGGAGGACCTTTTGTTGCGGTAGACCCAGCGTTGAAGGGTTCTGAGAGCGAAGAGGGGGTGTTGGCCGACGACTCAGGCCTTGAGGCACCTGAGTCGCAAGTGGTTGAAGAACTCTTTGCCAAAATTCGAGCGAGCGCGCGAAGCGAAACAGCGGCAACCCTGATTCCTGAATCCGAGAAGGGAACTCCAAGTGGACCCGATGCCGCCCTCTTCGCTGCACGTGACGGCGCTCTCAGTGCATCGAGGTCAACGTTGACCAGAAAAGTGAAGCGGACTCTTCAAGATGAGCAAAACCACCTCCTGGAGGCCTTGAGGGAAGGAAAAGAAGGAGAAACCGTTCTCGAAGAAGAAGCAGTGCAAATCGCGCGTTTTGCATCCGCCGTTGTTGACCCACTTGGAGATGCAGCGAATGCTGGCAAGATCTTCGCCCATGACCACGGCGTACAAAAGAGTTCTGATCTTTCCCATGCTGCGGTTGTAGAGATCGCGGAAGAATTAGCACAACACATAGCGATTCCTTTGCGACGCCGGTTAAGTGAAGCACTCGTTTCGTCGGACCCTGGGACACAGGTCAATGGTGCGTTTCGAGAGTGGAGAGGTTCTCGGCTTGAGAGGGTTGTCGGTGACGCTGCGCTCGAGGCATTTTCGGCGGCCGTCGTGGCTGCCTCGGGCTCAGGTTCGGTTCGCTGGACCACCGGTGGCTTGAGTGATCCCTGCCCAGATTGTGCCGACAATGAACTCGAAGGCACGGTTCGCGCCGGATCCAGATTCCCGACCGGCCAGTCATTCCCGCCGGCCCACGCCGGCTGTCGCTGCGCAATTTTGCCAGTGATCTCCTAGTTGTCGATGGAGCGCACACGATCGTCCCTCCCCCTAGGGACAGGTGATGACCGGTTTTCGGGCGGGTCGCCTAGGCTGAACTTCTGATGCGATCCCCAGAGGACTTAGCAACGTCCCCACCATCAAAGAAGTCTCGTCGTCGGACTTGGCTCATTGTGGCAGCAGTTGCCATCGTTATCTTCATCGGGTCTCTGCGATCGCTGGCGGGTCTCTGGACGGACCAGATGTGGTTTACGTCAGTTGGACAGCAGAAGGTATTCAATACTTTTCTTTCTGTAAAAGTCGGAATCTTCCTCATTTTTGGTTTGATCTTTTTTGCTGGTTTGTTCATCAACTTGATGATCGTTGATCGAATCGGCCGTACCGCAGAACTCGCAACTCCTGAAGACGAGATGGTTCTTCGATATCAAATGACGATCAAGCCTTACGCGAAACGAATGTATGCCGGACTCGCCATCATTTTTGGACTTGGCGCTGGGTTCTCGAGTGTCGGTCAGTGGCAGAGTTATCTTCTCTTCACTCACTCGAAGTCCTTTGGGGTGAACGATCCACAGTTCGGCAAAGACGTTGGCTTTTACGTGTTTCAACTGCCGTTCATCCAGTTCCTGATTAGTTGGTTTATCGTTTCGCTCATTTTGATCACGATCGTGACGGGAATTTTTCACTACCTCAATGGTGGAATTCGGGGGCAACGAGGACGACCCCGTGTTCGCTCCAGCGTCAAGGTTCACCTTTCGGTATTGATTGCATTGATTGCAATCGGCAAAGCGGTTGGCTACTTCTATCAACGCTTTGAATTGACGACGTCAACGAATGGTTACGTTGAAGGAGCCACGTACACCGATGTTCATGCTCGGATTCCTGCGATTCAGTTGCTTTTCTGGATGTCGATTTTGGCAGCCATTATTTTGTTGGTCAATATTTGGCGCCAAGGATGGACGCTGCCCGTCCTGGCCATCGGTTTGTGGGCATTTGTCGCGCTGGTGATTGGGGTAATTTTTCCAACATTGCTCCAAACATTGAAAGTAACTCCAGCTCAAAGTTCGCTTGAATCTCCCTATATCGCAAGAAATATTTCTGCGACTCGATCAGCTTTCAATTTAGATACCGTGACACAGCACTCCTTTGCTGGAAGCAACAGTGTTGACTCTGGTTCGATCCAAGCAAATGCCACCACGCTCGCGAACATCCGTCTTTGGGACCCAGACCCTCAGCTTTCACTGCAGACCTTTCAGAAGCTTCAAGGCCTTCGTTCGTATTACTCCTTCCCTTCGGTTGGGGTGGATCGCTATGACCTTGGTGGGGGAATGACCCCAACCTTGGCCGGTGTTCGCCAGCTCAACCCAGCAGATCTTCCAGCCGCAAGTTGGGTTAACACGCACCTGGAGTACACCCATGGAAATGGGATGGCGCTCGCCGCTGCGAATCAAGTTCAACCCAATGGGAACCCAATTTTTGGGGTGGCCGACGTTCCCCCAACGTCGAGCAGTGGGTATCCCACCATTGTCCAATCAGGAGTCTTTTTTGGATTGAATGATCCCGGCTATGTCGTCGCGAATTCAAAACAGACAGAACTCGACTTCCAAACAACCTCCGGTCAAAATGTCGAGAGTCACTACAAGGGCACCGGTGGTGTTCAACTTTCAAGTTTCCTGAGAAAAGCTGCATTTGCACTGCGACTTGGAGATTTCAATCTTCTGATCTCGAACCTCGTTACCCCTCAATCTCGAATCATGTCGGTTCGAGATATCAATGTCATGGTGCAGAAGGCGGCTCCATTTCTCTCGTATGACTCAAAGCCCTACAGCATCCTGGTGGACGGCAAGATTCAGTGGGTCCTTGACGGTTACACAACGTCGACCATGTACCCCTATAGCCAGAACGTCTCGAGCACGCAAGTTCCTCAAGGAAGTGGCCTCCCAGGGAGTTACAACTACGTGCGCAATTCGGTCAAAGTGGTCATTGATGCGTATTCGGGGTCGATGAAGTTCTATGTCATCGACCAAAGTGACCCAATTATTTCAGCGTATGAGTCGGCCTTCCCTTCGCTCTTTACGCCTGGGAGTTCAATGCCAGCAAATATACGTGCCCACTTACGCTATCCCGGTGACATGTTCTCAGCGCAAGTCTCAACCTATGGGCGCTATCACATCACGAATGCGGCTTCGTTCTACAACGCCGGTGACGCGTGGAATATCTCAGAAACAGCAGGAGCGGGGTCTCCCTCTCAAACCGTTGCGTTGACGCAACAGACGAACTCTCAGGGAATCATTATTCAAGGTCCGGCGGAAGTCATGAATCCGATCTATCAAGTGAACTCACTTCCGGAAACGACAGCACAGACGTTTACAATCACTGATGCGTACGTGCCTGCATCGAAGAGTTCGTCGAATCAAAACCTGGCTGCATTCATGGTTGGTACGTCTGATCCAAACAACTACGGAAAACTCAATGCGTATGCCACTCCGTCTGGACAAAATGTCATCGGCCCTGTTCAGGCAGACTCGCAGATTCAACAAAGCACCAAAGTCTCTTCGATCATCACGCCACTTGACCAACATGGATCAAGCGTGCTCTTAGGGAATCTCTTGATGATTCCTATTAATCAGTCGATGCTCTACGTCCGGCCGTTGTACGTCACCAGTACTGGAAACGCCCTGCCACAGATGAAGTATGTGGTCGCTGTCTTTAATAACCACGTCGATATCGAAACGTCACTGACGGCCGCTCTGTCCAATGTCTTGTCAGCAAATCTCAATATTCCAAATGGATCAGCGGGCTCAGGAACCTCAGGCAATCAAGGAACCACAGGCGGTACGAATTCAGGGGTTTCAGAGAACGTGGCCGCCTTACTTGCGCAGGCGCAAGCTTCGTACCAAACAGCGCAGACCGCGTTGCAGAACGGGGATCTGGCGGGATACCAAGCTGCGATTCAGGCCATGTATGCGGATCTTCTCGCAGCTCAAGCGGCCCTCGGTTCAAACGGGAGCAGTGGCACCACGACTCCAGGGAAATCCTCAACAACGACAACTGTTCCAAAGAAAACGACAACCACAACGACAGCGAAAAAGACAAGTACCGCCGCGCTCGGTCGTCCTAGTTCTCGCTAGCGAAGGTGATGAAACTCGCTCTAGCGCGGAAGTGAAATACCGATACCGCCAAGTGTTTCTGGACCGTAACGAGCAAGTTCCATTTCAAGATCAAGTCGTGTAGTCGTTGCCTGTTTCGAAAGGGTTTCTGCGTCAAGGAGATCTGCAGGAACAATCCAGCAGAGTTCAATTTCGATTCCATCAGGATCAGAGATGTAGAGAGATTTTGTTGTGGCGTGGTCAGAGGCCCCAACCAGGGATCCATCCTTCGACATGATTCGAGCTAAGCGTTGCAGTTCACTCAGCGTATCGACCTCAAAGGCGAGGTGGTAGAGACCAACAGTTGATCGACCCGCAGTGTCGCCACCAAGGGTGTCACCAAGAGCGAAGAAGGCGAGGTCGTGATCATTCTGCGAGAGGGGAGCTCGCAGAAACGCAGCTTGTTCTGGGATTTCATGGACGACGACGAAATCGAGAAGTCCACACCAAAAACTCAGTGTGCGTTCCAAATTACGCACGTAGAGAACTGCATGGTTCAACCTGGTGATCGGCACGACACAGTCCCTTCCCTCATCTTTCATCGTAACCGACGAAAAAGAGCGTCTATGGTGACTCTGAGAAGCGAAGGCTGGAAGAATAAGCAGTAATGGATCTCGCAGGCAAGTTTTCAATGAAAGAGAATCCAGTTCTTCCGGGTAATCTCCGGACTGCTGTTTTCGAAGAGGTTCGGAGAACGTTTGTCTATCCCTACAGCACATTCCTCTGTCTCGCGGGGAACGCTATTTTGGTCACCTTGTTATGGTTCTTCGTTCCAACTGGCTATCGAAGTCTGTTTTTCAATGTGCAAGGGATATTTTTCTTTCCGATTGTTTTGGCCTCGTGGATGGTGGCTGATGTTCCCGCAACGAATGAGTGGGCACCAGACTCCCTCAGGGTTCTCGCTGCGATGGGTGATGAAGCGATGCTGACTCGCTTATTGCGAGCGAAGCATCTTGTGCTGTGGATTTTTGTGACTCCAATTGTCATTACGGTTGCTGCAATTATTGGAGGAGTAACGGGCGACAGACTCTCAATGATTTTGTGTATTGGCTGGGTTGCCTCGGTTCCACTCAGCTCGCTGGGGCTTGCGAGTTTGGTAGGAATTATTTGGCCGTACCATCCCATTCCTCTTAAAACCCGACTCAAAAAACGACGTCAATGGAAACACATGTGGTTGCGGTGGAGCGTATTGGTTGTGATTCCCTACGTGATCGTTCCCTTATTCGCTGCGATTGGCTTTGGGCCTACATTGATACTCTTTAAGGTGGCAAAATTGGACCATACGACTGTGCATCGAGGGGCGCTCATGATTGGTCTTGTGATTACTGTGCCACTTGCGGCATTTGTATGGACGTGGGGTACGCGTTATGGGGCCCGCCTTACGACAAAGCGAGCAGCACAGCTCCGCCTGTACCTTTCCGATCCGCTGAAAGGGTAGTTCGCTTAGCTATAGATCACTCGAGTGAGCCACTGCGCTACTACTGCAGGCTTTTCTTCGCCCTCAATCTCGATGGTGACATCTCGAGTGACTTGGACAGCATCTCCCTTGAGTTCGACGTGTGAGATCACGGATGTCGCTCGAATAGAACTGTCAACCTTGACTGGACTGACGAATCGAACTTTGTCAAAGCCGTAATTGATTCCCATCACGACACCTTCCATCCGAGCTGGATCTTGAGGAATCGACGCCATGAGATGAGTCAAGAGCGAAAGAGTCAAAAAGCCATGAGCGATGGGGACTCCCCAGGGCGAAAGTTTGGCTGCAGCTTCGGGATCAACATGGATGAACTGGTGATCATGAGTGACATCCGCAAATGAATTGATGTCTTCTTGGCGCACAGGAAACCAAGATCCAGATCCTTCTGATTCGCCAAGTGCTTTTGTGAAACGTTCGAATGCAGCTTCGCTATGTAGTGTCATAGTTTCCCTTCTGTTCGTGAGGCCTCTCGGCAGTCTCTCCCTAAATTGCTCACCAAGCAACAGGTTGAAACTACGGGAGAAGTACGCAGTTGGACGATGGTGACTTTTGGCCTATGATCTTCTAGCAACGGCGCGGGGTGGAGCAGTCTGGTAGCTCGTCGGGCTCATAACCCGAAGGTCGCAAGTTCAAATCTTGCCCCCGCCACCAAATAGGTGACAAGGAGGTTCTGCTCAGGCAGGGCCTCCTTGTTTCATATGGGGAATCTTTGACCCCTGCAAGATAAACCAACCGAGAATTGCTCTCAGTTTTGTTTGTCATACACAAGTAACCATACCTTGCAGAACCCTAGATGGGCAAGGAGTAGAAACACATCGCGTACTTTGCGAGTACTTTGTCAAAGTAATCACGAATACGGGGGTGACTTTATCAAGTCCTCTATTTGAGTTGAGGTTAAAATTATCTGTCGGGTAAAACTTCACCCGAGAGACACGGGCTAGTTTTACGGGCACATAATGACGTAGAAGTTGACTTTTTATGGGTGGGTAGAAATCGGCGGCTTTTCGTTACAACCAGGAGGTAAGCTTCAACAGTGCCAAGGAAGAAGTTTACTTTTGTTGATTTGTTCGCCGGGATAGGTGGTTTCCACGCAACCCTGTCAGCGATGGGTGGAGAATGCGTTCTGGCTGTCGAGAATAATCCCGCTGCGGCGAGAATCTATGAGTCCAATTGGGGCATCAATCCCTTTTCTGATATCACCAATCTTGCGAACGAAGACCAAGTCTCGATACCAGACCATGACGTACTGTGCGCTGGCTTCCCTTGCCAACCATTTTCTAAGAGTGGGGCTCAAAAGGGGATGGACGAGACAAGAGGCACCCTCTACTGGAATATTCTTAGGATCGTCCAGGAAAAGAAACCATCAGTTATCTTGCTAGAGAATGTTCGTAATTTGGCAGGGCCCAGGCATCGGCATGAATGGCAAATAATTGTTGAAACCTTAAGGGAAGAGGGATACCGAATCTCTGAGCAGCCTGCGATTTTCTCTCCTCATCTGCTGCCCCCAGAATTGGGTGGCAGACCGCAGCACCGGGAGCGAGTGTTCATCACTGCATCAAGGCTTGACGAGGGAATCGATCCTTCGTCGGTCACATACCCCGTCGTTTCCAACCAGCCGGTTGGAGGCTGGAGCCCTAAGACTTGGAACTTGATCGATGATCTGCCGTTAGAGAATTTCAAACAGGCGGGGAATCTGGGATTGACAGACTCTGAAGTCTTGTGGATAGATGCGTGGGACGACTTTGTAGCTTTGATGCGGAAACTGAGAGATGGAAGACGTTTGCCTGGATTCCCGCTTTGGGCTGACGAGTGGATCGTCAGAAGTGAATTGACGAATAAAAGATTGAAGAAAGAACCCGATTGGAAAGCAAATTATTTAATAAAAAACTCTGAGTTTTATACGGCGTATAAGAAAGAAATTGATAAGTGGGCTAAGAA
>Ga0118677_10007609_pt1 | contig 17794 bp, 15 predicted proteins | sample AliMusrvi5mmetaG_FD_86154 | JGI IMG/M metagenome (GOLD analysis project Ga0118677, IMG submission 86154) | reverse complement strand
GGGTGGGACTAGCCTTGCAAGGCTAGTCCCACCGAGCCCCACCAGGGCACCCGTCCGCCCTCCTTGAGCAGGGTCACCATCAGGAACGTGGACCCCACCACACCCAACATCAGCATCTGTCCGTCGGTCATGGATCCCTTGTCTATCAACGACGTCAGGTAATCGGGAACAGGCTTATTCCAGGCCAGGATTGGATGAATGACCAGATCCATGATGCCGAGCGCAGCGCACCCGGCCAGAAATGCCAGGAGGAGCGATCGGATGCGGCCCGGTTCCGCCACAAGCGAGACGGTCACGGGAATTAAGATGAACCAGAGCAGTTTGCCGCATCTCCACCAAAGTCCATGGAGCCCGCCCCCGGAAATGGAGAGAATGACCGCCAGGAGGATAAACGGGACAGCCACAGCCATGACGGATGGACATTGGAATCGAAGTTCCCGCCTCGACCAAGCGATCCCGAACAGGAACAGGCACACTCCCGCGCAAAACTGGCCCAAGGCAATTGAAAAAACGATGGAAAACACCGTGGCGAGAAGCGCCATATAGGCCTTCTCCTGAACCGGGAAATCTCTCGAAAAACACCGCATGGCGTGAATACTTAGTGCAAACCCGGAGCGGATGCAATATTATACGGCACGTATGTTGTCCATCATACTCAAAGGTTTATGTCGATTTTTCGGGATGCTTCCGCCGGCCGCAGCGCTGGCCTTCGGGCGCCGTCTGGGCTGGATTTACGGGTCTGTAATCCGGCATCACCGCAAGGATGCAGTTGACGCACTCCGGCGAAGTTTCCCGGAGAAAAGCGACGCGGAACGCCACCTGATTCTCAAGCGAATGTATCGCAACCTGGGAATGAATGCCGTCGAGGAATTCCTGCTGGCCTCGGCATCCAACACATACTTTGAAGAAAATATCCAGTGGGAAGGCGAAGACAACGTCCATACCGTCCTTGCCGCCGGGAAAGGAATGCTCGTTCTGACCGGTCACCTTGGAAATTGGGATCTCCTGTGCTCCATCGCGCCGAAGTTCAACTTCCCGACCACGATCATCACCAAGAAAATCAAAAACAACACCATCAACACCCTGTGGATGGAAGTCCGGAGCCGGTTCGGGCTCAAGTTTGTTCCGGCACACAATTCCTACCGTCAATGCCTTGGGTCGCTGCGAAAGAACGAGATTATTGGCTTCGCGATTGATCAGAACATGATTAATACCGAGGGCATCTTTGTGGATTTTTTCGGACGCCCTGCCTGCACCACGCCCGGTCTCGCCTTCATGTCTGCACAGTCTGGAGCCGCCGTTGTCCCGGTCTTCATTATCCGCAAGGACAAAGGCAGGCATCTGGTTAAATGCCTACCGCCCATCGCCCCGCCACCAGACCGCAAACCAGAGACCATCCGACAGTACACGCAGATCTACACAAAGGCCATGGAAGACATCATCAGGAGTTATCCAGACCAGTGGATTTGGGTTCACCGGCGCTGGAAAACGACGCCAAAACCGGTAACGCCGGAGGCTGGCAACGGGCCGTCCGCTCAGCAATCCGCGTAAAAGGGATAGCGTGCCGGATCGAATCCAGGAAGACGCCTCTTCCAACGTTTGTAACTCCACAGCCAGTAGGCTGGCTCATTCCGGATTTGGAGCTCAAGCGAGGCGGCAATACGCGCCGTCACCTGTTCCGCGCTCAGATCCCGAATATCTTCCGGCATCCAGAACTCCCGCGCATAACAATGGTAGACACCCTTCGCATCACTGGTGCAATACGCCATCAGGATGGGAATCTTCAGTTTCAAGGCGAGCCCGGCGCCCGCCGTGGATATCGGAACGGGCACACCGAAAAATGGGACAAACGCGCCTCCCTCGGCGGGCAACGTATCCTGATCCAGCAACAACGCGACAGTGCCCCCGCCCTTTAAGATCCGCACTAACGATTTGAGGGCGCCTTCACGGGGGACAATGACTTGTCCTGACTGTGTCCGGAGACGGTTTACCTCAGCGTCAATGAGGGGGTTCTTCACCGGCTTGGCAACACTCCCGACGGTGGCCCCATTGGAGATGGTCAGCCATCCCAGGACTTCCCAGTTTCCGTAGTGAGCCGTCACGGCAACCATCGCCTCGCGGCGCATCCAGGGCCAGTTCTCGTTATGGACCACCACCCAATCCCTCAACCGTTTTTCCCGGTCGCAGGAAAACCAGAAATAATCAAGCCCGGTCAGAACGAACGACGTGAAGGACCGCTGCACAAGGCGTCGTTTCTCGATCTTGGACAAGGTCTCCCCGAAGGCCAGATCGAGATTGGCCAGGGCAATGCGCCGGTCACGACGGGACAGCCGGAATGCCAGCCAGCCGGCTCCATTCGCCAGGCGTATAACACTTTCGCGCGACAGGAGCGGAATCATCCGGAGGGCAATTGAAAAAAGCCACGCTTCGAGACGAAACCGGATCCACCGGGTCAAGGGAATGGGCCTGTGTATTTTCACGGTTAAAAAAAAGACCCGAAACATCGCTGTTCCGGGTCTTCCTCAAACGACAGGGTCGTTATTTCGCCACAGGAGCCTCAACCGGAACAACCGCGGGGGCGGCCTTATTCGTATCACTCGAGGGCGCCTTTGGTTCTTCCTGACCGGACTTCTTGATGTAAACCTCGACGCGCCGGTTCACCGGATTACCCAAAACCGGGTCATTCTTGGCCTTCGGGCGGCTGAATCCGTATCCCGCCGCCACCATGCGGGACGGAGCGACATTCCATTTCGTGGCCAAATAATTCAGGCACGCCTTGGCCCGATGTTCGGAAAGCTTGTTGTTATACTCGGGAATGGACTTCTTCTGCTTGTCGGCATGGCCTTCGATGCGGGCCGTGGCGCCGGGGTCGCGCGTCAACACTTTCCCGATAATGTCGAGATCCTTGAAGTAATCGGCCTTGACGACGTCCTGATCATAATCAAACTGGATATTGAGTTCAAAAAGCTGGAGGTCGTCCGAGGCATCCAGGGGATTCGTGTGATCCTCGATCACCTCATGCCCATCAGCCACACCACCGCCATCGGTATCGCGCTTCAGCGGATCAGTTTTATAAATGAACACCTCGGCGCCATCCTTCAGACCATCAAAGTCAGTATCAGGATTCAGCGGATCGGTATGGTATACCTTGACTTCATCATAGTCGTTGAGTCCATCATGATCCGTATCCGGATCAAGCGGATTGGTGCCGAGCTTTTGCTCCTCCTCATCCGTCAGGCCATCCGCATCGCTGTCCTTAGGACTGCCTGATACCACAAAACTGGGAGCCACATCGGCGCCGAAAACATATCGAACGCCCACTTCGGTGGATGCGCTGACCGTACCTTTCCCGTTAATATCGCCGAAGGACGCCCTGTAATCGGCGCGAACACCCCACGTATCGTTGAAATTGTAAATAACGCCCCCGCCGAACCGCGTTCCCACCCCGAGGGAATCATGCTCCTTCATCGAATCCGTGAATTCAATACCCTGGAGTCCGATCGCAAGATAAGGATCCACGCGCTTCCAGGGAGTGAAATGGAACAACCCGTCCAAGGTGAAGCCGATACCGGTCGTCTGGTTGACTCCTGGACCGGCTTCTTCATGAAGACGGTTGCGACGTTCCCAGTTGCCATCAGGATTCTGATGGTAGTAGTACTGGGCCCGCATCACCGGAGCGAGGAACAACCCGCCCTCAAGGGTCCACCAATCATTCAGATCATACCCAAGTTTCACACTGCCGATCACCGCATCCTTGGTGGGAAAATCGCCTTCCATGTCGAGGTATCCCGCGCCCACGGACATATTCAAGGGATGACGATCCCCCTTCTCCTCGGCTTGCGCGGGCGTCCCATTCATCAACAACCCGGCGGCCATGCCGGAAACAACTGCGAAATTGAAGAAATAACTGCGTCTCATGAGTTTGTCCCTTTTCTCGAATGAATAATCCAGACCATGCCCGTATTTCGGGTACATGAACTGGTATCAATAGCAAAATCGCCACCATTGGCAAAGGAAATTGCAGCGCTCCTGTCACCCGCAATTCATATTCGCGGAGGTCGGGCATCGGTGTGCGGCCGATTTAAGCACCTCCAAAGTCTTGTCTGCGGCATGGTCCCATGTGAATGTGCCGGCACGTTCCCGTGCTTTGCGGACAAGTTCATCCCTGGCCCCGGAATCCAGTTCCAGAAGCGACTCCAGTTGTCGGGCAAGGTCATCGGATGTGCCATCAAAATAGCGGATCGTCTCCACTCCGATTTCCCGCATGGGCCCGCGGGAAGTCGTCACCACCGGCACGCCCGCCGCCATGGCTTCCAGGACGGGCAACCCAAATCCCTCATAGAGCGAAGGAAACGCGAAGACGGCGGCGCCATGATAGAGCGCGATCAAATCCCGGCGTTCAAGCCCCCTGAGCCGGATGACGCGATCCCTGCCCGTAATCCTTGCGAGGGCGGCGGCGACCCGGGGTTCTCCGCGCCGCTCGACCCCCACCAGAACCAGGTTGCACCGGGTCGTTCCGGGAAGCCGCCCGAATGCCTCAACCAGGGTATGGACATTCTTATGGGGATAGGTGTTTGCGACACAGAGAATATAAGGCCCGGGGGGCACGAGAGCCTTCAGGCGAGCATTCCCCTCCTCTGCCGGGAGCGGATCCCGGAACTCACCCGCGGCGGCCAGGTGAATCGGAATGATCTTCTCGCGCCTGGTATGCACATACTTGAGGATCTGGTCACGGCTAAATTCTGAAAGAGTGAGCACACGCCGGGCCACATGCACGGCGGCGGGGACCAGCAGACGGGTGGCCAACAACGCGGCCGGCGACAGATCCTCCGGAAATTCCCGATACTGCATATCCAACACTGATACGACTTGTGGACAGGGGCACCAGAGAGGCGCCGTATAGCCCGGCGACCAGAGCACATCCACTCCGGCCCTCCTCACCGCCAGGGGAAGCTGGCATTGCTCGCGGATGATCCGGGAAGGACGGTTGCGGGCTTGAAAATGCAGGGGCCACAAACGCACATTGCCGTTCCCGCCGAACAGTCGTCCGAAAAGATCATGATTTTCGGCATTGGTGAAAAGCACCCATGAGATATCCGGATGCCGGGACACGGCATGCCCGAGGATATCCCTCACATAGGTTTCCGATCCCCCCACCTCTCCCGGAATCAGGAACAAGGTATTCACACCGACTCTCACAGCAACCGCCCCTGTGTTTTTCCGGGTTCGATCCCGAAGCGCCGGTAGCATTGTTCCGTCGCCATGCGGCCTTGCGGGGTGCGCTTGAGATATCCCTCTTGAATCAGAAAGGGCTCGTAGACTTCCTCGATCGTGTCGGCTTCCTCCCCCACCGACACGGATAGGGAACTGAGCCCGACCGGGCCGCCGGAAAAGCGGTGCATGACGGCATCAAGAATACGCTTGTCCATTTCATCGAGGCCATCTTCGTCAATATCGAGCATGGTCAGGGCTTGAGCCGCAATATCCCTCGTGATCTTTCCGTCCGCCTTCACCTGGGCAAAATCACGCACCCGGCGAAGCAGATTATTGCTGATACGGGGCGTTCCCCGGGACCGGCGAGCGATTTCATGGGCGCCCCCTTCATCCACATCCACGTCAAGAATCCGCGCCGACCGCTTGACGATGTGCTCGAGATCAGCGGCCTCATAATAATCCAGACGGATCGGCAGCCCGAACCGGGCGCGAAAGGGGGAGGTAAGCAGGCCGCTGCGTGTCGTCGCGCCGATCAGCGTAAACTGCTGGAGGTTGAGCCGCACGGACCGGGCGTTGGCACCCTGGTCAATCATGATGTCGATGACAAAATCCTCCATGGCGGAATAGAGGTACTCCTCCACGGAGCGTTGCATGCGATGGATTTCATCAATGAACAGGATATCCCCGCGCTCCAGGCTCGTAAGCAGGCCCGCCAGGTCTCCCGGCTTGTCAATGACGGGACCGGATGTGGATTTGATGTTCACCCCCATCTCCCCTGCCAGGATATACGCCAGCGTGGTTTTTCCCAATCCCGGCGGACCGGAAAGCAACACATGCTCCATCACATCGCCGCGTTTCTTCGCCGCCTGGGTAAACAACTCCAGCCGCTCGCTGGCTTTCTTTTGTCCCACAAAATCGCGGAAACGGGTCGGCCGCAACCGGATGTCCAGATCCTTGTCCGGCTTGTTCACCCCGTCTGATATGAATCGTTCAGTCATATATCGGTCACACTGTCGTATGGGTTCACTGTAGCGGATCGAGAACCCCATAAGCAAACAGGATTTAATCCAGCCCATCTGCCTGTTGCATTCTCACGGTTCATCCATTAGAGTGAGTCGGATTGGAACATGACCGAAGGAGATCGAATGAAACAGTCAACACGATACCATGTGGCGCTTGTTTATAACGCCGGGGCCTCCGCATTGCCGGAAGTTCCGGAAGACACGGGAAGCACGGACGATCTCCGCAAGATGATCCGGCACATGGCGCATATCCTGCGCAAGACAGGCTACAAGGTCACCATCGTCCCCCTCGCCAACGACCTCCTCGCGTTCCAGCGGAAACTCCGGCGGTTGCGCCCCGACGTGGTATTCAACCAGTATGACGATGTCGTCCATGGAGCACTCTATGAAATGCGCGTCGCGGCACTCGTCCAGATGATGGGATTCCCCATGACGGGCTCGCCGGCCCTCGCTCTCGGCTTGAGCCGTTACAAGTACATGTCCGCCAGTCTCCTCCAGGGCGCAGGGATTCCCATGCCGCCCAACACCGAGATTCTGGAACGGATCGGGGACGTGGATCGCTGCAAATGGAATTTTCCGGTCATCGTCCAACCCAGCCGGGAACATGCCGGGATCGGGCTGTCCCGGGATTCCGTGGTTTCAACCAAATCAAAACTGAAGGATAAAGTGCGGGAAATCCTGTTGCACTACCACCAACCCGCCCTCGCCCAGCATTTCCTGCCGGGACGGGAATTCAACGTGGGAATCCTGGGAGGGCGTAAACTCACGGTCCTGCCCCTGGCCGAGGTTGACTACACCAAGCTGCCCTCCGAGATCCCACCGATCATGTCCTACGCCGCGAAATGGATGGAGGATAGCGTCGAATATCAGCACACCTCGGTGACCTGTCCGGCCCATGTCGAACCGTTCCTGGCCCGGGAAATCAGCTCCATCGCCCTGCGCGCCTTCCGGGCCGTCGGGGGATGGGGTTACGGACGCGTGGATATCCGGCTTGACGAGGTTGGCCAGCCACGCGTATTGGAAGTGAATTGCAACCCTTCGCTCGATGAATCTGTCGCCCTGGCCAGATCGGCGGAAAAATCCGGGATTGATTACCCGCGCCTGCTCCAGCAAATCGTTAAGATAGCCATGGAAGGCCCCTCGTTCGACGTCGGGATTCCGATGCTTTGAGCTACCCGGTGAACCGGCCTGTATAGGCAAAATCCTTGGCGAGCGATGTCGCCAGGGAAGTCAGTTCCACGAGTTTCTCGTTACCTTTGCGACGGGGCATCTTCAGGTTCAGGAAACGGGCCCGGTCCGCAAGTTTGTCCAGGATGGTCGTCACTTCTTCGATATCCAGTCCCGACCAGACACTGATACTCGAAACCAGTTGATTCCGGTGCTGGCGGATGAACTGCGACGCCTGAATCTGGGTCTTGGTCCGAACCTGAGGGAAAACCTGGCCCAATTTGTCATCCACATACCCCTGTGCTGTGGCGCGGTATCGCTCCGCTCTCTGGCCATAATGTTCGGCCAGAACCATGTTCATGCCTTCCACCGGGTTCAAGAGCGGACCCGATGCCACCGCGGGAACCGGACGATTCTTCACATTACGCATCAGGTTGGAAACAAAGGCCAGTTTACGCAACGCCGGCCAGAACCGGTACTTGCGGCGCCACCCCGACCGGGGCGTCAACCAAATGGCAAACGTCTCGGCAAAATCCTCGTCCGGATGTTTCTGGGCGTAGTTGCGCCCATACTGGCTGTGAACCAGGTGCCGGACGAAATCTCGGCTCGAGGGATCGGGAAGGAAGACATCCCTGTACGGTTTCGAGAACTTGCCGAATATATCGGACCATCCCGGCCACTCCCACAGGCGATAGGCATAATTGAGGGCATGCCCGACCTCATGGCGAATGAACATCATCGTGGTTCGGGAATCCTCAATCTCGCCGGTCTGTTCCTCCTCAATTCTGGACAAACGACGGTCAGCCAGATAAAAAGGAATACCCACGGCGGGGATTTCGTCGGGACAGCCCCAACTGTCTGTCAGGTAAAAAGTGGGCGAAAATTCGATTCCCTTGGCATCCAATTCCCGTTGAACCTGCCGGATCATAGGCTCGACAGGCGACCCTCCGATCTTCAGCTTAAGGTCGGAAATCTTCGTGTTCAGCAACTCATAACGTACTGTGCTCCAGCTCGTTACAAGAAGTTTTGCCTGCGCAGCACTCATAGCGATCAACCTATCAACAGACCCTTAAATCGTACTCTCAAGGTCATAAAGAAGGTTGATTTTACCAACTTCCACGTAAAACAAAACCGTTATTTTCAGGGCAGAAAAAGGCGCCTAAACCGGGAACTCGAGCAACTCGAGCCGTAACCAGTTGATGGCGGTTTTGGCGGCCCGGTCACGAATCATCTGGCGGGTTCCCGGGAAATGGAACCGTTCCGCCCTAGCCTTGATGACCCCGTCTTTTCGAGTTCCCAAGGCAATCCAAACCAGTCCGACCGGCTTCTCGACTGAACCGCCCTCCGGTCCAGCAATCCCCGTTAGCGCGACAGACAGATCCGCCCCGCTCTTTTCCAAGGCATGCCCGGCCATGGCACACGCTACGGCGTCGCTCACAGCCCCTTCCCGGTCGATCAGGTCCGCGGCAACTCCCAGTTCCGTGGTCTTCATGGCATTGGAATAGGTTACCCATCCCCCCAGAAACCAACTGCTGGCCCCGGGGATGTCGCTGAGCATCTTGGCCACCAATCCGCCGGTGCAACTTTCCGCGACAACCACGCGCCTGTGTTTCTCACCACAAAGTTGGGCAACCTTCCCGGGCAATGTTTCATCACCACGTCCGAAAATCAGAGTTCCCAACTTTTTCTCAACCGCTTCAACGACAGACGCGATATGTTTTTCGCACAGGGCGGGGGTTGGACTCTCGTCCCGGATCCGAACCGTGACAATCCCATCCGAAACGGTCGTCCCCACCAACGTACTATGGCCCCGCATCATGAGATCCCCGAGCTTTTCCGCCACCGTGGATTCACCCGCACCGAACGTGTTTAACGCCTCCACAACGATGACGGCCCCATTACCCCGCTTGAACAGGGGGAAAATATAACGGTCCGCCATGTTCTTCATCTCGTGGGGAACACCGGGAAAGGCGAACAGTAGACTTTTTCCCACCCTCATCTTGATCCCCGGAGCCGTGCCCCAGTCATTATCCAAGACGTCACTGCCCCTGGGCACCATGGCCTGAATCCTGTTTGTGACGGGCATGGCACGATTGAGCGCCTTGAAAAAAGCCCGGATTCGTTCTAGCGACGGGGGATGCAGGTCCAGAGGCCGGTTGGTGAGGGAAGATATCGCCTGGCGGGTCAAATCATCGGCCGTAGGCCCCATCCCCCCGGTCACGATGACCAGTCCGGCCAATTCACAAGCCTCTTTCATGGCCGCCACCGAGGCTTCGACATCATCGGCCACCGTCTTGTGATAAAGAGTCATCACGCCATAATCGGAGAGTTTGGCGCTGAGCCACGCGGAGTTAGAATCCACCGTCTGCCCCAAAATCAACTCGTCGCCGATTGAAAGAATGACCGCTTTCACTGTGCTTTCATGATACCAGATATCGGCGGTATGATCTATCGGGAAAGAAGGATTGAGCAGGGATGGCCATTGAGATCCCAACCAACCGCCCCTTCGGGAATCGCCGCGACAGCCTCACATGAAAGGCTCAGGGTTTCGGTCATGATGTACTCCATATTTCCAGCCACGGCAGCCTTCACAGCGTCATCACCGGAAAATGTCACACGGATTCGCTGGGTTACCTCAAGGTCGGCGGTCTTGCGCATATTCTGGAGTTTGCTGACGAACTCGCGGGCCAATCCCTCCTCCACCAACTCGGGAGTCAGCGCCGTGTCCAAAGCCACGATGATCCCGCCCTCCGCGGCGACCACGCTCCCCTCGCGCGGCAGGTGCTCAATGATTACATCGTCCAGAACGAGTTCAACGGATATTCCCTCGACGGTAACCGTCAACGAGGCGCCCCCTGCCAGGATCTCCACATCATCGCTCTTGAGCGCAGCAATAACACCTGCTGCTTTCTTGACCAAAGGCCCCATTTTCGGACCAAGCCGCGCGAAATTCGCCTTCACTTTCAGGGTGGCGAAATCGGATTCATGCGCCCGGAATTCGACGTCCTTGACGTTCAGTTCTTCCAGAATGATATCTTTCAATTCGGCAATGCCCGCCAGCAGATCGGCATTCCGGCACGCGACATGCATCTTTTTGAGCGGTTGTCGGACCTTGAGGTCGTGCGCGGACCGCAACGTCCGCCCGAGGGCCACCACGGTCATCACCGCCGCCATCTGGCGCTCCAGAACGGAATCACGCCGGGCGCTGTCGCCTTGCGGGAAATCACACAAATGCACCGAATCCGGCATCCCCACCGTACGGAGGTTTAGATAGATGGCCTCGCTGGTGAAGGGAATGAATGGGGCCGCGATCTTGGAAAGCTGCAGGAGCACGTGGTAAAGCGTTTCATAAGCCTGCGCCTTGTCCCCGTCATCCAGGGATTTCCAAAAACGGCGCCTGCTGCGGCGGATGTACCAGTTGGTCAAATCCTCGATGAACCTGACAAAAGGACGGATCGAGTTCTGAAGGTCATAGTTGTCCATCGCCTCCGTGACATTTGCCGAAAGCGTTTCCAGCGAACTCAAAATCCATCGATCCAGCAAATTGGTCGCGGGTCGCGAGTCTCGAGTCCCGGGTCGCGCGGCTGGATCCCAATGGTCAACATTGGCGTAGGTGACAAAAAAGCCATACGCGTTCCAGAGCGGAATGAGCAGGTTTCGCAACAATTCCTGGACGCCGGCCTCGGAAAACCGGAGATCCTCGGCCCGTACCACCGGCGAGTTAACCAGATACAACCGGAGCGCGTCGGCGCCATAGGCATTGATCATATAGTTCGGGTCGGGATAATTCTTGAGCCGTTTGCTCATCTTGCGGCCGTCTTCGGCCAGCACAAGACCGTTGACGATCACGTTACGAAATGCCGGCCGGTCAAACAGCGCCGTGGCGAGAATGGTGAGGGTATAGAACCACCCGCGCGTCTGGTCCAGGCCCTCGGCGATGAAATCAGCCGGGAAATGAGATTCGAACTGCTGGCGGTTTTCGAACGGGTAATGTGCCTGGGCATACGGCATGGCGCCGCTTTCAAACCAACAATCGAGCACCTCGGGAATGCGCTTGAGCATCCCCCGCCCTTCCCGCGACGGGATCTCGATCTTATCCACAAAGTGTTTGTGAAGATCGGCCACCTTATGACCGGATAGCGTCTCCAATTCGGCGGCGGATCCGATGCACACCACTTCCTTGCCATCATCACTGCGCCAGACCGGGAGCGGCGCTCCCCAGTAGCGATTGCGGGAGATATTCCAATCCCGGGCTTGTTCCAGCCACTTCCCGAACCGTCCGTCGCGGAGATGATCCGGAACCCATTTTGTCTGGCTGTTGGCCTTCAGAATGCGGTCCCGCATTTGCTCAACCCGGACATACCAGGCCGAGATGGCACGGTAGATCAACGGGGTGTCACAACGCCAGCAATGCGGATAACTATGATTGATCACCGCCTGATGGACCAGCTTGCCCTCATGCTTCAGGCGCTTGATGATGTCGGCGTCGGCCTCCTTGACGAACCGCCCGAGATAGTCGCTGATTTCGGCCGTAAAACGGCCTTCCTCGTCGACGGGGCACGGCGCGGGCAACTTCTCGCTCTGCCCGACGCGGCTATCGTCCTCGCCGAAGCCGGGCGCGATATGAACCACACCTGTTCCGTCCTCGGTGGAAACGAAATCACCGGCGACCACCCTGAACGCACCCTTGGCCTTAAATTCCGAGAAGTAGGGGAAAAGCGGTTCATACGTGAAACCGATCAGTTTGTCGCCTGAAAGTTCCTCCACCACCTCGACCTTGGCGCCCTTCTTGTAATAGGCGGATACCCGGTCCTTGGCAAGGTAGTAGAAATCGTCGCCATCCTTGATCTTGAGATAAACAATATCCTTCCCCACCGCCAGTGCCATGTTGGACGGCAGCGTCCACGGGGTGGTCGTCCAGGCCAGGATATAGGCATGCTCCGCCCCCGCCACTTTGAACCGGATCGTCACCGCGGGATCCTGGACATCGGCATAGCCCTGGTTGGTCTCGAAATTCGAAAGCGGAGTCGTACAACGCGGACAATACGGCACAATCCGGTGCCCCTCATAGATCAGATTCTTTTCCCACAGCGCCTTGAACACCCACCAGATGGATTCCATGTAGGCGGGATCCATGGTTTTATAGTCATGGTCGAAATCCACCCAACGTCCCATCCGGGTTACGACGTCGCGCCATTCACGGGTGTAGCGCAGCACAATCCTCCGGCAACGCTCGTTGAAGACATCCACCCCCATCTTTTCGATGTCGCGCTTGCCGCTGATCTTCAGATCCTGCTCGACCTCATACTCCACGGGCAGCCCATGGCAATCCCAGCCGAATCGGCGGCTGACATAATGCCCGCGCATGGTCTGGTAGCGCGGAACAATATCCTTGATGGTGCCGGCCAGCAGATGGCCGTAGTGGGGCAGACCGGTGGCAAAGGGAGGCCCGTCATAAAACACATATTCGGGCGCCCCCCGCCGCTGCTCCATCGAGCGCTCAAAAATCCGCCCGGCGGACCAGAACTCAAGAACGTCCTTCTCCTGAGCGGGAAAATCGACTTTTCGGGAAACCGGTTTGAACATAAGAACCTTTCACTACACTTTGGCGGACATCATCGCCGGGGCTTGATCTTCCCCCGGGAAACGCCCGTCCCCACGGCGTTCCTGATCACCTTGCGGAAGGACTCGGGCCCGTATTTCAACTCATGCGAACCGCGCGTGATCTTGCAGAGACTGATTCCCAACTCCGTCGCGATGGCCCGCTGGGTGATGCCTTGCTCCAGCATACAGACCAATTTCCATCGCAAGGCGATTTTCCGCCGTTCCGGGGCGGTCAACAGGGTGGAGAAAACCTCATACGCCGCCCCTTCGCCCAATCGGGCCAAAACGGAAGCGAGTTCACGAATCACGGCATCAACTTTGGCGTCGGGTCGGGGCATTGCCTTAGAACTTGTACCCGAGATACGCGCCGAATTCGATATCCCCGACATCAAAGTCATGCAACGTACGCCACGACTCAAACACATAATAGGCATTGGCCTGAATCGAAAAGCTCTTGCCGATCGGCACATTCAGCCCCAGCACCCACTGCCAATACAGATCCATCCAGTCATGCCTGCCCGCACCCTGGGTATAGGTTGAAAGAACACCCAGACCACCTTGGAAATACCCGTCCACAAACAGCAGGTTCACTTCCGGCGTGATTCCGAAATCATATTCATCATGATTGGAAAACCAAGGGGTGAATCCGCAAATCGCCTGGATCATACCATTTTCATCGTGGATTTCATATCCCAGGTCATAGGTCATGTCTTTATCGGCAAAGGGCAGGCTATCAAATGCCGAATGCTGCACATGATAGCGCGCACCAATATCAATAACCTGCGAGTCCTGAGCCATGGCGGCACCCGCCAAAACAACTGACAATCCCCCAACGCAAACCAGTGCTTGTAGTGTTTTCATGCGCGGGATATTAGGAGGAAACATCCGTCAAAACAAGAGCGTATTCACCGGCGTTGACATGCGGAACAGGGACCGCATCCCGCGGGATTCAAGGCAAACGCAACGCCCCATCACGGCGCCTGCCTGATTATTTCGGTAAACCCCTTGTGAATGGATCTCACAACCGTTCGGGTCAGATCTTTTGGCGCGCCGGATGAGTCCCGGAGTCCCACCGTGACGTCAATCAATCCGGTTTTCACGGCAATCGTATAAACCTTTTCAAAAGCCTTTTTCGATGCCGCGGTATTTCCGCACGCTATCGTTTTGAGGGTGTAATAGTCGGGAGAAAGCGTGATCACATCGCTATCGCTGTGTTTGATCAGCCCCTTCTCGGGATCGCACAGTATCACTTCGAAAGACCCGTTGATCACACCATGCTGCTGGACGGACGAATCCCTGGGGAAATAGGCCAGAAATCCTATACCCAGGTAATGGGATGAAATAGAGGCGTTGTCAGACGGTTCGCTGGAAAGGAATTCTGATGACGAAAACGCATGCTTACTGAACTGACCGAGAAACAGAGCCCTCGGAGTCACGATTCTCTCCGTATTACCGACGAGTCGCACATACCTGACATTGTATACGTGGTATAATGCCAAAGTTCTAAAAGTCTCCGCATCCTGTTTCATGATGGAGAAGCGTGCCCGATCAGCGCCTGTAGTTCAAGAACAATGCGTCCCGTGACGCACCATCGCCTGGCGCATCAGGGCCTCATGGGAGCCCCATGCCGAAGGGGAATCGTCCGGTCCGGAAGTCTTGCGCTGGGCATAGGTGCCATCCGCTTTCATATCCCAGGCGTTGCGTTGATCGGAAAGGTGGAACTGCAGGATTTGATGAAGGTCCGCCTTGAGCGCACCATCCTCGACCGGGGTGATCGCCTCGACCCGGCTTTCCAGATTGCGGTGCATCCAGTCGGCGGAGCCGATGTAATACTCGCCGTCAACCGCTTGCACCGCCCCGTTCCGAAAATGGTAAATCCGGGAATGCTCAAGGAAACGTCCAATGATGGAGACGACACGGATGTTCTCGCTCAGGCCGGACACCCCGGGCTTCAGGGTACAGAAGCCCCTCACGATGAGATCCACCGGCACCCCCGCCTGCCCGGCCGCATAGAGGGCGGAGCATATGTCCCGGTCCTCCAACTGGTTCATCTTGGCCAGGATATGGGCGGGCCGTCCCGCCCGCTGATGTTCAACTTCCCGTTCGATCATTGCCAGAAAACGCCGCTTCATGTTCGCCGGGGCGATCAGCAATTTACGATAATCCCCCTTCCGGTTCCGTCCGGTGAGATAGTTGAACAGGTCGGCAATGTCCGCCGTCAGGTCCGAATTGCAGGTGAGAAGACTCTCATCCACATAAAGACGCGCCGTCTGCCGGTGGTAATTGCCGGTTCCGATATGGGCGTAACAGCGCGCCTCGCCCTCTTCACGACGGACCACCAGTGTGGTCTTGGTGTGGGTTTTCAGGCCCTCTACCCCGTACACAACATGCACGCCCGCACGCTCCATTTTCTGGGCGAGCAGGATGTTCTCGTACTCGTCGAAACGCGCCTTCAATTCAACCAGACAGGCCACCTGCTTGCCCGACTCCGCCGCCCGGATCAGAAGCGGAACAAACGGGCTGTCTTTCCCGGTCCGATACAGCGTCATCTTGATCCCCAGGACATCCGGGTCGGCCACAGCCTCATTGACCAGGCGCAACACGGTGTCGTCAAACGATTCATACGGGTGATGCACCAGCAGATCCCCTGCCCGGATCACGTCGAAGATCCGGGTTTCCTCCCCCTGCAACCGGCGCGGCACCAGCGGAGTCCAGGGTTTGTATCTGAATGCGGGAAACGGAAGCGACGCAATGTCCCGCAAGCTCCGGTACTCGACCAGGCCCGGCATCTCATAAACGTCCTCATCGCCTAGCTCGAGGGCATCCATCAAGGTCCGCCGGTTCGTGGGGTCGGCTTTCGGGGGACACTCCAACCGCACCACGCATTCCATGCGTCGCTGGCGGACCTGCTCCTCGACCGCCTGAAGCAAATCCAGGGCGCCGCGCTCCAGATCTTCACAACCAATCAGAGACAATGGCGGGCGGGTCGCTTTTCACGGGAATCAATCGAACTTTTCAAAATGAAATGGGAGGAAAGCGGGCGTGTGCCGATTGCGGCCCACGATCTTTATCTCATAAACCTGGCCACGTCGGACAGGGAAATTCTACCGAAGTCCGTCTCCGCTTTTGCCGAGGAACTCCTGCGTTGTACCGCGTTGGGTATCCCTTACCTCATAATGCACCCCGGTGCCCATGTAGGAGAAGGGCTCGAACAGGGCCTTGCCAAGCTTGTCGCAAATCTCGACCGTGCCATAGATATCTCCGGTACCCATTCGGTCTCCGTTCTCCTGGAAAATACAGCCGGACAGGGATCGAGCCTGGGATCGACTTTCGAGGAGCTAAACTACATCATTGCGAACTCACGTTATGGAGAGACGATGGGAGTCTGTTATGACACCTGCCATGGGTTTGCCGCGGGATACGACATACGGTCCGAAGATGAGTACAGCCGGACAATGTCTCGCTTTGATCAAACGATCGGTCTCAATCGGCTCAGCCGGAATCACTGGCAGTTTAACATTCAACAACGCCAGTCAGTCCATCAGTGGCTCGCCCACCATCACCTTGGCCGGTGCCCCCATTACGTTCGGTGCAGTAGCCTTGGAGGCTGACTCCACAACGACATTCACCGGCTCACAAACCATCGCACAGACGGATGTCTGGAGCGGCAGCGGCAGTTCGGTGGCTCTGGGTTCCGGTTACACCGGCACGGCGACCTTGAGTCAGCCGAACACCTACAGTGGCAACACAGCAATCAATGGCGGCACGTTGAAGCTTACTGGCAGCATCAACAATTCTGCCGCGATTTCAATAGCAGCCGGGGCGACCTTTGACGTGTCGTCCTACGTCACATACACATGGAGCAGCAGTACCAGCCTGAGTGCCAGTGGTACGGGCATAGTTCCGGGCAGCTCTGCGGCGACAATCAAGGCCGGCACAACTGTGGACCTCGGGACGCAGCCGATCACCCTGACGTATGATGGAACGCACCCGGCGCTCTACATCTCCCCTGGCGCTTTGTCGCTTGGCGGGAATATCTTCACGATAAATGGAGCACGTCTGGTTCAAGGCACATACGTCATTGTCGAGCAGCAGACTGGCAGTATCACCTCGACTGGTTCCAACACAGTGAAGAGCGCAAGCACGGCTATCCCTCCCGGCGCGACCGGCAGCATTCGCGTAGTCGGGAGCCAAGTGCTGCTCGACGTTTCGAGCGGCGGCACTACGCACTATGGGCGCTCATGTGCCTCTACGGAATCGAGCTGCTGCCGGACAACATCGTCGATTGCCGCGCCAACCTGCTCGAAATACCGGGGCTCGCGCCCGGGCTCTTTTCCACCGGGCTGGAGTTCCTCAAAAAATACAACCACGGCGCGATCCAGGATCTCGCGGGGGACGTCGTCATCATCGGCGGGGGCTTCACCGCCGTGGACTCGGCGCGCTCCTGCGCCAGGACGGCCCGCAAACTCCTGGGGGAAAACGGCAACGTCACCGTCGTCTACCGAAGAAGCGAACAGTTCATGGCGGCGGACCTGATCGAACTCGAAGAGATGGAAAGGGAAAATATCCGGGTCCTGACGCTGCTTTCGCCGGTTTCCGTGTCGCAGCAGGGGGGAAAACTCGCCGCGGTCCGCTTCCAGAAGAACTATCTCGGCAAGGGTGGCGGCGCGGGGAAACCGGAGATCATCCCGGTAAAGGGGAGCGCATTCGAGATACCCTGCAGCCACTTGATCATGGCCATCGGCCAGACCCAGGACTGGTCCATACTTCCGGAAGGGGTCGCACTC
>Ga0118677_10007608_pt1 | contig 17795 bp, 18 predicted proteins | sample AliMusrvi5mmetaG_FD_86154 | JGI IMG/M metagenome (GOLD analysis project Ga0118677, IMG submission 86154) | reverse complement strand
GGTCACTAGTGCGTTGTTCGTGTCGAAAAAACCACGCTGCCGCCACCACTGCGATTCCCAGGCCACCAAGAATGATTGGAGAACTCCACCCCAGCGTGTGAGCAAAAGAGAGAGAGCCCAACAACAGGGTTACTGCAACAAAGAGATAGCCGACCCCGCTCCAGTCCAACGGGCGAGAAGGAGCCAGGTAGCGACTTCGGGGAATGAACAGCAGTGCTGCTGGAAGTCCAATTAGACCTAAGGGCACATTCACCAAGAACAACCAACGCCAGGAGACGACTCCGAGCATCAACCCTCCGAGCGTTGGGCCGAGCGCCAAGCCGGTCGCTTGCGCTGCAGCTTGGAATCCGAGCGCCTTGGTACGCGAGGCGACCGGCACCGACGAGACCACAATGGCGACGCTATTGGCCTGCAGCATGGCGCCTCCAATTGCCTGGAGGACGCGACTGGCGACGAGGATCGTTAGCGAAGGCGCAACGCCGCAGAGAACGGATCCCAGAATGAAAATGCCGAAGCCGTAGACGTAGATCACCTTTCGTCCCACCATGTCCGAGATTCTTCCTAGGACAACCAAAGTGGACACCGTCGTGAGCATGTATGCCAGACCTACCCAAGTCACGGCTCCTACAGACACATTGAAATGTCGCTGCAGGGTCGGATAGGCCAAGGTCACAATCGACGCATCGACCTGACTCATCATGGCGCCGAAGCCGACAGCAAGCACGGCTAGCCAGACTGCCCCTGGCCAATTGCGGAGCCAGTCCGGTCGACGGACTTCTCTCATGAAATGGTACTGACTCGGTGCCGGTGGGCCCTCTTCCATCGATGCCACCTCTCCATCATGGGGGCGGCACCCTGGGAAGTCCAATATCCCGCTCAGCGTGTTCTCAGCGCAACTCGCTATCAGGTCTTGCCCTGATAGTCATCCCTCGTACTTCGCTCGAATCACAACCTCAATTACGAAACCCTGCCTTTGTAATAGTCCCGCCAAATCAAGCGATAGATCCGACTCCAACGAGGAATTGATCGCAAACCCGGTATAAACGGCACCAAAATAAGGATCAGAGTGAGCACCATCATCAGCGCCCAAATCAAGACGTCAGCATTTGCAGACCATGCGGTCGTAAATGGTGGCACTTGGTACCAGAACGTGTAGAGCCACAGCCAGGGTTGCCCGGGGAAGTTCCCTGCCTCGTTCATCATTCCCCACTGGTCCCCACTCAAATGATTTGCAGCCCCGACATTGGCAAAATACTGGCCATCGGCCACGAAGAGGAGGGACTTCGTATAGTCCGTTCCGTAGAAGTGGTCTTGGTTGATCAAGGACGTATCGAGCGCTCCCGATCGACCCATGAGTGCGAGTTGTCGCATCATGACGCCAACGGGTCCGTACGGGCCGACAGGAACGACCAAGGTGTTGCCCACTTGCGTCGCATTCGCCACTGCCTTGACGTAGGCGTCTTCCCAAGCGGTCTGCTGCTCTGGCGTTGCTGCCTTGAATTCGTCTAACGCCGCAGTCAGCGCTGGTACGCCGGTCACAGTCGAAAGCGGTCCAAGGACAAAATCCTGCGGCGGGTTCACGGGAATGCGAACTCCTGCGAACGACTCCAGCGAAATCGGTCCAATTTTCTGACTCACGCCCGAAACGTTGTTGTAGGGGGGGCCATACTGCGCAGAAGCGCTTGTCCCGTTGAGCTCTGTAATTGCTGTTTGTACAAAGTCCACCTGGCTGGCGTTTGACCATTTTTGAACGGTGATCGCCTTGTCGTCAGGCGACGAAAACACCACAGAGAGCCCGAGGACCAAGAGAAGCACTACGACGAAGCAAATCGTGAGCTCTTTTGCAATGTCGTACGGGCTATACCCACCTTTCCACGGCCGCACGTCACGATCGGGATTAAAGCGGCGATCGTTCTTTGTTTCCACACTCATGACGCCACCTCCTTCGAATCGCTGGACTTGATCCCAACATCGTCAGGAGCAAACGGTGGAACAATTCCTCGTCGTCGCACCAACAAAATATGGAGTCCCGTCAGAAGCACAACGCCTGCCGGAAGCAGCACGATGTGCCACATCAGCATTTGTCCAAAGTTCAAAACATTGAAGTAGGCACCAGCTCCCGTTGAGTTGATCCCGTCCTTTGCCTGCGTGGCAATCCACTGCGAATCAAAGTTTGTCTGCGATACGTACCCCGTAAACCCTGCGCCAATCGAGATGGCAAAGGTCACCACACCAGTTATCCACGTCAATTGCCGGTTCCCTCGCCACGCAGCCATGAAGAATTTTCCCCATAAGTGAATCACCATGAAGAAGAAAAACAACTCCACGCTCCACAAATGCATCGAATTCACAAAAAGGCCAATCGACGATGTGTGCCACCACTGTGGTCCTTCAAGCGACAAGATCGTGCCGGACAAGATGACGACGCCCAGCGCCGCAATAGTCAACGCGCCGAAAATATAGATCCACGAGGACAAATACGAAGGTTGACGATCTGGAATGAGTCGGTCCGGGGGAAGGGCATGAACGAGTCGAGCTCGAATTTTATAGGTCCATTGTCGTGAAACGTCAACATTTTCTTCGTCGTTTGGAGCGGTGACATCATCACTGATCGTGGTCATGATCGACCTCCTTTTCGATGGAAGGGAATTAAAATTGCAAGAAACAACACAACAACCATTAGACAAATAACAACAAAGTTCGCCACTGAAATTTGGATGAACCCCCAATGGATGTAGCGCCCTGGTGTTGAAAGATTTATCAGTGCTCCAAGCACTTGCATCAGTGAAACCACGACGTCACCTCTTTCTTTTTCTGCGACTATTGCTGACAATAGCCTGAGAAAATTCAAGGTCAATTGATGAATAAGCAATCTCCGTAGGACTAATTCGGTTTCGGTAGCAACCCCTTGCATCGCGATGGACACCTGTGTGGAGATCACTCCATCCATTTCTGGCAATATTGATTGACAGCAACGATTGAACGATCTGGTTGCCTGGTAACGTCGTCTTCATGTCAAAGCCAGGTGGGTATCGATGATCAGCGTTACGGGACTTTCGAAGTCGTATGGAAAGACGAAGGCGGTCGACGACCTCAGCTTTGACGTCGAAACTGGAGTGATCACAGGGTTTCTCGGTCCAAATGGGTCGGGTAAGTCAACAACGATGCGGATGATCATGGGCCTTGACCGGCCAAATAAAGGCACTGCAACGATCAACGGTCAGCCATTCCACGATCTCCGCTGGCCTTTGCGAGAAGTTGGCGTCCTCTTGGAGGCCAAAGCGATTCATCCTGGGCGGTCCGCACGCAACCATCTCACTTCCCTCGCCCAGACCAACGCCATTCCAAAGCATCGCGTTGAGGAGGTTCTCGACCTCGTTGGGCTTTCTCAAGTTGCGTCTCGAAAAGCTGGAAAATTCTCACTGGGCATGAGTCAACGCTTAGGGATCGCCTCAGCGCTGCTCGGTGACCCTGGCGTCTTGTTGTTTGACGAACCAATTAACGGATTGGATCCAGAAGGGATTCGATGGGTTCGTGAACTCTTGCAGTCGCTCGCCAAAGAAGGCCGAACAATCTTTGTCTCCAGCCACCTGATGTCTGAAATGGCGTTGACGGCCTCTGATCTGATTGTCATTGGTCGGGGTCGACTGATTGCTGACACCACCGTGACCGACTTCATTGCTTCAAACACCGAAGCAACAGTTCTCGTGCGCTCTCCACAAATTGCAGAGTTGAGTGGCGTTCTGACCGGACTTGGTGCAACGGTTTCAGGGCAGAGCGATCAAAGTATCCTGGTGACCAAGGTCGATGCGAGTCAGGTTGGCGATGCTGCCCTCCAGGCAGGAATCGCGATCCACGAACTCAGTCCGCAACACGCCAGTCTCGAGGAAGTCTTTATGGAACTCACGTCCGACTCCGTTGATTACCACGGCCATATTGGAGAGGAAGGGTCTCCATCATGACCGCAACAGCAGGAACAGTGGCCCCAACTCACCACGGAAAGGCAGGCTTTCGCCATGCCTTCGCCGCCGAATGGACAAAACTTCGATCCGTTCGCTCGACGTGGATCTGCATCGCCATCATTGTCGTCGCATCGCTTGGACTGTCCGCATTGGTCACGAATCTCGAGGCTGGACGATGGACCACACTGAGTCTGGGCGAGCGAGCACGCTTTGATCCGGTTCGATTCTCACAGTCTGGCGTTTTCATCTCCCAGTTTGTCGTCGGCGTCTTGGGGGCAATGGTCGTCACCGCTGAGTACTCAACGGGCCTGATTCGGACGACCCTGACCGCGGTACCTCACCGGTTCAATGTTCTGATTGCCAAAAAGGCCGTCCTCGCAATGTTGCTACTCGTGGTTGGAGAAATCTCCGCCTTCGCGTCATTTTTTCTCGGACAAGCAATCCTGTTGGGTCATGGCGGCAAGGCCTTGTCTACGAATGCCTCAATTATTAGCCAAGTCACAGCACACAATATTCCCGTCGTCTCAATAACGTCACCAGGAGTCCTACGGGCCGTGGTTCTTTCGGGCCTCTATCTCGTGATCCTGTCAGTGTTGGCACTCGGGATTGGGTTCATAGTTCGGAGTACCGCCGGAGCAATCTCGCTGTTCGTTGGCGTTCTCCTTGTGATTCCTCTGATCATTAACATCTTGCCCTCAAGCATCTCAAATAGCATTGAGCCCTATCTTCCTTCGAACTTGGGTCTCGCCATGGTGGTTACTACAACCAGGCAGACGGATTTTGCGGGCACCTTGCTGGGGCCATGGTGGGCATTTTTGACCTTGGTTATTTACGCAATCGTTGTCGTTGGCATCGGCGCATGGCTTTTTCAAAAACGCGACGCCTAACGCTCTTGGGGAGATACCGACTTTTCGTTTCCTAGTGGGAGGCCGTGATACGGAGCGCCCTGTTCTTGCCACTCATCGTAGAGGTCGAGGAATGCTTGCCCAAACGGGTCTTCGCCAAGAAGTGGCATCGCAGCGCGGCGCACTGAGAAATCTAGTGGCGCAAGATCACCAGCTTTGCGCAATGTTGATTCAGCAAGCTCATCGAGGCCTTGACGTTTTGCCTCAATACCGAGTCGGAATAGCAATCGTGCTTCAAGCTCTTCATCACTGAGATCTGCGATAGCTCCAGCGGCGTCCTCAGGGTTGAGGGGTAACGCTCCCGTTCTTACCCACCGTTTCAGCAACTCAAGTTGGGGCGTTGAGTCCACGCCGGTGAATTCAGCAAAGGTATCGGTACCAAAGACCAGTCCATTGGGACGCACGATTGTGCCTTGCTCGTCTATCCACACAACAGTGGGAACGTTGGAGATCGCATAGAGCTCAGATAAGAGATGTTGGCGATCCAAGAGGACCGGGTACGTAATATCGTTCGTGAATCGACGCACCGCCTCGGGGTTGTCATCGAGAGCGACGGCAACGATCGCCACACCAAATTCAGACAGCTCATCGGAAAGTGCTTGCCAGCCCGGAAGGTCGTAGCGACAACCGCACCACGAGGAGAACGTCACGAGGATCCGCTTTGTGCCGGCGAGAGATGAGAACGTAAAGGGTTCACCGTCGAGCGTTGGAAGAGTGAAATCTGGAGCGGTGAGCCCATCAAGCGCAGCCCGACGAGTTGCTGCATCGTGGGAGAAAACGACGATGCCGGCCTCATCAGAGACAACACGTCGCTGAAGCAGTCCAGCCATGGCAATGAGATCAATTTCCTGTCCCGCCTCGAGGTCCTCGGGACGTCGAACCGGAACACAAATATCCCCCTGACAAAGTCCTTCCGGCTTTCGGACCCATCCCGTTGTTGCTTCAAGATCCTCGACCGCTATCCAGGCTCGACCGTCCTCGATCCGCCCGGCAACGGTACGCGGTTCGTCAATCACAACCGTGATCGTGCTCACGACGATGAACCGTGCGCTTTCGCTGCTGCCATCCATTCGGTCACCACAGGAACAAAATTAGTCGGGTTATAGGCATCTTCTTCAAAACTCCATTTATTGTTCCCTGCGTAATGAAGAACCGTGAGGTTGTGTTCTTGGTAGATCTTCCCATCCCCGGGGTCTCGGAATCGATTTTCAATCTGACAGATCCACCAACCGCGTTCCTCGTCCATGACGCACCAGTCATGGGGAAACGCATTCATTTCAGAATTCGGCCACTGGGCCATCAACGGTTGAATCCAGTTGTAGATCTCATCAGGTCCGTGAAAGCGGCCATAGGTGTGCTCGAAGTATTCGGCATCGTCCGTGAAGAGATCTGCCCATGCTCGCCACTCACCACGTCTCGCACAATCATTCGCCACCGATACGAAGTGATCATGAGCTGATTGCAACTCTTCTCTTGTGTAGTCCCCCATTACGGCGCCCCCAAGGTCTTAATGATCCACTCGCTCATCGTGAGTGAACGCATCGTATCGAACGAAAAGAGTTTCTCCCCGTGTTCGAGCATTGTGGTGACATTCTCGTTCAACAAATCGACGTCTCCGTCTGCACAGAAGAAGGCAAATGGGTCAGTTACGTGCTCTGGACTTGGCCACGCCTCCTCAACAATTGCCCTAATTGGAGGGCTCTGCGGGTCCAGGGGCCGCACTGCCCAATTACGAACATAACGGCATCGAGGCTGGATTGCCTCAGACATCGGTGACTGATGATCGTGCCAAAAGCGAAGCCACTCCTCAAAATCCGTGCCCGCAAGTTGCTGAAAGGTGGCAACCGTCAAGATCCCCGGTGATCGAGTTCCGTCGGGCCAATCGCGCGCGTTCGACCACTGCGACGTTCCGTAGTCGCTATAGAGCGATTCAATAACTTGATAGCCATCGAAGCGGAGCGCAACACTGTCAAGCACTTGTTCAAGTGGTCCACGCCAGTCATAGGCATCGACCCACATTGAGACCACTGCTTGCGGGGTGTGCTCGCCCTCGGGAGATGGGACCGGAGCATCGATGGTGGCAAATTCATCATCCAAGTCCATCACCAAGCCATGAACGCCAACGTCAAGGAGTCGTGGCGCAACGTCACCAAGCATGATCGTCCCCACTTCGTGACGTTGCGTCCCTTCAGGTAGCCACACCAAATATTGCAACTTTTCCATCGGACTCCCCCTCCAGTACGTAACGGGGAAAGCATCCCACATCGTGCTGAGCGATAAGGTCAACTCCATGGATCTCATAGAAGCAATGCGAACTACGCCTGCCACCCGTGAATTTACCGATCGAGAGATTGATGATGCAACGCTCTTCGGTATCTTGGATGACGCTCGCTTTGCCCCGAGCGGCGGAAACCGACAGGGGTGGCGTGTTGTTGTCCTCAAAGATCCCGTCATCCGACGGACTATCAGGGATCTCTATCTTCCCGGTTGGTACGAGTACCTTGGCCAAGTCTCAGAGGGCATTACCCCCTTTGGGGTCCTCAACGACCGCTCCGTCGAAGCTGCTGCTCGAGCCAAAGCAGCCGAGTTTCGAGAAGCCGCAGCATCCGGTCCAGGGGGATTTGCCGAACACTTAGACGAAGTGCCAGCGCTACTGCTTGTCCTAGCCGACCTTTCGGCGCTCGCTACCGTTGACCGAGATTTGGACCGCTATAGCTTCGCCGGTGGGGCGTCAATCTATCCCTTCGTTTGGAACCTCCTCCTGGCTGCTCACGAGCGCGGTCTTGGTGGCGTAATCACAACCATGCCAGTTCTCAACGAACCACAAGTAAAGGAAGTGCTCAAGGTTCCAGACCATGTTGCTATTGCGGCATTGGTAGCCCTTGGTGAACCTACGACCGTGATTACCAAGCTTCGAAGGACTCCTGTTCAGGAATTCACGACGGTAGATTTCTTCCAAGGCGATGCATTTAGAGGCTAGCTACGAGTAAAGACCTCAGCCATATATCGGCCGGTCGTCGTCACCATTGCCAATTGGTCCACGACCCGCATCATGATGGTGGCGAGTTCATTGGCTGTCGTATCACCAACATCAAAGAGCAAGCCGCGTCGAGCATGATCTTGTCGGCACCGCCACGACGGCGGAAGCGCTAATTTCGCGATCTCTTCTGCATGGAGTCGGCCCCTCCCATGGAGAATGCCGAGCGACCCCGGTTTTCCCGAGCCTGCAACTGCAGGCATCCACGTAGCCAGTGGTGCAATCAGTGGCCGGGACCCCACGAGCCAGGAAAACAATGAACGATCATCGCCGACCAATTCAGAAGGAACTCCCGGGGTCAAATTAATCCATCCCGTCCCTTGATCAATAGACCCGAGAGCCTGCACCAATAGCGCCGAATCATCGAGGGCAAAATCTAGGACCGCTTTTTTCGCTCGGGCCATCATGGCTCCTGAACTCGTTCAATGAACTCGTCGGTGTGTTGGCCAAGTGTTGGTGGAGCGGAGCGAATACGGGGCCGCACGCCGTCGAGTCGGAGCGGAGATGACACCATGGGAACAGATCTTCCGCTCTCTAATGTCACCTCAGCAATGAGATCACCGTTTTTGATCTGGTCCTGGGAAAGGGCAGACGCTATGTCGCTGACAGGCGAACATGGCACCTCATGTGCGGAAAGGCGAGCAAACCAGGTTGCTGAAGATTCGGTAATCAGGATTGACTCTAAAAGCTCACGGAGTGCTGCTCGATTAGCAACACGATCAGCGTTTGTTGCAAAACGTGGGTCACCGGCCAAGGCATCGCTCCCAAGACCTGCTGCCAAACTTTTAAACTGACGGTCCGTTGCCACCGCCACCAGGATGTTGAGGTCCTTGGTCCCGTAGGTTCCATATGGAGCAATGCTGGGGTGATCATTACCAAGCAGTTGTGGTGCTTCTTGCGTGGCCAGGTACCCAGTGGCCTGATTAATCAGTGAGGCAATGGTGGATTCAAGGAGCGGGGCTTCAACGTTCAGTCCCGGCCCTCCGCCTTCCTTCAACTTTCTGTAGAGGCCAGTTATCAGGCCGATGCAGGCATAGAGCCCTGTAACAACATCGGCAAGTGGGGCACCCACTTTCAAGGGCCCAGATTCCATAGAGCCGGTCACTCCCATCAGTCCGCTTCGGGCTTGCGCTAAGAGGTCAAAACTTGGCTCATCAGCCAAGGGGCCACCGAGTGCTGCTGGTGCAACGGTCACCCAAACGACGGCTTCGTAGTGCGCCTTCAAGGTATCAATTCCAAATTCTGCCGCCCGCGATGGCAAGTAATTCTCTACAACCGCATCTGCGCAACTCATGAGGGCGCTGACCAGTTCGTGACCCGCTTCGGTCGAAAGGTCCGCCACAATGCTCCGGCAGTTGCGATTAACGGAGAGGTAGTAGGTCGAAACACCATCCACAGACGGGGGCATCAAGCCTCGAACCAAGTCACCGTGCGGTGGCTCAACTTTAATGACGTCAGCACCCAAGTCAGCAGCGATCATGGTCGCCAAGGGGGCTGCGAGCACTTGGGAGAAATCGAGAATCCGAATTCCTTCGAGCGGGAGTCCTGTCCCCTGGTTCTGCTCCGCAATGGGCCAGATCTGATCTCGATGCTTCGACATTTTCTTAAGCCTACGACTCAGACGGTGATACTGAGAACGCAGGGCTTAGAGAACTTTTGAAAGAAATGCTTGAAGCCGTTCGTTTCGAGGATTGGTGAGTACTTCTTTTGGATCACCACTCTCGAGAATTCTGCCTCCATCCATAAAGACAACAGAATCACCGACCTCTCGGGCAAAGCCCATTTCATGAGTGACGACGACCATCGTCATCCCATCTTGCGCCAGCGCTCGCATCACATCAAGCACGTCGCCGACAAGTTCGGGGTCAAGAGCCGACGTTGGTTCATCGAAGAGCATCAACTTTGGATCCATTGCCAATGCTCGGGCAATTGCGACTCGCTGTTGTTGGCCTCCTGAAAGTTGATTCGGATAGGAGTTGATTTTTTCACCGAGCCCAACCTTTTCGAGAAGAGCCTCTGCGCGTTGACCGGCTTCTTTGGCATTTTGCCCTTTGACTTTGACCGGACCAATCGTGACATTATCTTTCGCCGAAAGGTGCGGGAAGAGATTGAATCGTTGAAAGACCATTGCGATTTCGGAACGCTTCGTGCAAACCTCTTTGTCCTTGAGTTCATACAGCTTGTCACCTTCTTGGCGATAGCCAACCAACTCCCCGTCAACCCACAGCCTCCCAGCGTCGAGTTTCTCTAGGTGGTTGATGAGACGCAAGAACGTGCTTTTCCCGGATCCTGATGCTCCAATCAGACACATCACTTCACCGGGAGCTACTTCGAGGTCAATGCCTTTAAGAACTTCCAACGCACCAAAGGACTTATGAACTTGTTCTGCTTTCACCATCGGAACAGCATTACTCATGATCTGCTCCAAGAACCCGCTCAGGTGTCGGTACCCCGGCAGGTTTAAAGTGCCGCATATTGCGCTTGATTTGCTGCAGTGGCGTCAACGGAAGGGCGCGAGTCGAACCCTTGGCATAATGGCGTTCCAAGTAGTACTGACCAATTGAGAGCACTGTTGTCATCGCCAAGTACCACAAGCTCGCAACGATCAACAATTGAATAACGTCATAGTTCGTCGCAGAAATATTATTGGTGGCTTGCAAGAGATCGGTGAGTGCGACCACACTGACCAATGACGTCGTCTTCAGCATGGAAATCGTTTCGTTCCCAGTCGGCGGAATAATGAGGCGCATAGCCTGAGGAAGCACGACCAAACGCAGGGCTTTCACGCGTGACATTCCGAGCGATTGTGCAGCTTCTCCTTGTCCTTCGTCAACCGAAATTATTCCAGCTCGAACAATTTCCGACATGTACGCACCTTCGTTGAGCGACAAGGCAAGGGCTCCCGCTACAAAAGGCGTCAAAATCGAATTGATATTGACCGTATAAAAAGAAGGCCCAAACGGTATGCCTAACCGGAGGGTCGGATAAAGCGCCGAGATGTTGAACCAGAAGATGATTTGGACCAAGACCGGAGTTCCACGAAAAAACCAGATGTATGCCCATGACACGCCAGAGATCAACCGAGATTTTGAAAGGCGCATCACAGCCAGCAAGATTCCAATCAATACCCCGATCACCATGGAGACAATCGTTAACTCAATCGTGACGACCACTCCGTGGAGCACCTGCTGCGAAAACAAGTACTTCCAAATAATGCTCCAACCAAATCTGCTCCCGCTTTGGTGCGGCTGCTGCGTCGTGGAGAAGACCAGGGTGTTGATAAGCATGGCAGCCAAGACCACCAATACGACACTTCCAACCCAGCGCCACGGATGACGAACGGGAATTGCTTTAATTGGAACCGGGCGCGACGACGCCCCCTCTCCGGGGGCGTCGTCTGCAATCGACTTCGATAGTTCGCTCATTGAGCGGGCGTTAACTTGTCGCGCCGTTGATCGTTATTGGGCTTACCGCTCCAGAAGACAAGCCCCACTTGTTCAAAATCGCTGCGTAGGTGCCATTGGCTTGAAGTGCTGTCAGCGCTGCGGCAACGGCTTGAACGACTCCATTACCCTTCAGCGACGCAATGCCATAGGGAGCGACATTAAACGGTTGACCGGCCAATACGAATGCACCGTTGGACTGAGCTACAACGTACCCAGCCACCTGGCTGTCGGCAAAGCCAACGTCAGCTCGCCCTGATGCAACAGCTGTGTTCACAGCACTTTGCGTCGGGAAACTTTCCACTGTCACTGCACTGTGGCCCGCTTTGTTGCATGCCTTCGACGCTGCGTGAGCATCAGTTTCTTCGACCGTCCCAGTTTCTACTGCAACGTTTTTACCGCAAAGGCTGCCCAACCCGGAATAGGTCATCGTGTCGCCGGCCTTGACGTAGAAGGCTTCACCAGCAGTGAAGTAGTCGGCGAAATCAACAACTTTTTGCCGAGCGAGCGTATCGGTAAACGAAGAGTTTCCGATGTCGTATTTACCCGACTGAAGTCCAGGGATGATGTTGTCAAACGTGACGTTTTGAAGCACTGGCTTCAATCCCATTACCTGAGCAATTGCGATCCCGAGGTCGGCATCCATTCCAATAATGGTCGACGATCCTGGCGAAACAAACTCGTCGGGTGGGTACGTCGCGTCCATCGCTTCGGTGAGTTGGCCCGATGAGGCAATACTGGCCGGAACAAGTGCTGCGACTGAGGCGACCTTCGCCTGCGTCGGGATTACCGTTGTCGGCAACGTCGTCGTTGGACCAGACGGCTTCATTGTTGACGTCGTCGTCGACGACGATGATGAGGACGAAGAGCACGCCGCAGCGAAAAGCGCAACAGCGGTCAAGGAAGCTGCAACAGCGACTCGGCCTTTTGAACGGGTAAATATCATGTACTTTCCTCCCACGACTCCACTAGTTGGCGATATCTTTGCACGAAAAGCCACTCCGGGCACCTCTCCCTTCAATTTGCGGACACCCTAGGGAATCTTGGTGCTCAATGTCTCTCTGCCGCCTAGCTTTCCGGCCACGCCCCCAAGCGTTCTGGAGACAACAGCATGTGTGTCCAAGTTCGATTGAGGTGCTCTTGGCGCCACGACAACATGGCTTGGGCCAGGGGTAGCACCACGCTGGGTTCGACCGTTGTTGTTCGCCACGTGGGGTCGATTTCAAGATCGAAACAAAGCCACGAACCGTCGCCGAAGTGAACGTACGCTGCTTCGCTACTTCGTAGCACCGCCAAGTTCTGACGCTCAAGAAATCGCTGTTCGGGCCAATCCTGCGTATCAGTTCCAATGAACAAAAATCGCCAGTCCCACTCGTAATGCGCGGCGGTCCGCCACTCAATCGGTGTTACGCCCTTCAGAAAGGGCGTCAACGGCATGCCATCGCACTGCAGGGGTACAGTAACGCCGAGCGCGACGCACAGGGTAGGCATGACGTCAATATTTTCTGTGAACGCCTCAACCGATGTCCCAAACGCCTCACTGTGGCGAGGATCATGAATGACGCATGGAACGTGATAGCTCTCTTCAAAGAACCCCAACTTTTCTTTCAGCCCGTGGTCTCCCAGCTGCTCGCCGTGGTCTGCCGTGATAATGATCATCGTCTCGTCCCATGCTCCGTTTTCTTTGAGCGCTGCCACGACACGCCCGAACTGGGCATCAACTTCACTGAGCATTCCGAAGTACTGTGCTCGCATGGCTCGACGATCGACCTCTGACGACGGCGCAGCACTCGCTTCCAATTCAAGCGCCGCAGCGTGGAGCGGATGTAGGTCATCTCCGGGAGCAATTCCATCGCCCACGTCCATTGGGTCATACATTGAGGCGTACTCCCCTGCAGCGTTATAAGGAGGGTGGGGTCGAAGGAAACTCACGTGAGCAAACCAAGGGCCGCGCTGTCGTCCAAGCCAATCCAAAACATTATTGGCAAGGAATGCGCTCAGTGAGTGCTCAGCTGGTCGCCTCGACTCTCGAGTGAGCTCAACGTAAAGCCCTCGATCGACGTCGTAGCCAAGTTCCTCGAGCCAATCGAGCCACGGCCCTTGATCATCGGGAATCCACAATTCTTTGGTGAACCCTGGCAAAACCTCAGAGTACGTATCAAGACGAGGATCGGTAGGTCCGTCTGCTTCTCGAGGATCTATTCCTTGGTCGGTATATCCAAAGAGCACGGGGTCGTACCCCGCTTTCCGGGCAATGTGCGCAATGTTGTCAAAACTTCGATCAAGGGGAGTGCCATTTGCCACCACTCGATTATTCATTTGATACGTCCCGGTGTAGAGCGCTGCCCGACCCGGGGCACAGGGTGCCGCCTGGGAATAATGATTACGGAAATGGACACCCTCTTTGACTACCGCATCGATTGCGGGCGTTGTCACCAGTTGGTGACCAATCATGTCGGCTCGAAGTTGGTCAAAGGTGACAAAGAGGACGTTCATACAGCACTCTCTCCTTCCACTCGTTGCACAAGGTCGGCGACCTCTCCTAAAGTCATTGCCTCGCCCCCAGGTTTCTTTGCGTGATCGTCGGCTCGCCGCAACGCTAAGGCATCGCCCGCATTCGGATCCTCCATAAATACAGCAACCTCTGCGGCAGTTGCCTGGCCACCTTGCACGCGCAGTGAAGCGATCGAAGTGGAGGACAGGATCGATGCGTAGTGTTCATCGATTGCGACGAGAACCTTTTTTGCCGGGACATGCTGTCCGACTAGCCATCCCATCCGTTCACCAAATCGCTCCCCCACCCAATGCTGTCCGGTCACTTCATGGGCTTCCCCTCGTACCTGGATGCCTCGCGCGCGCCCAACGTCATGGAGAACTCCGGCCAGAACTAAAGAATCATTTCCCGTCGCTTGGAGTTGTTTTCCACATTGGAGGCTGTGCTCGAGCTGGGATACAGGTTCGCCGAGATAGGGCAATTCCTCCATTGAGATCAGAACTTCTAGAACTTCCCTGTTCAGTGCTGACGTCGTCATTGCTTCATCACCTTCCAACAAGGTTGCGCCGAATGGCAGCACCTACATGCTCGACAGCATCTCTCGCTGCATCAGAGATCCCGCTCATCCGAAGAAAGCCGTGGGTAAGCGTTACCTCGTCGATCAACTCCACCCGGACTCCTGAACCTTCAAGGAGGCCCGAGAGAGCCAGACCCTCATCGCGCAGAGGGTCATACCCAGCAACTGCAATCACGGTCAGCGGAGCCTCATGAAAATCTGGGGTGAGCAGCGGCGACACCCGAGGGTCAGCATGATTTTGTCCGGGAACGAGGTAGTACCGAAAGAACTGCTCCATCTGTTTCGCCGTGAGGCCATACCCATCACCAAAATCATGCAGGGAATCCGTCTTCAACTCAGGTCCGAGACTTGGATAGAGCAGAACTTGCATCGCTAGCTTGCTTCCCTCTCGGGCGAGTTCTAGTCCAGCTACAAGCGCCAAACTCGCGCCAGAGGAGTCGCCACCGAGACCGATCTTGGTTGGATCGGCGTTCAAATCAAGATGGTGATCAAGAACCCATTGCATCGATGCTTCAACATCGAGGAGACCTGCCGGGAACGGAAATTCGGGAGCGAGGGAATACTCAACTCCCAGCACCCGAATTCCACTTGATGCCGCAAGTCTCCGATATGCCGCGTCATGACTTCGGAGGCCCCCTTGTACCCACCCGCCTCCATGGAGCCACACAAGAAGAGCCTCGCTGTCGACGCAGTCGTGTGGGGTGAACAACCTTCCAGCTATCGGGCGAGGACCTCCGACAAGCTCAAGGGCCTCGATTGCCCGCATCGCCGGGGGGTTCGGGTCAAGTAAGTCAGCCGCTTCGTCATAGGCAACCCGCATTACATCAAGTCCCGTCGTTTCCATAGTGGGCCCTGGGTTCACCCGCTGCCACTCGAGAGCGGCAGCAATTTGTGGATCAAGTGGTTCCATAGGCGTAGACCTCCGCTCAGAGCCTAGGTCGTGCCGCAAGGCCCAGCACAAGCACCGCTCGCCCCGTTTGGTTCACTTCGACGCTCATTTCCAGGCAGAATGCCAAGTGACATGAAGCAGTCCTTTTCCTCTCGCAGCAGCGTGCTGTCGCTCAATCCATCATCGCTGCGACGACACCCCACCGATGTCACCGGTGCACGATGAGCGACGATCCAACGCTGCGGGTCGTGCCCGATATTCTTCTCTCTCGAACTACGGTCGGAGCGGGCCACGATGCAGCATTGTATTTCGATGACCGTGTCATCACGTTCTCACAGCTCTCGGACCGTGCCGCTTCTCTCAGTGCACTCAGTCAAGAGCGTGTTCCTCCTGCGCAACGCGTGGCGGTCCTTGGGGCGAATCATCCAGACTGGGTCGCTGCGTACTACGGAGTCAGCGCAAGCGGTAGACAGCTCTGTTTCCTCAACCACCGACTTTCCCCACTCGAACTGGTTGAACAGATGAACCGAGCGAATGTTGGATTATTGTTCGCTCGAGAAGAGGAAATTGACCGGATTCAGCCATTTCTTTCTGAACTCACGACTACCCCAGTCTTCGTTGCCTTTGATGAAGTTCTTCCCGCCGCATCCCTTGCCGATACCGTGGACCAGACAATGCAGCCGGGGGCCCCGACGTGGCTATTGTTCACTTCTGGAACGACCGGGAAACCAAAGGGAGTCCTGCTCTCTCATGACAACGTGTTTGCATCACTCAGGAGTGCAGAGCACGCGCGCTTTGTTGGGCCCGAAGACATTTATGCGTATCCCTTTCCGCTCTGCCATGTAGCCGGTTACAACGTCCCTCGGTTGCATCGCTACGGAAGGCCCGTCGTGATTCTTGAGCAATTCAAACCAAAAAGTTTTCTCGACAACATCGAGAAGCACCGCGTGAACTCCGCCACGGTCGCAGCCACAATGCTGGCGAGTCTGCTGTTCCACCTTGAAGCCAACCCCAACGACCGTCAGCGCCTTCAATCACTCAAGGATCTGAGTTATGGCGCAGCACCCATGCCTGCAGTGTTGTTGCGCCAAGCTCATGACCTCTTGGGAGTTTCATTCTCACAGGGCTTTGGGATGAGCGAATTGGCCGGCAATGCGTTGTTTCTTGATGCCGATGATCACCAACGAGGTTTCGATCACGATCCATCGCTTCTTTCGGCAGCCGGCTCACCTGGGCCCGGAGTGAGCGCGAAAATTATTGATGAGCACGGCGACGAACTCGCTCGCGGCGAACCGGGCGAGTTGGCGATTCGCGGTGCCCAAGTGATGGTGGGCTATCTCAATGACGACCAAGCGACAGAGCAAGCCGTTGAGGATGGCTGGCTTCGGACAGGAGACGTTGGTGTCCTTCGCCCTGATGGAATCTTCGCCATCGTCGACCGCTTGAAAGATGTGATTGTCACCGGGGGAGAAAATGTGGCGTCACTTGAAGTTGAGAATGCGATCCGCCAGGCCTGTCCCGAGCTACTCGACATTGCAGTAGTCGGGATTAGTGACCCCACGTGGGGTGAAAACGTATGCGCATGCGTCGTAATTCGACCACAACAGACGATTTCTCTCGATGAAATTGCCCTGAGACTCCACGATTCGCTCGCCCCTTATAAGATTCCGCGCCATCTGGTCGTTCTCGATGCACTTCCGCAGACACACTCAGGCAAAACAGCAAAAGCAGACCTTCGGTCATGGCTAGCAAATGATCCATTGCGGGCGGGAGAGCGCAGGGGGTCAGTCAAATAACGCGAGCCAAGAGAAACCCGTCGTAACCTTTGGAGCCCACAGTCTGGATGGCAGTCGCTTCGAGGCAAGGGTGGTTTTCGACAAAGGAGATCATTGCTCGAGTCCCGATAATTTGCGAGTTCGTTGAATCTTCCTCAATGACTCCACCGCCTCGGACGACATTGTCAACAACAATGATCGAACCTGGGTGACTTAGTTCAATGGCTTTTTCAACGTAGAGAGCGTTGTTCTCTTTATCAGCATCGATAAAGGAAAAGTCAATTGATAGTCCCTCTTGGGAACTCAAGAGCTCGAGAGAGTCCAGTGCGGGACCAACTTTGATGGCCACTCGATCATCAACTCCAGCAAACTCTAAATTCACTTTGGCTACCTCTGCATGATGTTGGTCAATTTCAAGGGTAATGATGCAACCTTCGGGACCTGCACCCCTGGCGAGACAAATTGTCGAGTACCCGCCAAGCGTTCCCACTTCTAATATTGATCGAGCCCCACTCATTGCCACGAGCAGCTCAAGTAACTTTCCCGCAGGAGCCGACACTTGTATTGGCGGCAGTCCCTCAGCTTCACTGGTTGTACTCGCACGCTGGAGAGCTTGATCTTCTATTCCCAAGTGCTCCGAGAAGAACGCGTCGACTGATTCCCAAGTCGTTTCCATGCACTATTCCTCTTTCGTTCGACAAGGACAATGAGAG
>Ga0118677_10007607_pt1 | contig 17798 bp, 6 predicted proteins | sample AliMusrvi5mmetaG_FD_86154 | JGI IMG/M metagenome (GOLD analysis project Ga0118677, IMG submission 86154) | reverse complement strand
CCGCAGTTTCTCCCGCCGCTCATTTTTTTTACTCCACGATAATATTTATATGTTCATTTTACTCAAAGTATGGTATAATATTTGAAAATATGCTATTCTTGGCTCAATATATAGTGTTTTTTGTTTTATGCCTCGGAAAGGATTCAATTTTATCATGGATGAAAAGGAAGATATCATAATCGGAAGGAATGCAATTACCGAAGCGCTGAAAAGCGGCAGAGTGATTGACAGCATCCTTGTTGCGAAGGGAGACCGAAGCGGCTCTTTGGGTAAAATTGTCGGCGAGTGCCGCGAGCGCGGAATTGTCGTGAAAGAAGCGGATTCCCGCAAGCTTGACTTTCTCTGCGGGCACAGCAATCATCAGGGCATCGTCGCCTTTACCGCTATCCACGAATATGCCTCGATAGAGGATATTTTTGCCCTTGCCGAAAGCCGGGAAGAAAAACCGTTTATCGTTATCTGCGACGAATTGGAAGACCCGCATAATCTCGGCGCTATTCTGAGGACGGCTGAAACCGCCGGCGTACATGGCATTATCGTGCCCAAAAGACGTTCCGCTTCGTTAAGCTACGCGGTAGGCAAAGCATCAGCGGGCGCCGTTGAATATGTACCCGTCGCGAGGGTTTCAAATATTGCCTCAACAATTGATGACCTGAAAGAAAAGGGCCTTTGGATTTACGGCGCCGAACCGGGCGGAAAGAATTGGTGCGAGCAGGATTTTTCGGGTCCCGTCGTTCTTGTCATCGGCTCCGAAGGGCAGGGGCTTGGCCGGCTGATAAAAGAAAAATGCGATTTCATTGTTTCGCTTCCCATGAAAGGGCAGATCAATTCGCTGAACGCTTCCGTGGCTGCAGGTATTTTAATGTTTGAAGCCGCGAGGCAAAGGGCGGGCATAGCCGCTTTCGGCAAAAATTTATCATAGGAGTGTGATAATGTGAACAACGATGAGACCAATGAATTTGACCTTGACGCCATACTGGCAGAGGTCAAGGAGTTAAAAAAATCCGTTGTCACAACAGAAGAACCCGAAACAACTTCAGCCAGAACATGGACATCCCAGGATGTTGACCAACTTATTCTGTCTACACGGCGGCCCTCCGAACCCGGAGAGGCTGTTCCCGAGGAGGCGGATTATTCCATATATTTGCAAAACGATCCCGAACCGCAGCCCGAAGCCGAAATCAGTGAAAATGAAGCCGGTACCGGGCGGGACGACGCGGAACGCTCAAAAATCCTTGAACTGCACAGAACCGGCCTCATACCAATTGTAGAGCCGGACGGGGAGCCGGAGATTCGGAAAACCGTTCCTGATCCCATGCCGAATCCCGAAGCATCGCCAAAAAAAGTTGTTTCCATCAATATCGCCTCTCCGGTTTCGCCCTCGGATTTTGACGAGGATATCACACCGCTTGACACTTCCGAATATTTAAGCGGAATGGAAACCGACGAAGTAAGGGAACGCTTCTTAAATATTTTGGAGCTCGAAAAAACAGCCGAGCATGATGTTTACAATGTAAACGACCCAATTGAAAAGCCCGGCGTAATCCTTGAAAAAAACCGTTTTTCAAAAACTTCCGACCTTGACCCGATGCCGTTGGTCATTCCCGCCGAGGAAGCGCTGCGCAACGCGATTGCCGAGGAAAAAACAATCATCAGCGGAGCCCAGCCCGTTCCGGGCGCAGCCGCTAAAGAACCGGACGGCGTTGTGGACGGGCAAATTGTCTTGACAGGCTTTGAAAACGCCGAACCCGAAACCGAAAAAGTCAGTGAAGCCTCCGTTGAAACCGCCCTTTATGCCCGCCGCAAAGAAAAGGCAAAGAATTTTACTTTGGTCGGCATACCGGAAGAGGGAGACGCACCCTATCAGCCAGCCTCAGGCTTTGAGAGTTTCGACGGCGGCGGCAAAGATAAACCGGATGAAACCGAAAGCACCCCGCCCCCGCGGAAGAAAAAGCTTGAATACCGCTTCCCGGAACAACGGAGCAGAATTTACGCCTCCATAAAATCAGCAGTTACCCGGTCAACCTTCAGCAGCGTTGTTTTATTCATTATTATGATTGCGTTCGCTTTGCTGCTTGCTTTGCCCGCACTGTTTAAAACATTTTCCGTTGATTCGGCAGTTTTTGCCGCCAACGGCAAGGCTTATCTTGCGGCAAGCTTTTTGCTTTTGGCTGTTGCGGCGATTCTCAACATTCCGTGCATCATTTCCGGTTATAAGGCGCTGTTTAAGTTAAAGCCAAACTGCGACTCCGGCGTGGCGCTTGCCGTTTTATTTGCGGCGGTTCAAAACCTTTTGGTGATGTTTATGCCGCAATCGTCCGGCGTTTCCGCAATATTTTCCGCCGCGGCGGCTTTCGCGCTGCTGCTGAATGCCTTTGGCAGAAGATACAGCCACGCGAGCGCTTTGGATAACTTTGAGTTTTGCGCGTTCACTTCGCCGCAGAACCTTTACAGCATCAAAGAAGTGGAAAACGCCACCGAGGCCTTTGAAATAGGCAGAGGAATTTTAATGGGCAACCCTGCTGTTGCCTATTCCTGCAAAACCGAATTTCCTTCCGATTTTATCGAAAACGCGCGAAGCGTCGGGCTGGCGGAAATTTTCAGCGTCTATCAGGTTCCCATCGCCTCCGGCCTGTCCCTGGTTACCGGCTTAATCGCCTGGGGTCTCACAAAGAACTTTATGCAGGGGTTTTCGGTTTTTACGGGCGCTATGTGCCTGGGGGTGCCCGCCTGCGCTTTTCTTGCCTCCAGTTATCCGCTGCGGGCCGCGAATAAAAAGCTCAATGTTTCGGGCGCGATGATTGCAAACCAAAGCTCCGCCGAGGAAGCGGCAAAAAGAAACGCCGTTGTGATTGACAGCGCGGACATTTTCGACCGCTCCCGCTGCTCCATGCACGGTATGAAAGAATTTAAAAATTTCCGCATCGATGATGTCGTTTTGTACACGGCGGCTATCATCATTAAATCGGGCGGGCCGCTGACGGATATTTTTGACAAGGTTATTGCCGGCAACAGAGAGTTGCTGCCGCCGGTAAAAACCCTATCCTATGAGGATAGATCCGGGCTGACAGCATGGATACACAACCAAAAGGTGTTTTTAGGCAACCGGAATATGCTTGTGAACCACAGCATTGATGTCCCGCCGAAGGGCGATGAGGATAAGTATAAGCACGACGGACGCAGGGTTATGTACCTCGCGATAAACAACAAAATCGCCGCCATGTTTGTCGTCAGCTACGCTGCGGATTCGGCGCTGCTGCCATACATCAAAAGCCTTGAAAACAATGGCATGCAGCTGCTGGTGCGCACCTGTGACTCAAATATAACAGAGGATTTGCTTGCCGACTGCTTTGACCTGCCAGTCAACAATGTGAAGGTAATCAGCGCGACCGCGGGCAGAATTTTTAAACGCTATCGGGACAGGGTGAACGAGACCGCCCCCGCAAGGGTTTTGCATGACGGTTCCGCCCTTTCGCTGCTCAAGAGCATCGCGACGGCAAGCAGCCTGAGTTTATGTATCCGGATTGCTCAGATTATTCAGACTGTCAGCATCGGGCTCGGGCTTTTGGGGCTGCTTTTACTTGTTTTAATTTCAAAAGAAAACATTATCGGCGCGCTGCAAATTATAGTTTTCCAGGCCTTTTGGGCTGTCGCGGCCTTGGCGGCAGGGTTTGTTAAAAAAGTGAAATAGCGGGCGGCATCCTTGACGCCCCGAAACCAAATAGGCTATATTTCGGGCGGACAAAAGTCCGTCCGTTTTCGTTCGATCCGGAGAACGCAAAAGTTAAAGCGACATACATTCTTTACAGTTTATTTACTTGACAAATCCGAAGGCATATAGTAACATTAAGAACAGACTGAATTGATATTTATGTCTATTATCGGTCATTTATTAAACAAAGGCAATCCGTCTCATTACTGTTGGCCGCAACATTTGTTTTTGCAGAAATTTAGTGTTCATGCGCCGCGGTAAAACAAATTTGAAAAGGAGCTCCACTATGAAAAAAGCAATTTCCATTCTTTTGGCATTTGGTTTTGTTGTTCAGTTAAGCCTCTTCTCGTCATTTGCAGCTGCAAAAGTTGCCGTAAAATCTATCACATTATCCCCAACCAGCATAACATGGGCGGTAGGAAATGTCGGCACAATCAAAGCAACTGTCGCGCCGGCGACCGCGACCAACAAAGCAGTCAGCTGGACTTCCAGCAACGCAGCAATCGCAATTGTTGACAGCACCGGAAAAGTCACCGCTGTGAATACCGGCTCCGCCACCATCACTTGCACCGCGAAAGACGGCAGCGGCAAAAAGGCCGTATGCAAAGCGACCATTACCGTGCCGAAAACCATCGCGCAAATTGTTACGCTTTATAACAACTTCGCGAATGCCACCAAGGCTTATAAAGGGACTATAAAGGTATCGGGTAATCAAGGTACATCAACAAAAATAATCTCCGCTACCGGCGGCAGCATTGTTGTTAACCTTGCTCAGAAAATGGTTCCGAATAATTACGGTCCGATAGCAACCAAAACCTTTAAAAACGGCGTACAGGTCGGCGGTACAACAACTTTAAAAACTACTTTGCCGTGTGACGACCACGCAACAGCAAGCACACTTGAGCCTTCTGGTGTTAGTTCTGCCACCTGCACAAAAGCCGGCACAGGCTGGAAAGTACTTATTAAGCTGAAAGCGGAAACTGTCAATAGCCTGAATGATGTACCCAGATATCACGGCGAGTGCATGGATACCGTCAGCATAACAGCTGCCGACCTTAAGCCGTTTACGCTTGTTTCCGCGACAGTTGTTTACACCGACAAATCAACAATATCGGCGGTTGCCAACTCAAAAGGCCTTCTGAACAATATCAGTATTTATGAGCCGGATCATCTGACCGGTGTTCTGAAATATTCTTTTATTACAGTCAACGCTGTGTTAGACGGTACTTGGCAGCAGTATCTTACCTTTAAATATTAATCTTTGCTTTTCAGCAATCCCCCGCTCATTGATTTGGGCGGGGGATTGTTTTTTACAAACCTTAACAAGATATTGTTTGTGTTACCTTGACAAAATCTCTTTATAAGTGTAATATGTATTATACAGAATATCATTTCTGTATATAATCGTTTTGTTAATCGTATACATTTGAAAGGGGATATATCAATGAAGAAAATTTTGGCGTTATTACTGGTATTTACTTTTGTCTTCGCGTTTTCCGCCTGCAAAAGCAGCACAAACGTAACAACAACGGCTGCGGCCGCAACAACAACGGAAGCCACCACAGCGGCAGTCACCACTGTTCCAAGCGATACAACCACAGCGGCAGTCACCACCCTTCCGGGTGAAACTACGACTGCGGCCACAACACTTCCCGGCCAAACCACCACAGCACCCGCGGTAACCACCACAAAGCCCGCGGCGGTTGCCATTAAGGCGCCCGTTGGCGGCACAATCGCGCAAATCGTCGCTTTCTACAACCAGTACGCTAACGCCACAAAGGCTTACAAAGGCACTGTAACCGTTTCCGGCCAACAGGGAACAACAACAACCATAACCTCTGTCACCGGCGGCAGCATCGTTAAAGATCTTGCCCAAAAAATGATACCAAATAATTTTAAGCCTATGACAACCAAAACATTCAAAAACGGCACAGAAGTCGGCGGCACCTCAACATTGCTGAGAACTTTACCGCGCGATAAAGCTCCGAAAATGAGCATACTCGAACCGTCCGGTGTGAAATCAGCCACCTGTGTCAAGAGCGGCTCGGGCTGGAAAGTTTTTATAACGCTTAAAGAAGAAGTTTGCACCGATATTAATGCTGTTCCAAGGTATCACGGAGAGTGCATGGATACCCTGAGTTTGACTGCTGACGACCTTAAGCCATTCACATTAGTTTCGGCAACGGTTGTTTATTCCGACAAAACAACAATAACGGCGGTTGTTAACGCCAAAGGTCTTCTTGACAGTGTTGGCATCTATGAGCCGGATAATCTTACCGGTGTTTTGAAATATTCTTTTATTAATATAAATGCCGTTTTAACCGGTACATGGCAGCAATACCTGAACTTTAAATATTAGTCTTTGCCCGCTGAAAGTTTCCTCCCGTTCAAGTTTTTGAGCGGGAGGATTTTTTGATTTTGTCTTATAGCAATATCTTCATTGACAAAATACGGGTTGTTAGCGTATTATTAAGCCCTAACTATCAATGAATTAAGTAATATGTAAATCAAGAGAAGTTAGCAGTTTAATGGTTTTGCCGGATATTTCGGAAGTAAGCCAAAGATTGTTGACTTTTACTTTGTGAATGTATTTCAGGTGAAACAAGAAATCAGAAACAGAATACTTAGACAATTGATTTTTGGAACGCAAAAGATTGTAAACGAGAAATGTCAGCATAAGCGAGATGTGATTGATAAAAGCCCAAGCCTCAACGGCATATTTGTCTTGCAGATAAACAATGTCAAGTTCAAGCAAGTTCTTCAGGAAGTCAAAGCTTTGCTCAATTTCACCCCTGCTCTTGTACAGGCAATACAGTTTCTCTGCATCAGTATCAAGATTTGTCCGAAAGATAATGGTACCAAAATCATACTGTTTTTTTAGGAATCCTTCATGTGTATAATCCTCGTTATTGGCTTCTATGCGGCGAATATAGTCCTTCTCTTCCTCATTTTTTAAGTCGTTGTCAAGATAGACAACCAGCTTTTTCTCGTCAACCTCGTATGAATAGTACCATATTACCCTTCCGTTGAACATAAAATATCCGTCAAAAGCATCCCTATTGCCGACCTGCATCTTATCTCGTATAAACAGGCCGTTGTTTCTCCGGAGCGGGACTATATATTTCAACCCGTTTGCTTCAAGCATCTCAAAATTTGCTTCTGAGCCGAACCCCTTATCAGCTATTACGACCATATCCGATATGCCGGACTCAATTACGGCTTGGCTGAACGATGTTACGTCTTTGATGTTTCCGGAAACAATGCGGTAATAGATCGGAAGCTTTTTTTCAGCCGAAAATGCATAAAGCAGGTTTATTTGCGGATCGTATTGTCGGTGGCTGTTGTATCCTAAGCGATTAATCTCCAAGTTGCCCGATTTCGTAATGATATTGGTGCCGTCAAACAGAATCTTTTCTGTTCCATCTGTAAATTCCTTCATAAAGCCAACGATTTTTTCTCTGTCTTGTCCCAGAACCCTCAGAAACCCGGAAATGCTTGCTCCGGACAACGGTAGTTTCCCGAAGGTCTCAGATAAAAATGTCTTTTCATATAGGAAGGCCGCCCTTTTGTATGGACATCTTTCAATGACTCTCAGTACCGCTAGAGAAAATATCGTATCAGCTTCTTTGGGAAACTTTTCTTTAAGCCTTTTATGGATTTCATTTCCCAATTCGCACAGGATACTGCTTGCCCCATACTCCTTTGTTGTTACCACCGCCGGCGTTTTTTCCTGCTGCTTTCTCGGTGGTATTAACCCATCCTCGGTTATCCTGCCCAGATATTTACCTGTCTTTTTCTGCGCCCGCCCTTTCTCCTTGTTCCATACAGATGTTGCTTCATAAAGATAATATTTTCCTCGTATACAGGATATATTAGTTCCCTTTGCTCTGTGCTTTTCTATCCAATCCGGATATGCCATAACAAACCTCCTAAATATTACTTGCCAAGTAATACTATTGTACAACACTTAAGCGCCAAAAGCAAGCTTTTTTCTTGCTTTTGGCGCTTTTCATAGTGACTTTTTATTCCTATTACGTGCTTCTTTGAAAGTTAGGGTTTAATGTATGACGCAGGGAATTTTATTGCTATTTTTTAGGCTTTGTGTTTTAATACATATTTTCAAAATTTACATAAAATATTTATTGACTTTTTTTAGGTTGTTTGCTATTATTTTCTTATGGTAAATTTACCAGAGAAACTTTACATAATGTTTATTGAAAAATGTGGAGGCTGAATTGTGAAAAAATTCAAGAAGGTAATAAGTTTCTTGTTGGCATTGATAATGGTCATTTCTATGGTTCCGGTCGGGGCGTTTAATGCTTTGGCAACTGACATTAATTGCACAATTTCATTTGATGCGAACGGCGGTACTTCTACAGATCCTATAACAGGCGTTGCAGGTACATCTGTGCCGGCTGTAACAGCTCCAACAAAAACGGGTTGTACCTTTGCGGGTTGGAATCCGATATTACCGGAAGCATTCCCGTCAGAAAATTTAACGGTTACAGCGCAGTGGAGCATAAATAGCTACTCAATCACCTGGGACGCAAACGGCGGGACAGGAGGCGGAACAAATTCATGCGACTATGGTGCAATACCTTCGCCGATATCCCCGGGTACAAAAACAGGATATACATTCAGCGGATGGAGCCCGTCAGTTACCGTGGCAAAAGAGCAGGCAACATACACGGCACAGTGGACTGTAACCGCATACACAATAACCTTTAACAGCAATGGCGGGTCTGCAGTTTCTTCAATAACAGGCGATGTTGGTTCATCCGTTGCTGCTCCGGCCAATCCAACCAAGGCAGGCTATACTTTCGTTGGCTGGCTGCCGGATTTTCCTGCGGTAATGCCTGCTGCCGATACAACATGTATTGCTCAATGGGCAGCAATTTCAACCAGTACCATCACATTCGACACTGCCGGCGGTTCGACAATTGCTCCGATTACCGGCAATACCGGTGAACCTTTAACAGCTCCGTCAGCTCCGACAAAGGCAGGCTATACCTTTGCCGGTTGGTCACCTGCGCTTCCCGCAACCATCCCCGCAGCCGGTTTAACAGTTGCCGCGCAATGGACAATAAATAGTTATACAATCACCTTTGACGCAAACGGCGGTGTAGGCGGAATCAGCACAACTATGACCTATGGTGCTCCGCTTTCAGCACCCGAAGTAACAAGGGTTGGTTATGCATTTCGCGGTTGGGCTCCGGAAGTACCTGCAACTGTGCCGGCAAATAATCAAACATATCTTGCACAGTGGGCCGTAGAAACTACAGATTATACGTATACGATAACTGATTCACAAGCAACGATTACCGGTTACAATGGGCCGGGCGGAGCGATAACTTTACCAAGCGAACTGGGCGGGTATCCGGTTACCGCGATAGGTGAAGACGCTTTCGTTATGTGCGGCTTAACCTCTTTGACCATACCTGACTGCGTAACTACAATTGGTATGTTTGCGTTTGGATATTGCTCAGCTCTTACTTCGGTTATAATCGGCAGAGGTGTGAAAACAATTGGTGCGGCTCCGTTTGCGTTATGTAATAACCTTGCTCAAATTACAGTAGATGACAATAATTTTGCATATTCAAGCCAAGATGGTGTACTGTTTAACAAAGCAAAAACATCCATAGTAGAGTATCCAGGAGGCAAATCCGGAGCTTATGTTATACCGGATGGTGTAACCGATATTTGCATGAATACATTTATGAGTTGCCTACGACTTTCTTCAATAATCATCCCTATTAGCGTGACCTCAATCGGAGATAGCGCTTTTGAAGGGTGTTCAATGCTCTCCAAAGCTTTTATCGGACCAAGTGTCACAAGTATTGGAAACAATGCTTTTGACAGCTGTAACAACCTCATTATTATTGGAGGCGAAGGCTCTTATGCTGAACAATATGCAAGTATTAATATTGTTACATTTGAAGTAATATCATCCGGTTTGTATATTTCCAGTTTACCGGATAAAACCTTCTATGAATTTGGCGAGAATTTGGATTTGTCTGGGCTTGAAGTCGTTTTTGTCGATGCCAATTTAAACATTGAACAAATTTCCGGTTATTTAGTCACCGGATACAACCCAAATGCTTCAGGCACCCAACAGGTTACAATATCTTATAACAGCTATACGACTATATTCAATGTCAACGACGAATCAAAATTCACCTTTGAAATTTCGGATTCAAAAACCACAATAACGGGATATACCGGAGCCGGAGGGAATCTATCCATCCCAGGTAAACTAGGTGGATACCCAGTAACCGCGATCGGGACAAATGCGTTCGAAAGTTGTACGGGGCTGACCTCGGTGATCATTCCGGATAGTGTAGTTTCAATCGGCGCTCAAGCTTTTTATGGGTGTACAGGGTTAACTTCAGTGACAATCGGTAGCAGGGTGTCCACTATTGGCGCTTTTTCGTTTATGCTATGTTGGAATCTTACTCAAATAATTATGGATAGCAACAACACATCGTATTCAAGCGAAAACGGTGTTCTGTTTAATAAAGAAAAAACGGCTATTGTTCAGTATCCCGGAGGAAAAACGGGAGCTTATATCATTCCGGACGGTGTGAACAAAATCAATTTTGGTGCTTTTGCGTTTTGTTTCTTTCTGCCATCTGTATCAATCCCGGACAGTGTAACTATAATTGATGATTATGCTTTCTATGGTACCTCTCTGACATCAGTGACAATTCCAAACAGTGTTATCTCAATTGGGGTGAGCGCGTTTTATGAATGCTATAACTTGACCTCAGTGACAATACCGAACAGCGTAACTTCGATTGGCAAAAGTGCGTTTTATGAATGCTATGGTTTGACATCAGTTACAATCTCAGGCAGTGTTATTTCAATTGGCGATGATGCTTTCCGTGATTGCAGCAGTCTTACCTCGATTGTAATAAACCCTGGTAACATTACTTCGATCGGTGCAAGGGCTTTTAGCGGTTGCACCGAACTTGCCAATGTGATAATCCCAGGAAGCGTTACTGCAATTTGTGATAATGCGTTCTATGGTTGCACTGTGCTTACCATGGCAAACTTTTTAGGCAACGCTCCTACAATGGGAAATTCGGTTTTTTCTAATTGTGCATCTACATTTAAGATCTACTACATAAATGGCAAATCTGGATTTACAAATCCATGGAACGGATATGAAACAGTTGCTGTTTCAATGCAAAGTACCATCACATTCGACACTGCCGGCGGTTCGGCAATTGCTTCGATTACCGGCAAAACCGGAGAACCGTTAACAGCCCCTTCCGCTCCGACAAAGGCAGGCTATACCTTTGCCGGTTGGTCGCCTGCGCTTCCCGCAACCATCCCCGCAGCCGGTTTAACAGTTACCGCGCAGTGGACAATAAATAGTTATACAATCACCTTTGACGCAAACGGCGGTGTAGGTGGAATCAGCACAACGATGACCTATGGTGCTCCGCTTTCAACACCCGAAGTAACAAGGGTTGGTTATGCATTTAGCGGTTGGGCTCCGGAAGTACCTGCAACTGTGCCTGCAAACAACCAAACATATCTTGCACAGTGGGCAGTAGAAACTACAGATTATACGTATACGATAACTGATTCACAAGCAACGATTACCGGTTACAATGGGCCGGGCGGAGCGATAACTTTACCAAGCGAACTGGGCGGATATCCCGTTACCGCGATAGGTGATAGTGCCTTCAGCAATAGTACCGGAGTAATAACCTCGGTTATCATTCCTGATAGCATAACTACAATCGGTAGTGGTGGTTTTCAAGATTGTTTAGCACTTACCTCGGTTTCAATCGGCAGTGGAGTGACGACAATTGGCTATTTGTCGTTTGAAATGTGTGTTAGTCTTACTCAAATCATTGTTGATATTAATAATTCATCCTATTCGAGCAAAGACGGGGTGTTATTTAACAAAGTTAAGACATCTCTTGTTGAGTACCCTGAAGGTAAATCCGGAGCTTATGATATACCGGATGGTGTAACCGATATTTGTGCGTATGCATTCGAATTTTGCCGAAGCCTAACCTCAATAAATATACCGGATAGTGTTATTTCAGTAGGAAACTTTGCATTCTATTATTGTACAGCACTATCTTTTATTGCAATCCCGAATAGCGTTACTACAATCGGGTACTGTGCTTATTTCCAATGCTCAAACCTTGCAACGGTGGTTATCGGGTCTGGGGTTACTAATATTGGAGAATATTCATTTGTAGAGTGTGTTGATCTTACCATTGTTGGTGTAACGGGTTCTTACGCTGAAAAATATGCTGATGCAAACAGTATTGCATTTGAAACATCAACCGGCTTGTATGTTTCCCGTTTACCTGATAGAACCACCTATATGCTTGGCGAGTCTTTGGATTTGTCCGGGCTTGAAGTTGTTTTTGTCGATGCTAATTTAAATATTGAACAAATTACCGGTTATTTAGTCACCGGATTCAACCCAAATGCTTCAGGTACCCAGCAGGTTACAATTTCATATAACAGCTATACGGCGGTATTCAATATTAACGACGAATCAAAATTCACCTATGAGATATCTGATTCAAAAGCCACAATAACGGGATATACCGGCGTTGGGGGTGATTTAACTATCCCGGCCACATTGGGCGGGTATCCGGTAACCTCAATCGGGGTTGACGCATTCGCCCTTTGTACAGGGTTGACATCATTGAACCTGCCGGGCAATATTACTGCAATCGGTGAGCAAGCGTTTATATTCTGTACAGGGTTGACATCATTGAACCTGCCGGACAGTATAACTACAATCGGCGAAGCAGCTTTTTTACTGTGCTCAGCACTCACGGCGGTGAATATCCCAAGCAGTGTTACCATAATCGGCGATGGAGCATTTGTGGGTTGTTTAAGTCTTACTCAAATTTTTGTAGATGTTAATAATTCTTCATATGCAAGCCAAAATGGTGTTCTGTTTAATAAAACGAAGACAGTTCTTGTTCAGTATCCAGGGGGCAAAACAGGAGATTATATTATCCCGTATGGAGTTACTACAATAGAATATGACGCTTTCGCAGGGTGTTCTGAATTGACCAAGGTAATTATTCCGGCCAGCGTCACTACAATAGGCGAAATGGCGTTTACTTCTTGCACAAAATTAACCTCAGCATACTTTTATGGCAATGCTCCTGCGCTTGGTACGGATGTGTTTGTCGATTGCAATTCCGGATTCAAGGTTTATTATTTAAATGGCAACTCTGGATTTACAAATCCATGGAACGGATATGAAACAGTTGCTGTTACAATTCAAAGCACATTAACCTTTGACGCGAACGGAGGAACAGGTTCCGCATTACCCATCATGCAGGATTGCAGCTCAAATGTAACGCTGCCGTCAGCAGGGTTCGCAAAGACCGGTTACACATTTGCCGGCTGGAACACAGACCCGCAGGCGCAATACGGATATTTTAATATGCTGATGCCTGCAGGCGATACGACACTCTACGCGATATACAGGATAAATTATTACGGGATACACTTTGACGCGAACGGCGGCAATGGCAGTACATGGACATATATGAGTTACGGCGCGACGCTGACACCGCCTGAAGTCAGCTGGCCGGGTCATGTATTTTTAGGGTGGTCACCTGAAGTACCCGCAGCGGTAGGATTGAGCGACGCGACCTACACGGCGCAATGGAGCGCAAACAGCTACACATTAACCTTTGACGCAAACGGCGGAACAGGTTCCGCATTGCCCATCACGCAGGATTGCAGCTCAAATGTAACGCTGCCGTCAGCAGGGTTTGCAAAGACCGGTTACACATTTGCCGGCTGGAACACAGACCCGCAGGCGCAATACGGATATTTAAATATACTGATGCCTACCGGTAATATGACGCTCTATGCGATATATTCGATGAACATCTATACCATTACTTTCGTCACGAATAATGAGTGGGGTAACATAGTTTGGAATATGCCATATGGAGCGACAATAACACCGCCAAAAGTAGAGAGACAAGGCTACACCTTTGCTGGTTGGTCGCCAGAGGTTTCATCAACTGTTCCGGCAGCAAACACAACCTATACGGCACAGTGGAATGGTGACAACTATACATTATCATTTGATTCCAATGGCGGTGCGGGCTTTGTGTTGCCAATCACTCAGGGCTGTGGCACCCAATTAGTTCTTCCGACAACCGGTTTTGAAAAGCCAGGCTATACATTCGTTGGTTGGGGATATTATCCTGAGACTCCGGTTTACTATGCATTTACTGAAATGCAAATGCCATCGGAAGACTTTACATTGTACGCAATATATTCTATGAACGTATATTCGGTTACATTCGACATGAATAATGGCTGGGACAATATAGTTTTGTATATGCCATATGGAGCGACAATAACACCGCCGCAAATCGACAGGCCGGGTTATACGTTCTTAGGTTGGTCACCAGAAGTACCGGAAAAAGCTCCTGCAGAAAATGTAACATACACTGCTCAGTGGAATATAAACAGCTACACAGTAACATTTGACGCAAACGGCGGTTTGGGCGGAACAAGCGGAACGATGATGTTTGGTACAGCGCTGACTGCGCCGGCTGTTACAAGAGAAGGCTATACCTTTATTGGTTGGTCGCCTGAAGTTCCGGGAACTGTGCAGGGTTATGACGCTGTGTACACCGCATATTGGATGATAAACCGCTGTGTTGTCAGTTTCAACACAAACGGAGGAGAAGGCTGGGCGTCGCAAATATATCAGGAATATGGGTCAATGTGTTACCTGCCGGTATATGGCTTTCACAAGATGGGCTACACCTTTATCGGATGGAACACGAATCCTGACGCAACAACTGCAATCAGCAACAACTACAATATTCCTGCCTCGGATGTAACCCTTTACGCAATATATGCAATCAACCAACATACAGTATACTTTGACGCAAACGGAGGGACGGGTTCAAAAGCACCGGTAATGCAGGATTATGGTACAGTGGTAACGCTTCCGGCGACAGGTTTCGCCAAAGCCGGATATACATTTATCGGGTGGAACATTGATCCCGGTTCAGTAACTGCTCTCAGCAGTTTCAACGTCCCTGATTCCGATGTAATGCTTTATGCAATCTACACGCCCAATCAATATACTTTAACATTTAACGCGAACGGGGGCGAGGGCAATGCACCTTCTGTCACACAGGATTACGGAAGCAATATATATCTGCCTTGGACCGGCTTTGAAAAAGCAGGGTGCAACTTTATAGGATGGAATACGGATCCTCAGGCACCAGACGGATATTTTAATATGTCGATGCCTGCCGGTGATACAACACTTTATGCGATATATTCGGTTAACCAATACACGGTATACTTTGATTCAAACGGAGGGTGGGGCTGCTGGGCACCGCCGGTAACACAAAATTACGGTACTGCCGTAACACTGCCAATGTTAGACTTTTTCAAGCCGGGCTGCACTTTTATCGGTTGGAATACGAATCCTAATGCGACAACGGCATTGACCGATTATAAGGTTCCGGCAGGGAACACGACGTTATACGCAATATATTCTGTTAACAGCTACATTGTGACCTTTGACGCAAACGGCGGGGTAGGTGGAACAAGTGTATCACTTGAATACGGAACTCCGTTAAACACCCCGACAGTCACAAGAGAAGGTTATACTTTTATTTGTTGGTCACCCGCTGTACCGGGAACCGTAGAACCTTTTGATGTGACATATACTGCGCAATGGCAACCAAACAGATATATTGTCAATTTTGACGCCAATGGGGGCAATGGTGGATACAATTACCTATTCGATTGTGATTCACCCATTTACATACCCGAAGTTACAAGAGAAGGCTATTCATTTATTGGATGGACGCCGCAGGTGCCGGAAAATGTTCCCGCATATAACACAACATACACAGCTCAGTGGCAAATAAACAGCTACACAGTAACATTTGACGCAAACGGCGGTTTGGGCGGAACAAGCGGAACAATGATGTTTGGTACAACGCTGACTGCACCGGCCGTTACAAGAGAAGGCTATACTTTTATCGGCTGGTCACCTGAAGTTCCTGGAACTGTGCAGGGATATAACGCTGTGTACACCGCATATTGGATGATAAACCGCTGTATAGTCAGTTTTAACGCAAACGGAGGAGAAGGCTGGGCATCGCCAATAAATCAGGAATATGGGTCAATGTTTTACCTGCCGGCATATGGCTTTCACAAGATGGGCTACACCTTTATCGGATGGAACACGAATCCTGACGCAACAACTGCAATCAGCAACAACTACAATATTCCTGCCTCGGATGTAACCCTTTACGCAATATATGCAATCAACCAATATGCAGTATTCTTTGACACAAACGGAGGGACAGGTTCAAAAACACCGGTAATGCAGGATTATGGTACAGTGGTAACGCTTCCGGCGACAGGTTTCGCCAAAGTTGGATATACATTTATCGGATGGAACATTGATCCCGGTTCAGCAACTGCTCTCAGCAGTTTCAACATCCCTGATTCCGATGTAATGCTTTATGCAATCTACACGCCCAATCAATATACTTTATCATTTAATGCGAATGGGGGAATTGGTTCCGCTTCACCAATAACGGAGGAATACGGAAGGATGATAAATCTTCCAACAACCGGTTTTGAAAGGATAGGATATATTTTTATTGGTTGGAGCTATATGCCGGATGCTCAAAACGGATATTTTGACCTACCTATGCCTGCTGAAGACTCAACGCTATATGCGGTATACAGTATCAACAACTATATGATGCACTTTGATGCAAACGGCGGTATTGGCAGTACTTGGACATACATGAACTATGGCGCTGCATTGACACCTCCGGAAGTCAACAGACCAGAATATGAATTTTTAGGTTGGTCACCGGCAGTTCCCGCGACGGTTCCTGCAGCGGATACAACTTATACAGCACTATGGAGTTTTATCTTAGCGGCTCCGGCATCTTTATCAGCTTCAAGCAAAACGGATACGACCGTCAGCCTTTCGTGGAGCGCAACAAACGGAGCGTTATCATACAATGTGTTTTGCAACGGGCAAAAGATCAATGCAAATCCAATCACATCCACTGTATACACCGTTACGGGCCTTCATCAAGGGACAGCATATAGCTTTATAGTTACAGCAGTTGACAACGAAAGGGAATCCCCTCAAAGTACGGCTTATGTTGTAACAACTGATATGAATTCCTTAAACGATGTTCATTTAATTGTGAGCAATGTAAAAGGTATAGCAGGGGCAGAAATAACAGTGTCGGTAGTTGTTTCAGAAAATTCAAACATTTCGGCAGCTACATTTGAGTTGCCCTATGACCCTGCATTGCTGGAATATGTTCGGGCTGTGCAGGGGGAAGCTATAACGAGCGGGTCTGTTTCGATTTATAATGATACAGTTAACAATAAAATAATTATGACTTTTATAACTTTGAATTCATTGATTGCAGGTGGGAGCATATTAAATGTTACCTTCAGAATCAAAGCAAGTGCGCCGTCTCAAACCATTAATACAAACTTCACAGTCGATGAGTTAACAGATGAGACATACGCAAACTTGCCGTCTTCCGTAACGCAGGGAACGATTACTGTGGGCATGCTCGGGGATATCAACGGAGACGGTATGATAACTTCTGTTGACGCGTTAATGGCCTTGCAGGCGGCATCGGGCAGAATCACACTGACGGGCAGTCAAATATTTGCTGCTGATGTCAATCACAGCGGTACGGTAACTTCAGTTGATGCGCTTATGATTTTGCAGTATGCCTCAGGCAGATTGACTTCGTTTAGCTAATCTGCAAAAATGAATAAAGCAGCAAGCGGTGGAAGCGATAAGCGGAAGCCGCTTGTAATTTTATACCCGTTTTCATACTGAAAGCTGCATTTTTATACGAAATGTTGTAAGCGGGAAATAAATCGGCGTATCAAGGCAAAACAAAAGCCGCTCGAAGGCGGCAAGAGATTCTGATAAAACGGTTTACGGTTTTTTACATTCATCGGGCAAGTCATCCGACCAGGGAAGAAATCTACGGATTGTTTCATCATTAAGTTTCAACTGCGGTAAAACGGTGAAAATATACAGCAGATAATT
>Ga0118677_10007606_pt1 | contig 17799 bp, 12 predicted proteins | sample AliMusrvi5mmetaG_FD_86154 | JGI IMG/M metagenome (GOLD analysis project Ga0118677, IMG submission 86154) | reverse complement strand
CCTTTCATGCGCCAATCAAAAAGCTGCCGAGGTTTGATTCGGAGAAAGTCGGCAGCCTCGGTGTCGGTCAGGAGGCGATTTTCGCATGAGTTATCAACAGATTGCTCGTTCATGCCAAGACCCGCGATGTCAACGGGGCAAGAACCGTGGAATCGGACTTCCAACCCCGTGACAAATTATGACAATTAACCCACCAGAAGACGCAGGTCATTGCGCAACGACAAAATCAACGATGGCAATTCTTAGGGAAAAACGGCATATTCGGGTTGCAACCCGCGCGTTATGAAACACTTAAGACAGGTTGGTAACGAGGGCAAGGGCAAAAGGAGTCTACTCAATGCGCCGGTGCCAACGTGCCTGATTTCTTAGGAGGAACGGGTGAAACTGAAGGGGATGGGCTTGGCGCCATTGCTTCGCCATCCTGATTGCCGACGGCAGCCGTGGTGGGAGTAAGTTCCACTTCCCCAGCTTCAAAGGCCATCATGTCCGCAAGACGCCCGACTTTGAACTCCGCGACCACAGCACCGTCGCTCTCAAAAACGGTGATGCTCTTGCTTCCTGCCGCGCGGCCCATCACCGCCCATTTCAGGTTGTGTGTCTCGCTAATGCGATAAAGCGGCAGCCCGTCGGTGGTCGATAGGAAAGTTCCCGCCGCATCCACCGACACACTCACATCGACGCCTTGGGGCTTATCTTGATACAGCGGATTCGGCACCAGGGTCAGCCCGATTACGGGTGTGGGTATAAATGGCTTTTCATCCGGATACTTGAGCAACGATGCGACCTGCTCAAGGTGATCGCTAAAACGGATGATCTTTTCAAAACGCACCTTCGGCTCAACCACCCCTCCATTTCCGCCGATCTCGAGCATGCGCAACCGCTGGAGCGCGCTGTTTTCTTCAAGCAGCCATATCCTTTCTGAGGTTGAAGAAGCAGCCAGTTTTATCGGGTGCGGATCTTCAGGCGCAACGGTAAGGGTGCGGCGTAATTCGCCATTTGCCGAAAACTCCTTCACCGCAGTCCCATCGATTACCCAGACGTCGCCATTAGCCCCATGCACGGCCTCGCTTGCATGGGTCACACCCGTCACCTTCACGCCTTGCACCTTGCCATCCGTCACGGTTAGCGAGGGCGATGGAAAACTCGATTCAGACTCGGCAACCAGTTGCAGATCGGGCTCCTCGCCGGGCTCGACAGGCCCGACGCCGGCACCGTGGCCTGGTCCGGCTCGCCCGACACCGGCGCCGCTCGGCGCGCGACGTACCTGGGCTTTGTCTTCCAGTCCTTCTACCTCATCCCCGAGCTCGACGCGCTGCAGAACGTGCTCATGGCCGCGCGCATCCTGCGTCCCCCCGGCGCCGCGGACCTCGCCCGCGCCAAGGACCTCCTCTCCCGCGTGGGCCTGGCCGAGCGCCAGCGTCATCTCCCGGCTCACCTCTCCGGCGGCGAGCGGCAGCGCGTGGCCGTCGCCCGCGCCCTGATGAACTCCCCGCGGCTCCTGCTTGCCGACGAGCCCACGGGCAACCTCGACGAGCAGACCGGCGCCGCGATAATTGACCTGCTGCTCGGCCTCAGCGCCGAGACGAAAACCGCCCTCGTGCTGGTCACGCACAACCTCGCCCACGCCTCGCGCTGCACGCGCCAGCTGCGGCTGCACCTCGGACGGTTCGAGTAACCTGGGACGGGGCCGCCCGTTTCCCGCGTTGCAACCGGGGGCCGAAGTTCGTCTCCTGCAGGGCATGGCATCCTCGAAAATCCGCTGCGGCGTGGCCGGGGTCGGCTCCCTGGGCCAGCACCACGCGCGCATCTACGCGTCCCTGCCGGGCGCGGAACTCGTCGGCCTCTACGAGCCCAACGCCGCCCGGGCAAAGGAGATCAGCGAGAAGTTCAAGTGCCGCTGCTTCGCCTCGGTCGAGGAGCTGGGCGACGCCTGCGATGCGGTGTCCGTGGTCGTGCCGACCGACAAGCACGAGCAGGTCGCCCTGCCGCTGCTCGCCCGCCGCACCCACCTCCTGATCGAGAAGCCGCTCTGCGCCTCGCTGGCCGAGGCCGAGCGCGTCCTCGCCGCGGCGCGACAGCACGGCTGCCTGGTCCAGGTGGGCCACATCGAGCACTTCAACCCCGTGATGAGCTTCCTCGAGAAGGAAATCGACGAGCCCCGCTACATCACGGCCGAGCGGCTCGCGCCTTACCAGACCCGCGGAACCGAGGTCGGCGTCGTGCTCGACCTGATGATCCATGACATCGGCATCGTGCTGGAGCTGGTGAAGTCGCCCATCGTCCGGATCGACAGCGTCGGACTGAGCGTGCTCTCCCCGAGCGAGGACATCGCCAACGCCCGCCTGCAGTTCCAGAACGGCTGCGTCGCCAACCTCAGCGCCAGCCGCATGAGCACCAAGAAGGCGCGCGAGATCCGCATCTTCCAGTCCGACGCCTACCTCTCGCTGGATTTCATGAACCAGGCGGGCCACCTGGTGCGGAAGAGCGACATCATCGCCTACGGGCTGAAGATGAAGATCGGCCTGGTGAAGGCCGGTGACCTCAGCGCGATCCCGGTGCGCGAGATCCCGATCGAGAAGGGCGAGCCGCTCGCCCTCGAGCTGGCGCACTTCGTGAGCAGCGTCGCGCAGGCCCAGCAGCCCAAGGTCGGCGGCGCCCTCGGCAAGAGCGCCCTCGAGGTGGCCATCACCATCACTGAGCAGATCCGCGCCGGGCAGAAATGATTTTCACCACGAAGCTCACGAAGGACACGAAGCGCCGCAGTAGGTTCGGACCTTCGTGTCCTTCGTGAGCTTCGTGGTTAATTCCTGATGTCGACCTCCCCCAAGCTCCTGCCGTTTCGCCTGCCGCCGCCGACGGGCGGACGCGTGGACGTGCTCGTGGTGGCGGGCGAGCACTCGGGCGACGAGCACGGGGCGCGGGTCGTGCGCGAGCTGCGCGCGAAGCAGCCGGGCCTGGCCGTCGCCGCGCTGGGCGGGCCGGAGCTCGCCGCGGCGGGCGCCCAGCTGCTGCACGACCTGACCTCGACGTCCGTGGTCGGACTCGTGGAGGTGCTCAAGAACTACTCCTTTTTCCGCGCGCTGTTTGCCGAGACGCTGCGCTGGATTGCCGAGCACCGGCCGCGCGCGGTGTGCTTCGTGGATTATCCCGGGCTCAACCTCCGGCTCGCCGCCGCGCTGCGCGAGCGCGGGCTGTCGGTGAAGGGCGGGGGCACGATCCGCACGCTCTACTACATCAGCCCGCAGATCTGGGCGTGGAAGGCCAAGCGGCGCTTCACCATGGCCCGCGACCTCGACGCCATGGCGGTCATTTTTCCGTTCGAGGTGGCCTGCTACGCCGACACGGCGCTGCCGGTCGAGTTCGTGGGTCACCCGTTCGTGGCGCCGGACTATGCGCCGCCGGTGCGGTACGATCCCAACGGCCCGGTGCTGCTGCTGCCCGGCAGTCGTCAGCAGGCGGTGGCGCGCATTTTCCCGGCGCTGCTGGGCGGCTTTCGTTCCGCCGGCGAGCGCGAGGCGGTGGTGCTTTACCCGAGCCCGGAGATCCTCGCCGTGCTGCGCGCGGCGAACCCGCCGGCGAACGTCAAGCTGCTGCCGACCGGCGCGCCGGTGGCCGCGGCGGCGGTCCTGACCAGCTCGGGCACGATGTCCATGCACTGCGCGCTGGCGGGTCTGCCCGGGGCGATCGCGTACCGCACGAATCCGCTGACCTACCTCCTGGGAAGAATGCTGGTGAAGGTGGAGTACATCGGCATCGCCAACCTGCTCCTCAAGGAGGCGATGTACCCCGAGTACATCCAGGGCGCGGCGACGTCCGAAGCGCTGGCGGCGGAACTGCGCGCCTGTCTGCACGACCCGGCCCGGCGCGAGCGCACGCTGGCGCAGGCCGCCCGGCTGCGTTCCCTGCTCAGCCAGCCCGCCGGAGGCACCGCCGCGGATTGGCTCGCGCGCCAGCTGTCAATGTAGGGCGGGGTCGCCGCCCCCGCCTCGGTCCTAAAGCAAAGGCGAAAATAGAAAAGGCGGGGTCAGCGACCCCGCCCTACAGCGACCGCCTGGGGGTGGGCGACGTTTTTAACTCTCAGCTTTCACCTGCGGAAACGCGTTCGCCGCGTTTCCGCCGGACAGGCGCGGCTCGACCTGCCGCCAGAGGGCCGTGGCGCGCTCGACGATGAGGGCCCGGCACTTGCCGATCTCCGCCTCGCGGGCGGCGCGGTTCTGCTCGGCGATCTTCGCGAGGTCGTCGAGGTTGTAGAGGAACACGTTCTCCAAATCCGCGACCGCGGGGTCGATGTCGCGGGGCAGGGCGAGGTCGATCAGGAAGAGGGGGCGTGCCGGCCGGCGGCGCATCGCGGCCTGGACCGCGCTGAGCGTCACGACCACGTCGGGAGCCGAGGTGGCGCAGGCCACGACGTCGAAGTCGGCCAGCTTCACCGGCATCAGCCAGAACGGCACGGCGAACGCGCCGAGCTGATTGGCGAGCTCCATCGCGCGCTCGAGGCGGCGGCTGGCGACGGAGAGGGCGGCGGCGCCGCGGCTCTGGAAGGCCTTGGCGGTCTTCTCGCCGATGTCGCCCGCGCCCACGAGCAGGATGCGCGTCTGGGCGAGGCTGCCGAAGATGTTGCCCGCGAGCTCGACCGCGACGTTCGCGATGCTGACCTGGCCCTCGGTGATCGCGGTGTTGGAGCGGACGTGCTTCGCCGACTGGAAGGCCTTCTGGAACACCCGGTTCAGCACCGCGCCGGTGTGGCCGCGGGCCTGGGCCTCGCCGTAGGCCTCCTTCACCTGGCCGAGGATCTCGGTCTCACCGAGCATTTGCGAGTCGAGTCCGGCGGTGACCTCCAGCAGGTGCTGGACGGCGCCGGGGCCGGTGAGACTGAGGCGGAACTGCTCGAACTCCGCGGCGGTGAAATGCTGCCGCTCACAGAACGCGCGCTGCACCTCGGCGGCCACGGTGGGCGCGGACGCCACGCCGTAGAACTCGATGCGGTTGCACGTGCTGACCATCGTGAACTCGCGCAGCCCGGGCAGGCCGGCGAGCTCGGTCCGCAGCGCCTCGGCCGACTCGGCCGGCAGCGACAGCCGCTCGCGCACGGCCAGCGGCGCGGTGTGGTGGGTCGCCCCGAGGACAAAAAGGTGGTCGCCGCTCATCTCGGTGCCTGCACGGCCGGATTCGGCTCCTTGGGGTGGCGGCTGTTGTCCACCGGCCAGAGCGAGATGAGGGCCGCGGCAAAGAGCCCGACGAGGAACCAGGAGAACCGCTTCGCCAGCAGCAGCCCGTGGAGGCGCATGGCGAGCGCGGCGGAGTAGGCGGCCCAGATGGCCACCGTGACGACGATCTTCACCGGGTTCACGCGCTCGGGGTCGCGCAGCCAGTACGTCGCGCCGACGGACAGCGCGGCGGTCATGATCGCGACGCCCGTGATCAGCAGCCGCACGCTGATGTGGTCGAGGTCATAGATCGAGGGCAGGAAGGTGAACCAGCCGCCGAGGTTCTTCGACTTCAGGGAATAGTTCCGCAGCAGGTACATCGCCGACGTGAGCGCCAGCAGGGCGAACACACCGTAGCTGAACAGCGCCAGCGCGGCGTGGAGCTCGATCCAGCCGTTGCCGCCGAAAATGTGGGCGCGGCGCGTGGCGTCCCAAGCCGGGATGGAGAGCGACACCAGTGTCAGCGCGGCGGCGAGCGAGGCGGTGAAGAACCCGAGCAGGCTGAGCCGGAAGGTGACGCCGACGACGAGGTAGAGGGTGATGGCCGACCAGGCCGTGAACTGGAAGATCTCGAACGTGTTGCCCAGCGGACACCCGCCGACCGCGTGGCCGCGCAGGCCGAGTCCGACGAGCTGGAAGATGTACCCGGCGGTGATGATGAGGTTGATCCACCCGCCCGCCTGGCGCCCGCCGCGCACCAGGGTGTAGGTGCCCAGCAGCAGGCCCGCGAGGTAGCACTCGGCGGCCAGCCACAACCAGGAGCGATCTGACATTCCGGCAAACATGGAGGGGCGAAGGTAGGCGATTGCCCCGTCAGGGCAAGTCCGACGTCGCGCCCGTAGGTTGCCCAGAGCACGGCGAATGTGGGAGCGAGGCGGAGTCTGTGGATCGAATGTGGGAGCGAGCTTGCTCGCGACCGATGGGCTGGGGCAGTCGCGAGCAAGCTCGCTCCCACATTCGATCCGCCATGGACCCACCTTGGAGCCACTCTCGCCCGGCATGAATTCCCGCGTGACCGCCCACCTCAGCTTGAGTTGTGGACCGGAGCCGCCAAGTTTGAGCGCATGGGTGCAGTGAAACGGCCGCCGGCCAAGACTTCCCCGGCCCCCCGGGTCGAGCGCCGGGCTCCGTTCGGGCCCCTGGCCGACCGCGCGGTCCACTGGCTTCGGCCGGGCCAGCTGCACCCGGTCGTCCGCATCGCCCACCGGCTGCCGGGCAACCTGGTCATCCCGGAGCGGATCATCTTCGACCACGAGCTGGTGCTGATCGTCCAGGGCCGCGGGGAATGGGTGCTCGACGGCGTGCGCCGGCCGTACGCACTGCACGACCTCCTGTTCATCCCGCCGTTCACGCCGCACTCGATCCACACGGACGAATCCGTGCCGTCCGAGCACGTGGCCGTGCACTTCGACTTCGCGGCGGACGTCCCGCCGTCGGCGCAGGGCCTCGAGCGCCGGCGGCCGTACCGCGTGCGCTTCACCCACGGCCTGGGCATCGCGACCCAGCGCCGGCTCTTCGCCGGGCACCGGCTGACCCGCGCCCTCAATCAGGTGGTCGCGGCGCACGGCGCGGCGTCCGTGCTCGGGCCCGCGCAGGCGGCCGTGCACCTCGCGGGCGTGCTGCTCGACCTGCTGGCCGAGCCGGGCCGGGCGCGGCCCGACGCCGCCGCGCGGCGCGACCAGGCGCGCGTGACGGCGATGGTGCGGTTCATGACCGAGCACCTGGCGCAGCGCGTGGACCATGCGATGCTCGAGCGCGCGTCCGGGCTCAGCCCGAGCCGCCTGCAGGCGCTCTTCCGCGAGGTCACCGGCCACCCGCCGCTCGACTATCTCCGGCGGCTGCGGGTGGAGGAGGCGCGCCGGCTGCTGGCGGACAGCCGGCTGTCGGTCAAGGAGGTCGCGGCGCGCACGGGCTTCCGTGACACGAGTCATTTCAGCAAGGTGTTCCGGCGCGTGGACGGACTGGCGCCGGCGCATTTTCGCGACGCCCTGCTCGCCGGCCGGCAGGAATAACAGCCAACAGGTGCGCGCCGCGGCCATGCGTCGGCGCCTGACAGCCCCCGGCCGGGCGGCAGTGTGGGCGCACCATGCTTACCCCCGCCCAGATTGCCGAGTTCAAGTCCCAGGGTTACCTCCGCGGCCCCCGCGTGCTCACCGACGCGCAGGTGGACGAGCTCTGCGCCGACATGCAGCGCGTAATCGACCAGCGCGAGCGTAAGGACATCACGCAGCCCGTGCTCTGCCACAATTTCACCGGCAACGACACCACGCCCGTCTGGCAGATCGTGAACATCTGGGAGGCCAGCGCGGCGTTCGCGCGGCTCATCCGCCAGCCCGTCATCTGCGAGGAGATGGCCCAGCTCACCGGCGCGAAGGCCCTGCGCATCTGGCATGACCAGATCCAGTACAAGCCCGCGGCCACCGGCGGCGTGAACATGTGGCACCAGGACGCCCCGCTCTGGCCGATCATCGCGCCCATGACGGAGGTCACGGCCTGGGTCGCGCTGGACGACGTCGACGTGGACAACGGCTGCATGAGCATGGTCCCGGGCTCCCACCTCTGGGGCGACCACATGAAGCACCTCGCCACCTGGAAGGACTTCGTGAAGGACGTGCCGAAGGAGTACCAGGGTCACCAGGTCACCGTCCGCACCTGTCCCGTGAAGCGCGGCGAGGTCCACTACCATCATTCCCTGACCTGGCACGGCTCGCACGCCAACACCAGCGGCCGTCCGCGCCGCGCGATCGCGCTCCACTTCATGACTGATGAGACGCGCTACGTGGCGTCGGGCTCGCACTGCATGAAGCCCTTCGTCGAAGTCGCCGACGGCGCCATGATGCAGGGTAAGCACTTCCCGCTGGTCTGGAGCCGGAGTTGAGGAGTTAAACCGCTAATTTCCGCTAATGGACGCTCATTCAGGATGGGTGGCTTTCTAAGCAATCCTGCCTGGATGAGTGATGATTAGCGCCAATTAGTGGTTTACCAAAAGTTCTTCACTCGGCGTGAGCGCTGCGCGCTGATTCAAGTTCGAACTGCGATCCAGAAACGGCAGTCGTCGGAGAAGTCGCGGACGGCGCGGGACTCGGAGGCGATCTCCGAGCGCATCGCGTCGTAGACGGGACGCCAGCCGGTCGCGGCGAGGTCGGCGAGGATCTCGGCGCGGTCGGGCAGATGCATGAACGTCCGGCCGGTGCCCGCCTCCTCGAAATACCGGTCGCCGAACTCGCGCAGGCGCGGGTCCTGCTCGCCGCGCGCCCAGCGCAGCGCCTCAAGCCGCCACATTGCCTGCTCGGTGGGCGTGCTGTCGCGGTCGTGGGTCGTAAACAGCAGCGTGCCGCCGGGCCGGCAGCGCGCAGCCAGCCCGCGCAGCGCCCGCCGCCGGCTGCGGCGGAGCGGGATCTGCATCAGGCCGTTGAAGAGGAACAGCACGCCATCAAACACGGCGTCACGCAGCGTGTCACACCGGTCGAGCGCCGTGGCGTCGGCGGGAAAAAGGTGGACCTGCGCCTTGCGCTCAATCACGAGGCTCTCCGCCTGCATGAGCAGCTCCTCCGCGAAGTCGAAGGCGTGCAGGTGACGATAGCCTAGCTCCCACAGCCCGACGCAGCCGCGTCCCGCGCCGCAGCCCGCCTCGAGCAGTCGCGCCCCGCGATCCGGGAAATAGCGCTCAATCAGGATCTGCTCCGACGCCCACAGGCCGAGCGTGTGCGCCGCCCGCGTATAGTGCACGACCGCCTCAAGGTCGTTGAAGTCCGAGCGAACCGTCGCCTTGGAGATGGCTTTCACGGCAGGTCCCAAAGCCATTCGCGGTGCGGTTCAATTGTGGGATCAACTGTGGGATCAAATGTGGGATTAACTGTGGGAGCGAGCTTGCTCGCGACGGTTGGGCTCGAGCGGTCGCGAGCAAGCTCGCTCCCACATCCTCTGGTTGACCCTGTGACGCCCATTAGGCCTTCCGCCGCCAGCCCGCGATGAACATCCCGTTGGCGTTGATGACCTGGGGCCAGAGTTTGATACCAGAGGTCAGGGGTGAGAGGTCAGAGGTCAGGGGAGTCGGAGAAGGCGCACTGACCTCCGACATCTGATCTCCGATCTCTGTCTTCGGGTCACCGACCTCTGACGTCTGAACTCTGACATCTGACCTCTGATTTCTGATCTCCGGTAGCAGCGAAATCTCCTCCAACTCCGGATGCGCCGCGGAAAAAGCGGCGGCGACGGCGGTCGTCTCGCTCCGGGTGAGCGTGCAGACGGCGTAGATCAGGCGGCCCTTCGGCTTCAGCGCGCCGACCACGTGGTTGAGCATGGCCAGCTGGGTGGCGGCGAGCTCGCGGACGTCGTCGGGGGTCGTGGTCCAGCGCGCGTGCGGGTTGCGCTGCCAGGTGCCGACGCCGCTGCACGGGGCGTCCAGCAGGATGCCGTCGAACTTGGCCTTGGTCGGCAGGCGCGAGCCGCCGTCCCAGAACTCGGTGCGGAAATTGAAGAGCTTCGCGCGCGCGGCGCGGCGCTTGAGGGTGTCGATGCGCTTCTCGTTGCGGTCCGTGGCCCACACCACGCCCTTGTTCCGCATGAGGTCAGCGAGGTGCAGCGTCTTGCCGCCCTCGCCAGCACAGGCGTCCCACCACGTCTCACCCGGCACCGGCGCCGCGGCCAGGCCGACCAGCTGGGAGGCGAGGTCCTGGATCTCGAACTCGCCGGTCCGGAACTGCTCGGTCTTGAAGAGGTCCTGCGTGCCGGTGAAGCGGAGGGCGTCGGGCGCGAGGTCGCTGGCCTCGCCGGCGAAGAGTGACGCGAGCAGCGCGGCGCGCTGGCCCGGCCGCGCGCGGAGCCAGAGGGCCGGCTCGCGCTGCAGCTGCCGCAGGTAGTCCGCCTTGGCCGTGGCCGGCGCGGCGGGGAGGTCCAGCTCGGTCCACAGCCACTCGGGCACCGCCCGCACGGCGAGGGTCTCGGCCTTCACCGACTTGGGGTCGGCCTGGAACCGGTCCTGCAGCGCGACGGCCTGCTCGAGCCGGCGCTGGGGCGGGGCCTTGGGCTCAAGCCAGCCCAGCCAGCGGAAATACGCGAAGACCGTGCGGCTGATGTGCCGCTTCGCGGGCGGCTGCAGGTAGCGGTGGCCCTCGAAATAGAAGCGCAGCGCGGTGTCTGCCCGCAGGTCGGCCGTGATGCCGGCGATGATCTGGGCGGCGTGATTGAGCGTGGCTTGGTCGGGCATGCCCCTCCACCAAGGACCCGATCCCCCCGAAGCACAAACCCGGAAATGTCGGACGCCCTCGTCGTTTTTTCCAATCCTTGGGCTACCACGAAAGGCGCGAAATACACGAAATCGGACGAGACTGGTTGGGTTGCCCACGGAATACACGGAACAAACGGAAGCCGGAAAATCCTCGCGGACCTGCGTTCTGCCTGCGGCAGAACTTGGTCCGCTCGGCCTTTGTGGAAACCAAACCGATGCTCCGTTGGCTTTGCCGCCTGTGATCACGCACCCGGACCGCGGACTTGATCGCCGTAGCCCTATTCTCTGCAGCCAAGGGTTTGTTTCGGCTTGGCGTGACAACCCCGAGCGGACCGAGGCTTGAGCGTCGCTCAAGCCTCGGTCCGTGAGGATTTCCGTGTGTTCCGTGTACTCCGTGGGCAACCCATCCGGGCTCCCCATTTCGTGTATTTCGTGCCTTTCGTGGTGACCCATCCGGTCTCCACCCGTCAACCGAGTCGGCCGAGATACAACCGCGTCACGTGCCCCAGGGTCACGTGGCCGTCGCGCGCGTGGCGGTGGAAGATCGACGTCAACTCTGCCAAAAACTCCGCATGGCCGGGCTGGCCGGCGTTGGGGACGTACGACGACGACAGCGCCCGCCCAATCAAACCGGGCAAATCGAAATCCTGGTCATTGGGCGCCGCGAGCGTCTCGAACCCGACCGGCTGGAAGAACTCGCGGATCACCGGCTCGTCCACGCGCGAGTGCTTCACCTGATCATAATCCCGGGCCCGGGTCCGAAGCAGCTGTTCGTAGTCCGCCAGAAATGGCGTTCCATCGGTCTGGCGCTCATTCCAGATCAGCGCGACGCGGCCGCCGGGTCGGAGGATCCGCGCGAACTCGCGCCGGCACGCGCGGGCATCAAACCAGTGAAATGCCTGGGCCACCGTGATCAAATCAACCGAGGCGTCGGCGAGCGTGGTGGCCTCGGCCGGGGCGGCGACGCTCACGAAGCCGGGCAACGATCCAAACTGCACCTCGGCGGCCGCGCGCATCGCGGCATTGGGCTCGACCGCGTGGACACGTCCGACGAGTGGCAACAGCAGGCCGGTGAAAATCCCCGTGCCGGAGCCAACATCCGCCACGACGCTCCGTGGAGTGAGGCCCGCGCGCTGCGCCAGACCGGCGATGAGCGCGGCAGGGTAGCTGGGACGATACCGGACGTATGTCTCGACCCGGTCCGAGAAGCGCTGCGTGGAGTCGCCCATGGCGGCGTCGGCTCAGCCCCGCTTTGACCAGCGGCGGTCCTGCTTCAGCTCGAGGCGCTTGGTCTCCAGCTGCACGCCCGCGACGGCGGGGTGGGCGCGGAGCGGAAAGTCCGCATCAGGGTTGGGACGGGCGTGGCCCCCGACACCACCAACTTCCCGGTGGGAGTGAATGGGGATGTGTTCAGCACGACGGCGCGGGTCATGATCAGGAAATGGGAGAAAATCCGGGAGTTGGAAACCGGACAGAGGTTGGGCGGGAGTTTCGCGGTGGGCGGCGGAGTGAAGGCTGGAGTGGAGCGCGAGCATACCGTGGAGCAACGTCTTTATTATGATGCCTATCTGCTCAAGGGGGAGAACCTCTCGTCGAGTACGACGATAGATGGATATTTGGGTGCGGAAGTGAGCACGCCGGAGATGAGCGTGAAAGTCATGAAAACCGGCTACGGAGGAGAAGCCAACGCCGGAGTGTCCGGGTTCATCGGTATCGGGTACAGGAATGACTATTACTTCCCGGCCACGGGTGGTGTGCTCTCGAGTGCATTGAGGGACAATTCCTTCAAGCTCTATCATTCATTCCGTGACGACCTGCCGCTCTTCATGCCCAATAGCATGGGTGTTGCCTTGCTGACGGTGATGAATTCACAGGTTTTGCCGGCTTTCGAGCCCTGGCATGCGGATTCCGAGGGTGGACTGGTTTTGGGTGGCAACGCCACCGCATCGGCGGATGTTGGATTCAAGCTGGGTCCCATGATTCCAATCCAAGTCGATATTGGGGCGAAATTGGATGCAAACGCACAATTGGAGTTGTCGAGGGGCACCATGACCGGTCACGGGGTTGATGGGGACTCAGGTAGCTACACAGGGGTTGCCATCAATGGGTCGTTTGCCGCGCAAGGCAATTTAGGGGTGGAACTGCCATTGTTCTCCGATTGGTTGCCGCAGTCTATCCCGAGCAAACCTATCGCCAAATTCAGTGTGGGTGACAGTGTGGGACTTGAACTGGACGGAAAAATTGGCTTCAGGGTATTCCCCGCCACTTCAGGTGGGTCAAAGCGGGTGGAAATTGTCGAAGAAAGGGGCTACACATCGCCCGGCCTTGGGATCAATATAGGATCATTCCTCGATCCGGTGAAATTTCCGGCCACTCCCGCCGCTGGCGGGGAGGAGACCCGGAGATTCATTACCACATGGATGCTGCAACGCGCCAATGGCGGGGCATTCACCGATTTGGACAATCTGAATGGAACAAGTGCCGGAGAGCATCAGAGACGCAAGGAAGCATTGTCCCTGCTATCCCAAAATGCGGACTACCAGGTGACCTACGAGCGCAGGCTCGGGCTGGGCGTGGCACCTCCAAAAGGCATCATCGGAATTGATCTGAGTCTTGGCATTGGCGTGGATGTGGAAGTCAGCGGAAGAACCCGCCAAGGTGCCGAAGCGGTGGTGGAAAGCGGGCGGTTTTGGCAGGGCAATGAGCTTCCGGCATGGACCCAACCGCCCCCACTGCAAGCCGATACGCCTTCTGACACGATGGTTTCCGTGATGGATCAGTGGGCAACCACCGCGGCGTCGGATCTAATGGATCTGGCCGGGCAGGCCGCAACGAAAACCGTGGTCCAGATCGGCACTGCGGTGGTGAGTATCTTCAGCAAGAAGGCCATCGTCTATGTGCCCAAAGGACCGCGCTACGGCCCCGACCTCGGTGCAAGTGGCTGGCAGGACTATGGTATCAGCGGGCTTTACGAAGTCACCAGCGAGCAGCCTATCACGACTCCCATACCACTGGCAATGTCCTATGACAGCAGTGTGCTCGGCACATCTCCAGCCACGGATCTCGCGGCATATTACTTTGTGCCGGAAGTCGGCGAGTGGCTGCTGGTGCCTTCCACCCTGAACACCACCGACCTCACGGTCACCATCAACGTCACCCGCACGGGATATTACGGTCTGGCACTGCCACAACCAGCCGGCAATATCCAATTGGTGACGGATTCCACCGACACGCTGCCCGCCAATGGCACTGCCACGGCCACCGTACGTGCAACGGGTCTGGCCTATAACAACGGGCTTGCCGTGCCTGATGGAACGCTTTACACGGTGATACCTAACGGCATAGCCATCACTGGCACCGATGCCAGTGCCAGCGTCGAGGGTTTCCAGATCGCCTCCTCGAATGGCATGATCGCCATCGGCATCCAAGCCCCGAATGGCGGTGTGAGCGCGGGACTCACGGTGCAATCCGTCACCGGAAGCGCCAAGGGGATCCTGGAGATGTCACTGAGTGATGTCGTCGCCCCGGTCACGCCAGCGGGACTGGTTCTCACCGGTTCAAGCTCCAGCCTGCGTGCCGCATGGACGGAGTCGGACGCGCCAGATATTGCCGGGTATCGGGTCTATTTCAAAGCGGGCTCGGCAGGCCCGCCGTGGGATGGCGTGGCGGCCGTGGAAGGGGTGTCATCTCCCGTATTCACCGATGAATCGTTCGCCGATCTAACCGGTCTCGCCGCGGGTGCCACCTATTGCGTTGCGGTTTCCGCCGTGGATCAGGCCGGTAACGAAAGTGAGTTGTCCTCTCCGGCTTCGCTGTTATTGCAGGCCACTGCTCCTGCGGCGCCACCTGCGGGAACAGTCGTGAAAGGTGCGAATGGCAGTGTGTTCCTGTCATGGGCGCTCTCGCCTGATGATCTTTTGGGACAACGAAATGTGGACCACTACGAAGTTCGACGGCGCCTGCTGCCCGGCGGGCAATGGATCGTGATTGCCAGTGCCCCATCGGGTCAGCAAACCCATGGTGAAGCATGGCCCGCTGGTCAGAACCCGACCCAATACCCTCAATACGCTGTCGCAGCCATCACCCACTCCGGTGCGGCGGGTGCCGCCTTGATTCTAACGGCACAAACCGACGGTTTGGTTGACAGCGATTTTGATGGTCTGCCGGACGCGTGGGAAACGGCAGTGGGGCTGGATCCTAACAACCCTGCCGACGCCACTGCCAACAGCGACGGAGACATGCGGAACAATTTGGATGAATACCTTGCGGGTTCGTTCCCCGGGGTGTCGGATGGCACATCCTTCAGAATCACCCAATTCGCCACGGAAACCGCCACCAACGGTTCCCGCATGGCGGACCCGGGCACGGTCCGGTTGTCATGGAATGTGGAAGCTCCGCTGGGTGCCGGGGAGTCGTATGTCGTGGAAGCATCGGAAACCCTGGCCCTCGGAAGTTGGCAAAGGGTGACGAATGCGCTCATCACTGTGAGCAACCGGACGGGCGTCGCAGTGGCTCCACGAAACCCGGAGCTAATGAAGGAGTTTTATCGCATCGGCATTGCAGGGCAAAGTATCGACAATTCCTACTCCTCATGGGTTGCCGGATTCTTCCCTGGTATCATCGACCCCGCCATCATCAGTCCCACCGCGGACCCTGATCGCGACGGGCTGTGCAACGCGGTGGAAATGGTGCTGGGCGGCAATCCGGCCACAACGCGCGACACCACCTTGTTACCCACCCTTGAATTGATCAACACCGACCTTGGAATGGGTGCCAAGGACTATTTTCTCTTCACCTACCGCCGCACCAATGGCTCGGTGGCAGCGGGGGTTGCTTCTGGTGCGCAGTATGATTGGGACCTCGCTGGCCCTTGGACTATGGCCGTGAATGGAACCGGCGGCGTGAGGGTGGTGGAAACCAATGATTTCCACGGCACCGGTATCGACCGTGTGCAGGTGTATATTCCCCGTGGAGCAAACGCCAGAATCTTCGGACGCTTGAAAGTAGTGCTGCCGTGACGGAATCGAAGCTGAAAGCTGAAAATATACGCATAGCGCCGTCCTTCCTCTGTTTCTGACTTCGAGCGCCGGAACTCTCCCAACTGACTGGTTAAGCGACGGGTTTGAACAACCATCCTCACCCCCCGAGCTGGCGGTAGCTCACGTCCACGAAGGTGAAGTAGATTTCGCGGGCGGTTTCCCATGGCCAGGCCTCGCCCTTGCGGTAGTAGGCACCGACCTGGGTCCAGCAGGCGGCCTTGCTGCCCACCGATAACAACTCGGAGTTATGTGAAGCGTCGTTGGCCACCTGGCGCAGCAGCGCGCGCAGGTTGGTCCCGGCGAAGGTCGTTGGCGACAGGCGCACGTCCGCGCCATCTACGGCAAACCCGAACTCAGTGGCCATGCGTTCGCGCAGGGAATCCGTGTCATCTAACTGCCTGAGGAACTGCATCAGGTAATCCGGTGATCGTTTCAGCGGGCACTTGCCGGCGCGGAACGGGATCGAGCCATCGAGGAAACAATCGTGCACGCCCAGCGCCACGCGCCAAAGTCCCTCGGGGGCCGGGCCGACCCCGGCACATGAATCGTCAACCACGCCATGGAGTTCCGCAAACACAACCCGCCGCAACAACACCAACGGCACGCCATCCATGAAACGCGCCAGCCAGTGGCTGTCCATGTCCCAATCCACCACTCCGGCGGAGGCGAGTTCGGCCCGGGAACTCACTTCCAGCATGCCGGTCTGGCCATCCGGCAGGCGGATGATGTTGCTGCGTTCCAGTTGCACCCGGGCATTGCCGCGCATTGTCACCGCACCGGCCTTATCTAACAAAATCGTCCCGGCGCGGGCCAAGCGGATCTCGCGGCCGCCGGCCGAGCGCACTTCCAGATCGGTGTCCAATCTGCCGAGGCGTCCCTCGACGCGCACCTGGCTGCCGGCGGCCAGCGTGAACGCGTCATCCACCATGAGTTCCGAGTGGCGGCCGCTGGCCAGGCGCAATTGGGCGCTCCACCGCAGATCCACTTTTTCCACCGCCAGCACGCGCTTGCGGCTCACCACGTTTTCGCTGCGGCGCAATTGGTCGTAGTCGATGCTTTCCAGCGGGTTGAGGCCATCCATCGGTGCCACCTCGATGGCGCGGCCCACACTGCCGGAAATATTTTCCTTGGTCACGCTGACGCGGAAACGCGGCGGCCCTAACAACCGGGTATGTGCGCCATCCACCAGCAACACCCAGTGCTCCATTTCCAACGCCCGCAATCCTTGTTTCACGGTTTCCATGGCCACCCCGCAGGCCCGCTTCAGGTCACCCAGCGTGGTCACGATCGGCTCCGCACCCCGCAGTTCCATCAAGCCGCAATCGAGCCGGATCGTCCCGCCTAACAGCAGCCCCCGCAGCCACTCGTCGATCTGCTGGGCCCCACCCTGGCTAGGTGCGCCAAGAGCCAGCAGTTGAGTGGCGGTGAGTTTGTGCATGATGGCTGGGGCCGGGCGGGTTTTTAGAATTTGCGCCGCTTCCAATAATCCGGATGACAGGTCGACTCCGGTAGAAACTCCAGCACCGCGTTCATGTGCCAGGGGCAATTTCCCGTAATCGTGCGAAAACCTCTGCGGCGGGCACCGCTTCCCCGGAGAGGAAGCGGCTTGGGTATGAGCAAGAGGCGGTGGCAACATGCCCGCGCCACTTTGGGTCACGGCGTGGGCACGGTGGCGACTGTCTTGAGGATGCGCGAGGTGATCTGATAGGGATCGCCTTGGGAATTCGGGCGGCGGTCTTCGAGGTAGCCCTTATAGTTGTTATTCATGAAACTGTGCGGGATGCGCACCGACGATCCGCGGTCGGCGAGACCGTAGGTGAACTTGTCGATCGACTGGGTTTCATGCAGGCCGGTGAGACGCAGGTGGTTGTCCGGACCGTACACGGCGATGTGTTCCTCGACGTTTTCGGCGAAGGCGGCCATCAGCGCATCGAAGTAGGTCTTGCCACCTTTTTCGCGCATATAGGTGGTGGAGAAGTTGGCGTGCATGCCCGAGCCGTTCCAGTCGCCGCGGATCGGTTTGCAGTGGAATTCCACGTCCACGCCGTATTTCTCGCACAGGCGCATGATGATGTAGCGGGCCACCCAGACTTCGTCGGCGGCGCGTTTCGAGCCGCGGCCGAAGATCTGGAATTCCCACTGGCCTTTGGCCACCTCGGCATTGATGCCTTCGTGGTTGATGCCGGCGTCGAGGCAGAGGTCGAGGTGTTCATAGACGATCTGGCGGGAGATATCGCCCACAGCCTTGAAGCCGACGCCGCAGTAGTAGGGGCCTTGCGGGGCGGGGAATCCTTCGGCGGGGAATCCGAGGGGCCGACCGTCC
>Ga0118677_10007604_pt1 | contig 17801 bp, 13 predicted proteins | sample AliMusrvi5mmetaG_FD_86154 | JGI IMG/M metagenome (GOLD analysis project Ga0118677, IMG submission 86154) | reverse complement strand
GTCATTAAAAGCATCAATTAATGAATACTTAACTGATAACCAATCAGAATTGTTTAAAATAATCGGGTCAAACTCTAATTCACAGTCTTCAGAAAAAAAGGTTAAATTTTCTAATACTTGTTTTATATCGTTAAAAGGATATTTTTCAGTATAAAAATTCAATAAATCCTCGAGATGAAATTTTTTTAAAAGTTCCGAAATGTCGAAAAAATCCTTTTTTGTATTACGGGATGTTATCGCCTCTAACTTCATAGCTGCAATATCTTCGAGATGAGCAATTCTGATGTTGTCAATAACAATAGGATTCCTAATGAATTTTTCTGTGCTCATCAAATCAATTTTTAAGTTCTTTTCATCAGGTGTTGGAATATAAATTGTTAAACCAAAGGAAAGTTTTCTAATTTCAGCATTTGGCATTTTTTTTCTCACAACTTTCGCTAAAACGTTTAAATCAAAATCAGCATCAGAAAAAAAGTCAATATCAATGCTTTGTCTGTGGCCCAATTGCAAACTTAATCCTGTTCCACCGACTAAACGAAAAAGTTCAAGTTCTTTCCACTTCATTAAATTTTGGAGCGTTTCGAATAAAAATGGCGTCGTTGTTTGTTTGTATAACATTTGAAATTAGATTTTTCTATCCTAAAAAAAGCTGACGCAAAATGCAATGTTTTTTCGTTAAAAAAACCTGCAGAAATTAAACTCTCTATTGCTTTTTGCTTTCCAAAATAATTCACCGTATTTATAACATCATCAAAAGTTCCGTTTTCGAAAACTTTTCTGATAATAAAATCAGGAAATTGCTCTGCTTGTTCAATAAGCTTATCAAAATCAACATCCCAAAATGCTTTTGATGATATAGAAAGTTTTTTATTCATTTAATTGACAAAAAATATTTCGGAAACAAATTGATCTTACTAACACTAATCTAGTTTGTGTTCTGATGTGAAACTAGTTTACTGCTGAGGAGGCCTGCACTTCCCACAGGAGAAAGATATCGGTCGGGTTAATGGTCTTTATCATCGCATCAAACAGAACCGGAGTATACTGAGTTAACCGGATGTTGCGGTCGATCAGGTGGCCTGCTTTTACTTTGAGCTGTTCCAGGTACGACTCATCAATATCCTGTCCTACGATTAGCAGATCTATATGTGGGCTGTCATTTCCCTTTGCAAACTCTCCGCTGAGCCATACCTGTTCTACATTCCCTAGCTTTGAGGTGATGTTTTCGATAATACGGTCAATCCCCAGGTTTGAACGTAAAATTGTGTGAATATTAAAAAACAGCGGATGTTTTGTATTGGCTTCAAAGACCTTGCGGTTCCCCTCGAGCGTTGAATTAAGCAAACCCGCATTCTCAAACCGGTTCAATTCGAGCCTTACCGCATTCGAGGATTCTCCAAATGCCCTTTCCAACTCACGTAAATAGGCCTTTGCCTGCGGATTTAGAAAGAATTTGGTAAGGAGTTTTAAACGGGTCTTAGAGGTAATCAGGGTTTCTAACATGTTTCAATTCAAATAATTTGGCCAATTAATCAGTTTGTCAGAATATAAATTGTAGCAGGGAGGGTATAGGTATTTTATGATTTATAATTGTCAGAAAGTTGCTGGATAGAAAATTTAAGATCTTAAGTCATCATCTGATTCCGGGCTTTGAAAGGTTCTATCAAACCATTCATTTCACAGCTTCGCCCTTTCAGTCCCATGAACCTCCTAATGATAAAATTTTATCCAGCGATTAGTGAGTAGCAAAACTATGCAATATAAATATGAATCACTAGTATTATTTAAAAAAAGCAACTGTTTTTTATAAGTGACCCTCGATCTGGAATAACTGTATTGGTTTATTGAATAAGTGTCGTTTCATTTAATTTTTCTTTATATTCTACGATCATCAATTCAAGCTCAAACGGAGCAAGTTTTAAGGTTATTGATTTTTTTCGGGTAAGAATATCTTCAGCCTTTACTCCATACTTTTTTAGTAGTCCCCTTCGATACCCTTGATTACTTCCTTTTTTATACCTGTTGCAGTTCCGGCACTGGGCATTACAGTTAATTTCATCATACCTGGTTGATACGTAGGATCGGTTCACAAAATGTCCACAGTCCGCCTGTTTGTAAGGCTTTATTTTTCCGCAGGATATACATTCAAAGTAACCATCCTTTGAGTCTCGTTGTCGAATAAAAAGAGAGAATACCCGATCAAGTTTTGCAATTAATGTCTGCTCAGTGGTTCTGGATTTGCGTATAACAGTAGTTTTTGATTTTAGTTCCTTATTAGCACGATTAATACGAAAAGGCTTAAGTATAGTCGTTTTAGTCTTATACCTTTGTATTTTAAGATCGTATCGGCACGAAAGGCATAATTTGGACTGAATAATCCCATTGAATCCAATTAATGGACTAAAAACTTCTCCACATTTACAGACCAGGGTTTTATGAGGTGTAGATGGTATCATTTTTTGAGCTTTTCTTTAGTCGTTTCGGGGATGTAATCGATTTTAAACGTGATTTTTAGAATCGTATCACCCCCACCCGGCACCGATCAGGAGTAGAAAAAGGTGAGACATATCGATGGAATGTTCGTTTTTTAGAGAGCCGGAACATTTAACTGGTTGTTTCCAATGCCCTTGACTTTGAGGCATAAGGATCTCACATGATTCCCTTTGCCATTGGTTTTTAGTACGTCTATAATTTCCTTTTTTGGTACCAATTCTAAAAATTTGAGGGACTTCTATTCAGTGAAATTCTTGTATTGCGTTCAGCAACGATAGTCGGTATGTCGGTTTGCTTATAAATCTCCTGCTTAAATTCTGTCGCATTCGAGTTAGCGTCTGATAGGTGAAGCAAAACAATGTTTTGAACACCACTTAAATCATTGGCTAGCAATAGGTCTTTTCCAGTTTGAAGCTCCATGTGATTGGTTCTTATCCGATTTGCAACAAAGTGACTTACCCGGCCCGATAGTGTATTGGCATTAAGAATGTCCTCTGAGTAGTTAATCTCCAGCATGATCTGATTGAGATTCTTAAACTTGAAAGCAGAGTACCAGGTATCGGTTAAAAACAGGAGATTTCCCATTTCAGGATGAAAAATAAAAAAGTTTAGAGGCTCGAGGGTGTCATGCTTGACCGCGAAGGGAAGTATTTTAAATGATCCAACACAAAAAGTGTCCTGATCCGTGATTACAAGGGTCCGATGGGTCATTTTCAACCCGGATTCTTTAAAGGTCCCTTCTGAGCCATAAAGGTCCACTCCGGCTGCAATTACCTCTTTCGCGTATTTAAAGTGATCGCCATGACTATGTGTAGCCACGCACCCTGAGAGTATTGAAAGGTCAAAGTCCAAGGCCCTTTTTACTTCTGAAAACTTTACCCCACATTCAATAAGTAGAGTATCCTGATTTGATACAAGCAAATATCCATTTCCCTGTGATCCGCTTCCCAAAACTCTTAATTCCATACTTTCCAATTTTATTTTCGTAGACTGAATTATTTGCTTCCTGGTTCAATTAGAATGCCGGTTTTTCGTCTTTTGCTTGTAGCTGGCCTTCTGCTACTTTGGGTTTATCATCTTGTTTTTTATCTGGTTTTAATACCGACATAGCTGGTTCCCCTTGGAATTGAGATTCATCAATATGAAGAATTTTCTTATTTGCTTTTTCAGATATTTCTTCAAAGGATGCATCAGAGATGTTTGACTCTTCGCGAGTATACATTGCGCCAAGCTGCGCAGGGAATGCTTCTCTGAGTGCCTGGACTTTTGCAACCTTAGAGATCATTGTAGACTGCTTATCGTTCCAAACAGATTGTTTTTTATCATACTCTTCCAGGCGAACCCTTGCGATAATTGGGTATTTACGGTCAGATCGGTAAACCTTCGACCATCCACCCACTAACTTATCCTCTGGAAGGTAAAAGCATCCTTCCAGTTCAACCTGTTCGTTATTTCTAAGTACAATCACACCTGCCTGTATTCCTTCATAATTGTCACAAGCATCAGCACGTTTCATAAGCGCCTCTTTGCTGACAATCATCTGTACAGGGGTTGTTCCAATCTTCACCAGGTAAGCTTCGTTCAAAAATGGGTTCAGCTGATTGTACCTGCAGATACTTATAAACTGTGTTAAGTCCTGATCCGTCACCGTTCCTGCTCCCTTTATCAGAAAATTCCGGATAATATCATAGGACAGTTTTACTTCCTGTCCGGCAACCTGGTAAACGCATTCACCTTTGTTCTTTTCTGCTTTTGAGACTTCGTTTTTTGTTTCCATTTCCGTTTAATTAAAATTTGTGATTTTTAAATCCTTATCAGTGGTTACAGCCAGTTTGATGAGCTGTGAATTAGTCCTGAGCAGGGAGTTGCATGATTCTGAATTGTCGATAATGATTGGGGCATACACCCGTTTAAAGTCTGAAAAGGCGTTTGCACAGTCAATACCTACATCGATCTGCTTGGCGTGGTTAAGATCCGGGTATGGGATACCATTTACAGTTGCTACACAACACTCTTCTTCGCCACCATTTCCCAGGGTGTTGAACATTTTCCATTTCACCACTTTAAACCGTCCATTGATTGAATCTTCAATAAGACTCATTTTTGCTTTTTGGAAAGAGGCCATAGTAAATTCAGTCTTTTCAAGGTCGGTTAACTCCTTATTGTATCTCTTTTCGTCTGACTCTAATTCAGCTATCCGGATGGCATTCTTATCAATCTGGTCCTTTGTGGAAAGATGGACATTAAGCTGGCTAATGGATTGCTGGAGTGTACGAATCATTTCCTTTTGCTCAGAAAGATCAATCGATTTAACTTCTATTACTTGTTCCGATATAAGCTTTAGGGCCTGGTAATGAGAGTTACCAGCCAGGTTAATAGGTTTAGGTTCTGCCTTTACAGTATCAACTGACCAAAGAAGATCATTTTCCTTTATTTGCAGCAAACTGATTTCCTCAGAATAAGCTGTAATCTTACTAGCACATTCCTGTTTCTCTAAGTTCTTGGCCTTCCCTTCCGCATTAATAGCATCCTTAGCCTGTTGTTTAATTAATTCAAATTTAGCGCCTTGCTCTGCCCTCTTCCCCTCAACTTCATTTTCAGGATAAATCCGGTTACAAGCATAGCAGGTACACTCTTTTTCATCCATGATGAAAATTTTTGCATGTTCAGCCTTCCATTTCTCCCGAAGAGTAATTACATCCTTTTCAATCTGAGGTAACTTAACCTCCACAGCTTTTAATTGCAGTCGTTTGGTCCTTAATTCTTCCCGAATGATACCCAGGTTATACTTCGCTTCATTCAAAGACTTGTTGGCTTCTGTGGCTTCCGCGTAAGACTTCTTTATCCATTCGTTTTCAATTTCTCCCATCTTCAGGGATGCAGCGATAGCCTCTAGCTGTTTTGTTTTAATCCCGGACATCTCCTTATCAAAGGATGCCAACTTACTTTCAATATCCAGATTGATATTTCTTATTGTTTCCTCTTTTGATTCTTTTTCAGTTTTGAGAGCTGGCCAGTCCTGAGTTAGTGGATTACTCATTTTTAACTCCTCAATCCTGGATGGAATATCGGCCAGCTGCTTTTTCAACCCAAGCTTGGCAAAGGCAATTTCTTTCTTGTATTCTTCAAAACTCTTCTTTCCCTTTGTGTTAAATAGCTCCCGGTATGAACCTGTACCGTTGATAACCTTTTCGTCAGTGACTTCCTCTGCCATATCTGCCAACACCTTGCGCCGCTCAGCCGGTTTCATCGTTACATTGAAGTAGAAAGGATTCGTAAGCTGTCTGAATAACTGCTCATCAATGATTTCTTCCACTTTCTTGGTATAGCTGGTCGCATTAAGTGGAACCTTGTTCCAAAGAAATTCCGTTTCATGGCCAGTATGTGTTGCTTCTTCGCTGCCTTTTTTCTTGGTCCAGGTTTCCTTGTAAGTCCTCTTAGCCACAATGGTATCGCCATTGACTAGCATCGTAAGCTCAACACTGTGATCACTCCGATTGAGTGATTTATCATTCAGGTTCTTAATAGAAAAGGTCGTTACCTCGTGGCTGTTTTTACCAAACCAACACCAGTACATCGCATCAAAAATCGTGGTCTTCCCTGTAGCGTTGGCCCCTTCGACAAGAACTTCTTTACCTAAATCAAACTCAAGTGATTTAATCACTTTAAAGTTGGAGATAGAGATTCGTTTAATTTCAATCGTGGTTTCCATAACTTTAAGATTATTTAATTTAGTTTATTCATTCAACTACTTTATTCATTTGAGTTTATCTTGTAATAATTTCTTGATTCCAATACTGAGAATGTTTTCTAAATACCAGTTTGATAACTCTATATCGCTGTGAACTCCAAGCTTCGCATAGGCATTGTTAATGTGAGTTCTGATTGTGTGCGGAGATCTAAAGACTATTTCGGCTATTTCCGTCTTACTAAACCCTTGCAGTTTTAGGTTCACAATCAGTTCTTCGGTTTTAGTTAAGTGACGCTTCATGGGATAAGGTAGGATCGGTTACACTCTTTTCCGGCCCAGGCATCCAGTCCGAAACTTCTAAAAACAGATTCAAACACGGTGATTTTATAAGTGCCTTGTTGATTGCACTCCAGAATCGGACCACTCTTTTGAGGTCTAACCACGGTTGGAAAGCACATCCTCATATAAAAAAGTGAAGGGACCTGACTTATTTGTACCTGGAGGTAATAACCTTCCTTAACTACAGGTCCATCATTCTTTGACAACCTATTAAAAGCTTTAATGAAATAATCAGTGTCAGAAACGGTGGGTGTATTTTCACCTAACTGACTTAATGTTTGGGCAAGTGAGCTGCCGCCAAGAGACCTGGGTGAGTTAGAGAAATCAAGGTAATAAATTGGTTTAGAAGGATCGGAAACCAGTACAGGCTCTACCACCTTCCGAATGTCTGAAACTTCGCCTGAAGCTGAGATAATTACCGTGCCAGGAGCATAAACCACGTCATTTTTATATTTCTGGGTCATCGAAAGCGAATCTTTGCCGGTTGGGATATTTATTCCCAAAGCGCATGCAAATTTTGAGGCTGCTTCTACACCACTGTAAAGTCTGAAGTTTTCTCCCAGATTTTTAGCAGGCCACATCCAGTTGGCAGACAATGAAATCCCTTTGATCTGATGGGTGAGGGGCGCCCAGATAATATTGGTCAGCGATTCTGCAATCGAGAGGATAGACCCATTTGCTGCATCAATCAGACCTGCCACCGGTGCATGGCCCAGCGAAGTGGCAATTCCTTTCTTCCCCTGATAATCAATCGCAACAACTCCAAGGTTATTCAATGGAAGTTGTAATTTCCCGGCACACTGTTGTTTGGCAATCTTCCCGGTAACTGACCGGTCAACCTTATTGGTTAGCCAGTCTTTACATCCTACCGACTCAAGTTGCAGAACCTGTTCTATGTATTTATATACCTGTGATTTATCATATTTTACCGCCGCGAATGATGGAACTTTGGATTGATCTTCCAAAACAGTTTTGGGTGGTTTGCCAAACATATAAGCGAGTTCCCAATTGATTGGTTTTTCTCCGGTTTTCCGGTTAAGGAAAGTGAATTTATGGTTCCCCGTGGTTTCTCCAATTACATAAATTGGGGAACGTTCGCGCTCTGCAATACGGGTAATCAGCTCAATATTTTCACCGTTGGTTACAAATCCCATTCTTTCCTGAGATTCATTTCCAACAATCTCTTTGGCCGATAGGGTAGGGTCCCCAACTGGTAATTGGTCGATATAGATTTCACCTCCAGTCTCTTCCACCAATTCAGAGAGGCAATTTAAATGTCCGCCAGCACCATGGTCGTGGATCGAAATTATGGGATTATTAGCTGATTCCGCCAAAGCTCTGATGGTGTTGTATGCCCTTTTCTGCATCTCAGGATTCGCTCTCTGTACCGCATTTAATTCGATATGATTCTCAAATTCACCTGTATCCACTGATGAAACTGCTCCGCCTCCCATTCCGATACGGTAATTATCACCACCAAGTAAGACGACCTTATCCCCAATTCCCGGCACACTTTTCAGACAATCCTCCTGTCTGGCATAGCCAATACCACCAGCCTGCATAATCACTTTATCGTAACCAAATTTCTTTTTATTCTCAAAATGTTCGAAGGTCAGAACTGAGCCATTGATGATTGGCTGACCAAATTTATTTCCAAAATCAGAGGCTCCGTTTGATGCTTTGATTAAGATATCCTCAGGTGCCTGGTACAACCATGGTCTGGGTTCAGTTGCATCTTCCCAGGAACGACCCTCCTCGTCATTTCTTGAATAGGAGGTCATATACACAGCAGTACCTGCGATGGGAAAGCTACCCTTGCCTCCGGCCATGCGGTCCCGTATTTCGCCTCCTGTACCGGTTGCGGCACCATTAAAAGGCTCAACCGTTGTGGGGAAATTGTGTGTCTCTGCTTTTAGCGAGAGAACGGTTTGAATATCAGTTACCTGGAAGAAATCGGGTTTATCTTGGGTGATAGGTGCAAATTGCTCTGAATCAGGACCCTGGCTAAACGAACAGTTATCTTTATAGGCCGAAAGTATGGTATTCGGATTTGCCTGGGTTGTTTTCTTGATCAGCTGAAAAAGGGTTGACTCCTTTTCGACCCCGTCAATTATGAAGTTTCCGTTAAATATTTTGTGACGGCAATGTTCCGAATTGACCTGAGAGAATCCAAATACCTCGCTGTCTGTTAGTTTACGGCCCAATTTATCGGCAACATCATTCAGGTAAGTTATCTCATCATCGCTCAGGGCCAATCCTTCACGACTGCTGTAAGTGGCAATATCGTCTATTGATAATATGGATTCAGGTTGATGATTGATCACAAATATTTGTTGATCGAGTCCATGGTAAACAACCTGCAGCATTGGGTCAAAATGGGGTTGGTCTTGATCTGATCTGAAGAATTCTTCTATCCGGACTATTCCGCGAATGCCCATGTTCTGGGTTATTTCAACGGCGTTCGTACTCCATGGGGTGATCATCTCTTTCCTGGGACCTATGTAAATGCCTGATATTGAATTACTGGAAATCAATACAGCCTCATCAAACAGCCAGACTAGTTTTTCGAGATCGGAGTGAGATAATTCACTTTGAGTATCAACGGCAATCAGATTTGATTTTCCTTTAAAAAAGAGGATCATTGAGGTATGTTTTAGTTGACTAAGTCAAGGGTTATCAATAGTGGCAAAGATAAGGAAAAAAAATAGGTGGCAATTGGCTGCTGGCTACTGGTTGCCTGTCGCTGGAAATTGATTGATTGAGTTTGAAAGTACTAGCATCGTTCCGGAATCTGTTAAGATTACATGAAATCTACTCTTCTGATCATTGACTAAATGGTCAATATTCTATTTAATCAATTCAATATCAAAGAAATACCATTTTTCAATTACCTCATTTTCAAATTTTCAAATTGGCACATTACTCAGGTTTCCATTCAGTTATCCTTATCAATGATGGGAATGCCTTCGGTTTATAAATGGATTGGTTATAGAATATACGGATGCATTCCTGGATTCCTTCGGTGATACTTGGATGAGGATGGATGCTTTGCAGAACTTCATGCAACCGGATATCAGAATTTATCAGGTAGGCTATTGAGACAATAAAAGCGGAAGCCTGGGGTCCTGCGGCCCTCATTCCCAGAATCTTTTCGGTCCCGTCATTACTTACTATAATTTTTACAAAACCTTTGGTACTACGCATAGCAATTGCGCGATTCACAAGCTCATTGGAATAATAGATCGCCTTGTAGGGAATTTTTTGATCCCTTAAAAAGTTTTGCCAGTGACAAACGGTAATCCTCTGTTGAAAGATCCCCTTTCTTCTGTGCAAGTTCAAGAAATCTTTGATTGAAATATTTTAACTCCAGCGAGTCCCCTTTGTTAAAGGCGATGAGCTCTTCCACATTTTTGACCGGAGCCGCACCGCCAAGAGACCTGAAATAGTTATTCAGCCCATCTTTGTTTAAGAACCGGGCATAGTCGGTGAAATACTGCCCCTTACTTGCCAGTGTTTTTTCGTCGGCTGAGTCAACACCAACCAATACCCCCAGGCAAATGGCAGCGTCCCTAACTGTCCGTCCCATAGGTCCGGGGGTGTCCTGGGTAAACGAGATAGGAACCACCCCTGAACGGCTTACCAGTCCCACCGTGGGCTTTATCCCCACGATGCCGTTGGCCTGCGACGGGCAGACTATTGAGCCGTCAGTTTCCGTTCCGATCGCGACCATGGTCAGGCTGGCAGCTACTGCCACAGCAGAACCCGAACTCGATCCGCATGGATTACGGCTTAGGTCATAAGGGTTTTTGGTCTGCCCTGCGACCCCGCTCCAACCGCTGGTCGACATTTGCCCCCTGAAATTTGCCCATTCACTCAAATTTGCTTTTCCAAGAATCACAGCACCGGCCTCTCTGAGCCGTTTGGCAAGGAAACTATCCTTCAGCGGATATGAATTCTTCAATGCCCTTGATCCCGCTGTTGTTGGCATCTTATCGTGTGTATCAATATTATCCTTCAGAATAACCGGAATTCCATGCATCGGACCCCTGCTTTTCCCGGCTTTCAGCTCCCGGTCAAGCTCCTCTGCGATCTGAATAGCATCCGGATTGATTGAGATTATCGAGTTAAGAACGGGGCCAGCTTTATCCAGCATCGCAATCCTATCCAGATAAGCCTGCACAACCTCGTTTACAGTAAACCGATCATCCTGGTACCCCTGCTCAATCTGAACGTATGCACCCCATCAACGGCATATTATTCCAGTAGATTTTTATCGATAAATTGCGGTAGCAGATTCTTGATTTGCAACGTTTTGGTATCGTTAATGTTTTTGATCACGTACGTTAGCCATTTTTGGGGGTCGATGTCGTTTTTGGTGCATGTTGCAAAAAAGCTATAGAACATGGCAATATCTTTCGCTGCATCGTGTGAGCCTGCAAAAAGGTAATTTTTCCGACCTAAAGCCAGGGGGCGTATAGAGTTTTCTATCAGATTACTATCAATTTCTAGCATTCCATCGGTAAGAAAGTTTTGTAGACTGATCCACCGGTTGGAACAATATTCAAAAGCTTTGCCGATCGGACTTTGTGGTGTTACTTTATCCCGCTCTTGGTGGATATATTGACCAATCTCATTAATGATAGGCAATGATTTATCCAATCTTAAGGCATGACGCTCCTGATGTGACATTTCAGATTCGCGTGCAAGGGATTCAATAGCATAAAGTAATTGTATGAGCTTCATCACATGCGATGCTCTTTCATAATCATTTTTAAGACTTTTATCATAATACCTCCTAGCATGGGCCCAGCAAGATAGGTGCGTTATATTTTGTAAAGAAGTCAAATAGGTGTAGCCTGAGTATCCATCGGTTTGAATATATCCCTTGAATGTCGACAAATCATCAATTGGCCCTTTGCTGGATCGGCTCTTATAATACTCGAAGAGGACAGATTTTGACAATGGGGCATATCTTACCCACATATAACCTTGGTGACACGCTCCTGGTTTGTCTTTATCCTGTACTTTTATTGGCGACTCATCTACCATTTGATAGATTTCGCTGAAAATATGAAGCCGGTGAACTGCGTAGAGTGGATGGATTAACTGAGCACCCAACTTTACCCAAGATTCCAAAGTAGAACTGGGTAAGGGGACACCCATCGTGATGATTCGTTTTAGTGTCCGGTAAAGTGGTAGATGATAGATGTATTTATCGGTAAAGATCATCGACAAAAGAGCCGGACTTGCAATACATTTAGCGATTGGCCGGTTCAACTCGGCAATAACTTGTTTTTGATTTCCGTATTCATCCTCTTTGGTGATGTATTTTAGGCGGATAAAGCGGTTAATGTGAAGTTTTGCCGGAGTATAATCCAATTCTTCGGTGATTTCTTTGCCGATACATACCATATTGGCAGTATCTTCTGAAGGCTCTATAACGATCTCCACAACAGGTAAATGCGTTGGCAACACCATGCGGCCATGGTGCTCTTTGGCAGGTTTTTTGCGCTCGTAAGCCACCCGGATAAGTTCGCGTTCAGCCTTGACGGCTTCCTCTATTTCGGCTGCCTTGGGCTCAAATTCGATTGTCATCTGATGCGAATCAAGCATTGTCACAAAGCGTTCCCTTTTGGATCCAAAAATCATCCGCCTGAGTTGTTCGTTTTGAAACTTAGCAGCTTCATAATCGATTGTCAACTTCGATATTGAAGAATCCATATCCGCAATAATAGAATCCTTGTCCGCAAGATTACTCTCTAAAATGGCAATTTTTGCCATCAGGGAATCGATTGAAATAGAGGAGTTTTCTTGCTGATTTGTCATACACAAATATGCACTAAATCAACTGATATACAATGATTATAGTGCAATATTAATTATAAAAATCAACCAAATTTGTAACGCTTTTTTTTGCTCATTGCTCCGTATGAAAGACCTTCAAGAAGCATCATAAGCTCTTCTCTTTTAATCTGCTTTGATGGCTCATTATGGGCGGTTAAGCTGTACCTTCCCCTCTCTAAACGCTTATAAAAAAGGGCAAATCCGTCCCCGTCCCAATAAAGAAGTTTGATATGTGTGCGTGTTTTATTCAAAAAGACAAACACATCACCCGAAATAGGGTCTTTTTTTAGATGGTTTCTCACAATTCCAGCCAATCCATCGAATCCGTTTCTCATGTCAACAAAGCTGCTGCATAAAAAATATCTTAAGTTGGCACTTAACCCCAGCATCTATCCGTAGATTTTAAGGCACAATCCGCTCGGAAAGGTCAATACAATTTGTGGTTGTACCAAAATATCCGATTTGGCCTTAGCTTCCGGCAACGGTTTGGCCGGGACCGATTGCCGCATCTCAATAAACCCGGGAAAAGCATTTGCTGGTTTGGCCTTGTCCCGTAATTTTCGTACCCAATAATTAAAAGTACTCTTCGATATACCCGATGCCTGGGCAAAAGTTTCCACGGACATTGAACTTCGACGCCACTCATCAACTCTTGCAATCATCTCCTCTCTTTTCTGTCTTAACATGATACCAATCTTTTGAACAAAGATAGAATCAGAGCATCAACAAAATAGATGGATTTGATGGGGTGGATACATTGCAATTGCATTAATTGATAAAATCGGACGGAAAACGTTAATGCTTATTGGTACAGGACTTATGGCAGTTACTCTATTTCTGTTAGCAATAGCTTTTAATTCGAACTCAGGAATTTATGTATTGATTCTGGTAATGTTGTACATTGGTACATTTGCATTTACACTTGGACCTGTAGTTTGGGTGTTGATTTCGGAAATGTTTCCCAATGAAATTAGAGCGAAAGCTATTGCGTTAACTTCCGCGGTGTTATGGCTTTCCACATTTTTAGTCGTATTCGTTTCACCTTATATGTTAAGTATCGGTCCGGTATTTAATTTCGTGTTTTTTGGTATTTTCAATATTGCTGGCTTCATTTTCTTCTTTTTGTATTTACCCGAAACCAAAGGGAAAACATTGGAACAAATGAAAGAAGTTTGGAATAAAAAATATTCAGTGAAATTAATTATAAAGACCGTAAAATGAAAATAAAAATAATTGCAGTTGTTCTGTTGTTAATTGTTGCAACTATTGTTTCAGCGCAAAAAAATGGTCGCGGCGGGGATATTTCTTTCTCACAGCAAAAGACAGTTATAACCCTTGAACAGGTAGAGCCTACGGCGTTCTATCCAAAAGTCAGAAATGGTCAGCCATTACGACAACAGGCTATACTTCATATTGAAAACTCAGGAGATAGTCTGTCTGCCATTGTCAGGATCACAGTAGGTAATTCATTGCCGTACCAGAATAGCCCTGGAATAATTTCCGGGGGAAAATCAAGTATGCCAATCCTGATTAGCGATATTGCTGAACCAACCAAGGTGCTTATTGAGATTCTTGAGACACCTAATTCCCTTGTACTTGCAAGGGAAGAGCTTACTTGGCAGCCTCAAAAAAAATGGAAAATATATCATGTTGCCTACTCCCATCATGACATGGGGTATGCTGACTATTTCCAACTGATGCGGCGTGATGTTCGTGAAATGGGGATCGAACTGGCACTTGAATATTGCAAACTTACAGATAGTTGGGATAAGGAGAGTCAATATCGATGGACCGTTGAGACTTCGGAACCGATGGCCAGATGGATACGGAACGCGCCAAAAGAAAAAGTTGACGAGCTTATTGCCCGGATTAAGGAGGGACGCATTGAACTTGGGGCCATCCATAATTCTGTAAACGTTGAAATGCTCAATGCAGAGTCCTTAGCCAGATTATTTTACACACCAAACAGATACGTTGTTGATATGCTGGGAATTGAACCACGAAAACTGGCTTTGCTTGATGATGTGGAAGGGTTACCCAGGTCATTACCACTTTATACCAAGGAGGCAGGGTTGAAATATTTTTTCCATGGGCGGAATAATAATGAGGATCAAATGAAGCCTGCATCGTCCAACGCGTTTTATAAGTGGCTCTCACCCGACAATGACAAGGATAATATGACATGGTTTCAGACAACCCACTATCATTGCAGCATCCATGCGGGTGACTTTGCCGAGGGGAAAATGGATGTTGTCCAGGATATTTTGAAGAAATATGAAGAAAAAAGATGGCCCTTAAATTGCGTTATGTTCAAGGAGTGCTGGGACTTCAGCCTTCCCGTATTCGATAATTCAATACTAATCAATAACTGGAATAAGAAATGGGAGTATCCCAAGGTTATCAATGCCACGATGACCATGTTTTTCGAGGATGGCACTTCCCAGTTGAAACCTGGGAATACCTATGTTTTTGATAAAGATGCTCCTAATTCATGGGTTGATGAACATTATGCTGATTTTAAATCTGCCTCTCAGGCAAGGCTTCTCAGTAACAAAATTGTTGATGTTGAATCATTCGGCTCTTTTGCATCAGCTTCCGGCGCTAAAGGTTCGATCTGGGAGGAGGTGTGGGCCGGATACAACAATCTTTTGAATTTTGATGAACATACGATGGGAGCCTATTCCGAGGGACTTGTTCAGGCGCCTGTTACCTTAAAAAATCCTGAGGCAAGCCTGGAATGTTACTACGAAACTGAGTATTCGATGCATGGCGCTTTCGTTACCGATGCAAAAAAATATATTGATAGGGCTGGCGATAAAGTCAATCGGTCATTTGAAGGATTGATCAAAACCAATGGAGACAGCACATTCGTTGTTTTCAACCCGCTGGCTTTCAAAAGAACGGATGTTGTCCATCTTGAAAATAGATCAACTGCATTTCAATTAATCGATAACATTACCGGAAAGATTGTTCCGACCCAGAAACTTCCCGATAATTCGGTCATTTTCATTGCATCTGATATTCCATCAATGGGTTATAAAACCTACAAAATCGTGCAGCGTGATCCGAATCCTTCATTGTCCCATTCGAAGGCTAATGACTCAGGGCTTGAAAACAGATTCTACAAGGTTTTATTCGACGTTAAAACCGGAAGCATTTCCAGCATCTGGGACAAGGAACTGAAACAGGAACTCGTTGACCCGAAAGCAGACTACAAGCTGGGCGAATACTTGTATAATTATGTCGAAGAAAAAGAGAAGGATTATCGCATCGAATCAGCGTCACTCTCAGCTTCAAAAGGGGCCGTTTCTGAAGTAATGATCGCCAAAATAAAAGCCAAAGGGGTGAGGGAGATGCAACAAATGATCATTTTGTACAACGATATTAAGCGGATTGATTTTGTTGTTACTATGGATAAAGCTGCGTCAATGCGCAGGCACGAGGACTATAAAACGTACACTTCATGGGGGAAAGAGTCTGTATTTTTCGCTTTTCCCTTCAATGTCCCCGGATTCACTATCAAACACGACTTACCCGGAACGGTTGTGGAACCGATAAAAGATCAAAGTGAAGGCTCCACAACAAGTCATTACGGGATTCAAAGTTTCTCCGATATATCCGGTACCGATTTTGGGATTACCCTGGCAACGGCCGAGTGCGGATTAATTGAATATGGTTATCCGCGTCATTCACAATTATGGGTGAATGAATCGGTTCTTAAGAAACCGGACAAAAGCTATATGTTCCTTTATCCAATGAATAACTGGTTTGGAACAAATATCCAGGTAGACCAACGCGGTAAAACCAAAATGACCTGGAGCATTTCAAGTCATCAGGGAAATTGGCTCGAAGGCAGAGCGCATCAGAAAGGTGACGAAATATCCCATCCCTTGTATGCCACAAAGTTATGTAAACCAAATATTTCAGGCAGATTGCCTTCCGATCAGTTTAGTTTCCTCCAAACAGATAATGACAACATCGCTGTAAGTACTGTAAAACCTGCTGAAATAAATGGAAACGGTTATATTTTGCGTGTCAATGAAGTTTGCGGACAGGCTACAGAAGTAACTCTGACTGTACCTTTTTTAGCGAGAATAGATAAAGCCGAAGAGACAAATCTTATCGAGGTAAACCGGGGCATTCCGATTAAGGTCGAAGGGAATACGTTGAAATTCAAGATAAACGGATTCGGTCTTAAAACCATAAGATTAGTTGGCAGTGGCCGTTTACCTGCAGTTCAAAATCTGGCGGCAGTCGCGATATCTGATATGCAGGTTGATTTAAAATGGCAAAAAAGTTCTGAAGACGCAATTTATTACAATATTTACCGGGATGTTGTTCCTGAATTTAGTCCAAATCTTCGCAATCTGGTAAGTAAAGTTGAAAGAACTAATTTTTCTGATCGGCCATCTACAAAATCATTTGGCTGGGGTAGTAAGCTCGAGCCTAACACTACCTATTATTACAAAGTTAGTGCTGTTGATAGCCAGAATAATGAAAGCCCTTTATCCGATGAACTTAAAGTGGTTACAGCAGATCCGTCCGTGGCCAATTGCACACCATCCAAAGTTTTGGGAGTGAGGGGATACCTGGTTTCAAATGTTGGGCACAGCCGGTTTGCTGCGCTATGGTTTCATTCAAATCCGGAATCAGATATTAAGTACTATCGCATTTTTAAAAGCCTGAAACCCAAGTTTACACCTGAAAATGCTGATTCTTTTGAAGATCTTGATGTTTCAATGGTGTATAAACATACAACTCCGCATGGCTTTAAAACTGTCTACAGACATTTATATGAATATGATGCCCAGGTATACACAGATGAAAATATCGAGATTGGCAAAACTTATTATTACAAGGTCGGCGCAATGGACAATATGGGCAATAGCGGTGAAGTTTCCGATGAAGTAGTAGTGGCAATTGAACCCGATAATTTTCCTGATGTACAGGCCCAATCAACTTTTGAACAGAATGTACCCTTCAAAGCAATCGATGGGATGGATCAGCCCGAATATTCTTGGATATCAGCTCAATATGGGGGAGGAACTAAAAGTCATCCTTTAGATGTATGGTGGAGTGTTAAATTTCAGAAAGCATTAGAAATGAATGGAATAAAAATATCCCATGACAAACGGATTGATATTCCTTTACCAAAGTATTTCATTATAAACTTGTTAGAGAATCACCAATGGCATCTTTTAAACACAATTACTGTTGGGAATGAAAGGACAAATATGATAAAATTCGATAGTAAGAAAAAAATTGAAGGCATAAGAATAACTATTAAAGGGAGAGACCTCCCACAATCAAATGATAAAACGAAGGATGGTTTTGTCCGCTTTAACGAAGTATATTTGATTAATGGGAAACATGAAGTTATTCCAATTCGAAAAGAGTGCGAAGTAAATCCTTTGACTATCAATAAGGATAATCA
>Ga0118677_10007603_pt1 | contig 17802 bp, 15 predicted proteins | sample AliMusrvi5mmetaG_FD_86154 | JGI IMG/M metagenome (GOLD analysis project Ga0118677, IMG submission 86154) | reverse complement strand
CCACCCGCGAGTCTCCGGCGAGGCTCCGGCGGGGCTACGGGGAAGTCAACGGGACGCAGGGGATGCGGTTGCTCTCATTACACCAAGAACAGCGAGGCCCCCAATGCTCTCCGGTAAGTCGCTGTGGTATGGAGATATCCACCTTAACCAAGCGCCATTCTCGGCTCGGGATTTCCTTCCAGTGTTGACTGACGAAACCGCCTGTTACATAAGGGTGGAGGCATGACGACAAATCGCTTCCCCCGAGGTTGCATCTTTTTTCCGGTCTGCCTGGGGGTGCTTCTCAGCGCGCTTTTGCAGACGTTGCGCGCGGCGGACTATGCCGTTGGCGCGGACCTTTCCTTTCTGAAACAGGCCGAAGACCGGGGCACCGTGTTCAAGGACAATGGCGAGCCAAAGCCCGGCTTCCAGATTTTCAAGGACCATGGTTACAGTTGGATTCGCCTTCGGCTCTTTCATACTCCCACGCGGCTGCCGAACAATCTCGAATACACGATGGCGATGGCCAAGGACGCCCAGAAGCTCGAGTTCAAGTTTCTCCTCAATTTTCATTATTCGGATACGTGGGCTGATCCAGGAAAGCAGTTTATTCCCAAAGCCTGGGAGGGGAAGTCACACGAGGAGTTGGTGCAGGCGGTGTTCGACTACACGCGCCATGCGGTAGCGGCCTTCCGGGAGGCCGGCGTGCTCCCAGACATGGTCCAGGTGGGAAACGAAATTACTCACGGGATGCTTTGGCCGGACGGCAAGCTGCCGGACCACTGGGACAACTTCGCTAATTTATTGAAGGCGGGAATCAATGGGGTTGATGCGGGCCGTGGCAACCGTGCGCGTCCACTCGTGATGATCCACATAGACCGGGGCGGAGACGTGAAAGGCACGAAGGCTTTCTTCGACAAGATCAACGCCTATAAGATCCCGTTCGACGCGATCGGGCAGTCGTATTATCCGTGGTGGCACGGCCCGTTGTTGGACCTCCGGGAGAACCTGGATTTCATGGCCAACGAATATCACAAGGACATTATTGTGGTGGAAGCGGCCTATAACTGGCGGCCCTCTGAGTATCGGAACAAACTAGCGCCGTTTCCCGAAACGCCCGAAGGGCAGAAGGAGTTTTTGGAAGAAGTGAACCGCATGGTGATGAACACACCGCACAACCTGGGGAAGGGCGTTTTCTGGTGGGAACCGGCGGTAACGGGGCCGTTGGGAAGCCGGGGCTTCTTCGACGACAAGGGCAATGCGCTGCCCGTCATCACCGTGTTTGATCGCTTTACCAGAAAATAAGGTGCTCCGGCTCGGGCGTTTCTCGGCACTGCCACCGGAGCGCGAGCCGTCCCTGGCTCGCAGCACCCACGCACACAGCTTGGTAGTCCATCTGTTCTCCTCACGTGCTTCGGAGCTTCCACCGCGCTGCGAGCCAGGGACGGCTCGCGCTCCGCCACCATCCAGTGGATTCGTGCCATAGTGGCAGCGACGAGATGCGTTCCTCCGGCTCAAAAGAACATTCTTTTTCTTGCCGTAATGGCTTGGGCCATTCCATCCTCGCTCGCCTGAATTAGCCTAACCGTTTACCGCAAATTATGAACGCCAATACACCTAAAGCCAATAGTAGCAGCCAGTCTGCCGTGAAAACAACCCGCCGCCGGTTTCTCCAGACAACCGCCGTGGCCGTTCCCGCCTTCACCCTTGTTCCGTTCCATGTCCTGGGAGGCGATGGTCAGGCACCTCCGAGTGAAAAGCTCAACATCGCGGGCATTGGCGTTGGCGGCATGGGCGCCAGCAATCTGAAACAATGCGCGGGCGAAAACATCGTCGCACTGTGCGACGTGGACCAAAACTATGCCGCCAACACGTTCAAGACTTACCCCAAAGCGAAGATCTATGGTGATTTCCGGGAGATGTTGGAGAAGCAGAAGGACATTGACGCGGTCATCATTGCCACGCCCGATCATTCCCATGCAGTTATCGGCATGGCCGCGATCCGCGCCGGCAAGCATGTGTACATCCAAAAACCGATGGCCCACTCCGTTCAAGAGGCGCGCTTGCTGACCGAGGCGGCTCGCGAGCACAAGATCGTGAGCCAAATGGGAAACCAGGGTCGCTCGGGAGACGGCACCCGCCAGGTTTGCGAATGGCTGTGGGCTGGCGTGATCGGGCAGGTGCGCGAGGTCCATGCGTGGACCAACCGTCCGGTCTGGCCGCAGGGTGTGGAAGTCGAGAGACCGAAAGAGACTCCGCCGGTCCCCGCCGGGTTGGACTGGGATCGCTGGATCGGTCCCGCCGCGTTTCGTGCCTATCATCCCACCTACATTCCCGGCACCTGGCGTGCCTGGTGGGATTTTGGAACGGGCTCACTCGGGGACCTCGGGTGTCACATTCTGGACGCGCCGTTTTGGGGGATGAAAATGAAATACCCTGTCAGTGTGGAGGGATGCATTTCGACCTATTGGAAAGGACTTTGGCAAAAGGACAATCCCAAGATGGAGACCTACCCCCGTTCCACCATCGTAAGGTTCCAATTCCCGGCTCGCGACACGTTGCCGGCCTGCAAGCTGACCTGGTGGGACGGCGGCATGATGCCTCCGCGGCCAGAGGGTCTGGAGGCCGACGAAGAGCTTGGGGATTCAGATGGCGGCGTCATCTTCCTGGGTGAAAAGGGAGTCTTGATCTGCGGTTGCTATGGGAGGCGCCCTCGTGTCTTTCCCGAAGAACGGATGCGCGAAGCCGGGAAGGTGGCTCCGTCGATCGACCGCATTCCCGGCGGCCAGGATGGGCACGAAAAGGACTGGCTGCGCGCCTGCAAAGGCGGCAAGCCAGCCAGCTCGAACTTCGACTACTCCGGACCGCTGGCCGAAACGGTCCTGATGGGCAACCTGGCCGTGCGCTATCCCAACCGCAAGCTGCTCTGGGACGGTATGAAAATGGAAGTCACCAACGACAAGGAAGCCAATGCCTACGTCCGCCGCCAATACCGCGCCGGCTGGGCGCTATGACGTCACGCGAAAGAGTCCTCACCGCCCTGCGACACGAGCAACCCGACCGGACGCCGCGTGATTTCTGGGCGGAACCACCGACCTGGAAACGGCTGTTTGCTCATGTCGGGCATGAGGATAAAGATAGACTGCTCGATTCGCTGGGCGTGGATGTTCGTCATCTCGAGGCCCCGGCGCCGGCTGAGCGCGCGATCGGCGGCGGCAACTACCAGAACTTCTGGGGCGAGCGGTTTATTTACCAGCCAACGCCTTGGGGGCCGTTGCGCGAGGACTCCAAAGGCGCGTTGGCCGGCGCGCAGAGCCTTGACGAGTTAGAGACATTCGACTGGCCCTCACCAGACTGCATTGATCGCTCGCAGCTTAAAGGGCAATGCCGGCGCTACGAAGACTACGCGCTGCTGTACGGCTTTGCCGACATCTGGCAGCGGCCCGCTTTGGTGCGCGGTTGGGAGGAAATGTTCGTGGACATGGCCGAACGGCCGGAGTGGGTTCACTTCCTCTGCCGCAAGTTCACGGACTTCTACCTGGAGGACTACACGCGAGCGGCGGAAATCACCGGCGGGCGTATCGATCTCTACCTGGTCATCAGCGATTTGGGATCGCAGCACGGACCGCTCATCTCGCTGGCGATGTTCCGTCGGTTCGTCGCTCCGTACGTGAAGGAGATGATCGAGCGCATCCACAGCCTGGGCGGGCGGGCGATGTTCCATAGCTGTGGCATGGTGCGTCCCTTTATTCCGGAGCTGATTGGGTTGGGCGTGGACGTTCTCGATCCAATCCAGCCCACGGGCCCGGAAATGCAACCAGAGGGACTGAAGCGCGACTTCGGCAACCAGTTGAGCTTTCACGGCGGCATGGACATGCAGAACCTGCTGCCGCACGCGACCCCTGCCCAAGTTGAAGCGGAAGCGCAGCGTTATTGTGAAGTGGCGGGGGCCGGGGGCGGCTACATTCTCGGCCCTGCTCATCTTTTCCAGCCCGACGTGCCGCCCGAGAACATCTTGGCTGTCTATCCGGGTGCGAGTTAGCCAAGGATTTGGGCCACCTGTGCGTCCGCCAGGGCCTTGGCTGCTTTCAGCCAGACATAGTTCACTCCTCTCTTTTTGCGCCTCTTGCGCCTCTTGCGCCTTTTCGCGGCAGAGATGGCAAAACTGGTCCTTCGCGTGAATTCATCCTTCATCCTTCAACCTCCGTCCTTTCCGCCGCCACCCCGGATTACGAGAATGTGCTAACCGACTGAGACCCGCTGTTTTCCAGGGCGGTTTGAAGGCGGGCTTGTGCCTGGCACCGGCCTCCTCCGGCCCGGTTTGCCCCGAATCGCGCCACTTCTCGCGCCTTGCCTGTCGCTCGACCGCTGCCGCCTGTCGACGCTCTCGGCGATGGGGCAAAACCGCCAGAAACTCGACAATAGTGCCTGTTGACGCCCTCAGGCATGTCTGGGAGGATGGGGCCACAATGAATGAGCGCGAAAAGCAATTCTCCTTCACCCGCGCAGCGTCAAGTACAAGCGGGCGCGCTAAAAACCAAATTCCTATCATATAGGGGCCATGAAAACACTAACTCCGGCTGCTTGCGTTTATCTCCCTCGATGGTTAGCGGTTAGCTTGCTCTTGTTATCACTCGCCGAACGGAGCACTTGCCATATAATCAGAGGTCCTAGTTCGACGCCGGATACGGCGTATGTGACTTGTGTGGTGGGTTGGGGACCGTTGCGTGACGACTATTCTGGATGGGTAGGGATGCAGGTGGTGATTGGCGCTAGTCCGGTCACAGTGACCGAATTGGGCCGGATCGTGGCTCCTGGGAACAGTGGTATACACACGGTGAAGCTGGTCAATGCCGGTGATGGGACGGATGTGGCCGGCGGTGCGGTGGCCATCAACATGAGCGGTGGGACGGCGGGGCAGTTCCAGTATGGCAGCCTTAGCAGTCCGGTGACGCTGGCGGCGGGGACGGCGTATCACGTGGTGAGCCAGGAGAATGTTGGAGGGGATAGTTGGTATGACTGGGACACGGAAGTGGCGACGACGGAGGTGGCGGCGGACAATGGGCCGGTGTACGGTGTTGGTCCCGGGTCGTGGTTCAGTCTCGGATGGGCCAATCAGGCTTACGTGCCGGTGAGTTTCAAGTATGTTCGGGCGCTTCCGACTGTGACTGTGGTTGCGACCGATCCCGTGGCTGGGGAGTCAGGCACAACAGAAGGAGCCGGGGTTTTTACGTTCACCCGCACTGGCTCAACCAATTCAGCCCTGACAGTAAGTTTTGGAGTGACAGGAACCGCGACCGCTGGTCAAGACTATATCGCCTTAGGTAACAAAATAACATTCAACGCGGGCTCAGCGACTGCGACGACAGCTCTAATCGTATTGAACAACGACCTTCGGGAGAGGGATGCGTCCACAGTTCTGACATTGAGCAGTGGCCCAGATTATGACGTGGGGAGCCCGGCTTCAGCCGTGGCGACCATCCGTGGTTACGTCCTTGACTTGTGGCCGAGCACGGTGCCGGATAAACTCGTCGGCATAGGGCCAGAGAGGCTGTACATGTCGCCTGGGGGGGGCCCACAACAAGTGGAGGTGACAGAACCGACCTTATTAATTACCGACGTGAGTACACCCACGATAACGGTCTGCCGTCCAGCGATCCCTAACGATGCCGGCACAGCAATAATAATCTGCCCTGGCGGCGGGTACTGGGATCTTTACTGGCAGTTGGAAGGTGCGGAGGTCGCTACTTGGCTTAACTCATTGGGGGTTACAGGGATCATACTCAAGTACCGTGTGCCGCGCGGACCTGAGGAAGGAGCATCGGAGCCTGCCCGGCGACCGCTAGAGGACGCACAACGGGCAGTGAGTCTCGTACGGAGCAAAGCGAGCGAATGGGGGATTGACCCACAACGGATCGGGATCATCGGTTTCTCCGCCGGTGGCCATTTGGCCATTGCCACCGCTACGACCTTTGATAGGCGCACTTACCAACCACAGGATGATATTGATCAGGTCAATTGCCGGCCTGATTTTGCTATTGCGGCCTATCCTGGTTATCTGGTGGCAAGTGATACTAATGCGCTGGCGCCATACCTGAATGTACCCGCCGGAACTCCACCGACTTTTCTAGTGCATGGTGACGACGATATTGTCGCCCCCCCTCAGAATAGTGTATGCATGTACTCGGCGCTTAAGCAGGCAAGTGTCTCCTGTGAGTTGCTTGTCTATGCTGATTCCGTTCACGATTTTGGCGTGCGCACAAATGCTCATCCGTGTTCTGCCTGGACCAAAGCGTGTGAAAGCTGGCTTCGCCACAAGGGTCTTCTAATAACTCACAGCAGTTCTCCATTTTGACGGTGCTGGAGAGCAGTCCCGGAAAGTAGTAATCGGGGTTAACAGGCGGTTGGATTGGGTGCGGGATGACCGCCGATGGCACGCAAGATACGCATCGAGTATGCCGGGGCCGCTTATCATGTATGTGATGGCGCGCGGCAATCAAGGGGGGGATATCGATGCCGCACCGACGACCGCGACCGCAAGCTGTGGCTGGCAACGCTGGGAGAAGCGTGTGAGAAGAGCGGTTGGCGCATCCCTGCCTTTCTCTGAAACGTGGGTTTTTACCCACTACGGGGGACGGGATCTTTATGGTTTGCCTCGAAGGTAGTTTTGCACCTCGTCGTGGTCCCCTGCAAAATCAAAGGTTAGCACCCCTTTTTGCGCCTCAAATATGAGCCGCCACGCCAGCCCAGTGCGGCACTCATAGAGCTGTTTGCCCAGCTTCCGATTCGCCAACCCGGAGTGAGCGTGCGGATTGCCAAAACCCTCCACGACTAGCTTCAAGGTAGAAGATACTTCTTGCTCGCGTCCGGCTTGCCGTACGATTTTCTTGAACCTCTTGGACAGTTCAATGGAAATCATTCTCGCTCCCCGTAAATGGCGTCAACTCACCGCGCTTCCGCGCGGTTTTAATCTCCGCGCCGATGCGTCTTTCCGCCGCTGCCATTTCGCCGGGCGTCAAACCATATTCCTGAAGAGCATAATCTGTCGAAACCACTTCCACGGGGCGCAAGGCGACGATTTTGCCATCAATCATAAAGCCGATGTCTTCCCCCTGCACCGCCTTCTTGAGCCAGTAGCCGAGGCGACCGCGCCCCTCGGTGATGGTTAGAGTCTTCATACGATCTTTATAACGCACAGCCACAACCTGGCAAGGGCGAACGGGGACGATACTGCGATTCAGGCAGTGGGGTGCCTCACGGGTTAATGGACGTTTGTCGTATTGACGAGAAAGCCGTCAATAACTAGCCTGAACCTTGGTAAACCCCCGCTTTGGCGGGGAGTCTCTCGAAGTTTGACTTTATGAAAGCCCCCGTGCGACAGCTTTCCTGGCTACCCTTCTTGTCCCTGCTGCCAGCCTTTTTCCTGGGCACCCAAAGCTTACCGGCTGCCCTCGTTGATACCTGGCGAGCCGACGACTTGAGCGTGCTCAATGATGGCGATGCTGTGGGCAGTTGGAGCAGTGCCGGCAACCGCACGTTGACCGCCAGCGTTGGCCTTCAGCCGCTGCTCAAGAAGAATGTCACTCCCGCAGCCGGGGCTGCGGTTCGATTCAATGGGGACATCCTGACCATGTCCGCCAGCAGTCCCGTGGGCGGCCTGACGAATTTCGCGATCGCCCTGGTGTTCAAGGCCGGCGCCGTGGGCGGGAACTACGGAGGCCAATGGTATAGCAAGAGTGGCATCGTGGATGCCGAAGAAGGAGGCGTAACCGCCGACTGGGGCACCGTCATCGATGAGACCGGCCGGATCGGGCTGGGCATTGGCAATCCAGATAACACCGTGTATTCCGAGGCGAGTCCCTCGCTGGTGGACGACAATTATCACGCGGCGGTTTTTACCTGGGGCGCTGGAGTTCAAGGGGTCTATGTAGATAATCTGTGGGCGAACACTGCCAGTGGAGCTTCCACAGGCCCCCGCAACGATGCGGGCTTTTCCATTGGCGGCACCCACACCGGCGCCAATGGTTCCGGTCAGCGTTTCGTGGGGGATGTCGTTGAAGTTCGCTTCTACAACACTAACTTCAGCCTGACGCAAATCAGCAACTTGGTCCAGGAACTCACCGATCAGCACATCACGCCGAACCAGCCGATTATCCGCTCTTTTATCGCCAGCACGAACCAAATCTCCATCGGCAGCGCTGTAACACTATCGTGGGTGGTGACGAATGCGACCGCAGTCCTGATTGATCAGGGGATCGGTTTGCTCCCCGGAGCCAGCGGCAGCCTGCAGGTGTTTCCGCGCACCAATACGACTTACACACTGACCTCGACTAATAGCTTCGGCGTGCGCGCGGCGCAGGTTACGGTGCTCGTAAACCAGGGCATCCCGGTGGCGAACGACCAGTCGGTGTCCGTCGCTCTCAACACGCCGGCGGCAATAAGGCTCACCGGCTCAGATCCGCAAGGTAGCAACCTTACTTATGCCCTCGTCACCGCGCCGTGGCACGGTACGCTCGCCGGCCTTCCGCCTGCCCTCAGCTACACGCCCGGCACGAATTTCATCGGTAATGACCAGTTCACTTTCAAGGTCAACGACGGCGAGTTTGACTCGCCGCCGGCAACCGTCTCCATTCAGGTCCTGGCGCCGCCCACGGCCCCCTCCGCCATCTTGCTCAGCACCACTAACATAAGCCCCACCGCCGGTCCTGGGTCATTCGTCGCCTCGCTGCGCGCGCTCGACGTCAACCCGGGCGACACCCACACGTTCACGCTCGTCCCCGGCTCTGGCGACAACGCACGATTTGTGCTGCTGGGCAACCAGTTGATCGCCGGCTCCACCTTCGCTGGCGGCCTTGGGGCAAGCTTCTCGATCCGGGTGCGCGCCACGGACAACACCGGCCTTTGGGTGGAGCAAACCCTGGCGCTGCATGTGACTGTTCTGGCGCAGGGGATCGTGATCAACGAGATTCATTACAATCCGCCCGACAACACCACATTCGAAGATTTCATCGAGTTGCACAACCCGACTGCCTCAGATGTGGATATGTCACTGTGGCAGATCACTGGCGGAGTGCAGTATACCCTTCCGCCAGCAAGCGTGATTACGGCAGGCGGTTTTTTGGTGCTGGCGCAGGACCCGCCGACAATCCTGTCCCGTTACGGGGTGACTGCACTCGGTCCGTGGACCGGCAGCTTGTCCAGCCAGGGAGAGACGGTCACCGTGCAGGATGGAAACGGGAAGAAGGTCAACGAAGTGAGTTACAGCTCGGAGTTCCCCTGGCCGATTGGCGCCGACGGTGGCGGCGGTTCCATGGCATTGGTGAATCCGTCGCTCGATAATAATCTGGGCAGCTCGTGGCGCACCGAAACCCCGCCTTCGCCTGGACACCCGAATCAAGTATTCGCCACGAACGCCGCGCCGAATATCCGCCAGGTCAAAGCCACGCCGACCTCGCCGACTTCAACCAACCAGGTCGTCATAACGGCCAAGTTCACTGATCCTGAGGGCGTCGCTTCCGTGCAGTTGCTGTATCAGATTGTGACCCCAGGCAATTACATCCCGGCGGTCCTGCCAGTGCCACTCGGCCAATTGAACGCCAATCCGAGGCTTCTGCCGACACCCAACCCGGACTTCGAGAACCCTGCGCGTTGGATTACCGTGCCGATGGTGGACACTGGCACAGGCGGAGATGCGCAAGCGGGCGACGGGATTTATACTGCGGTATTGCCACCGCAAGCCAACCGCGTGCTGGTCCGCTATCGCATCGTGCTGACCGATTCTCTCGGGGCTTCGCGGCGCGCTCCTTTCGAAGATGACCCGTCGTTGAACTTCGCTTACTTCGTCTATGACGGCATCCCGGCTTACCAGGGGATCAGCGCCCAAACGCTGCAGACGTTGCCGGTGTATTCCTTGATTTCACGGCCCCAGGACATCACGCAATGCGCCGCCTACAATGGCACCTACCAAATACCGCAATTTGCTTCCAGCGGCTTGGCCAATCTGGCGCGATATGTTTTTAACTGGCCCGGGACGTTGGTCTATGACGGCGTCGTCTATGACAACATCTGCTACCGGCTGCATGGGGCGAACGGTCGGTATCAGCCCGGCAAGCGCAACTGGCGTTTCGCGCTGAACAAGGGTAATTACTTGCAGGCCAAGGACCAGAACGGCCAACCATTCCCGCGCAAATGGCAACACCTGACGACCGGCAAAGGCTCGTCCAATCGCCTGTTGCCGACCTTCAGTTTGAACGAGACCCTCAACTACTTTCTGTACAATAAGGTCGGCGTGCCCGCGCCTCGCACTTTCTACTTCCATTTCCGCGTCGTGCAAAGTGCGCAGGAAGCGCCCGGGCAGTATACCGGTGATTTTTGGGGACTCAACTGGGCGCAGGAGGATTACGACGCGGCTTTCCTTGACGCGCATAACATGGCCAAGGGCAATCTGTACAAGCTGATTAATGCTTCGTTTAGCACCGATCCCGCTCGGGACATGGTGGGTCAACAGCGTTACCAGGGACCTTTCGCGGTTACCAACGGCACCGATGGCGCGGCCATTCAGAGTGGCTTGCTCCGCGCGGAGACCTCTGGCTGGATTCGCGCGCATGTGAATCTCCCCGAGTGGTACCATTATCATGCCATCGTTGAGGGCATCCGGAACTACGATTTCTGGCCAGACGCAAACAAGAATGCCGCCTGGTACTTCGCGCCGCCTTACTCTCTCACCAACAATAACTATGGGTCTTTTTGGACCATGCCGTTTGATACCGACGATACGTGGGGACCGACCTGGAATGCCGGGCAGGACTTGGTGTACAATGGCGTCTTCCTGGCTGGTAGTCACCCCGACCTGCAAATCGAATATGCCAATACTGTCCGCGAAGTGCGCGACTTGCTCTTCCAGCCCGACCAGATAAATCCGTTAATTGACGCCTTCGCCTTGACGATACGTGACTTCGTTCCCGCGGACCTGCTCCGCTGGGCGAATGCTCCGAGCAGCGCCGGCAATTACGCCGATCTGACGGGCCAATCCGGATTTGTCAGCCCGGTCATGAGCGGCGGTTTGGCCGCTTATGTGCAGGACTTGAAGAACTTCCTGTTCGTCGGTGGCACCCACCCCTGGTGGATCGACCGCCAGACCGTCGCGGCGGGCGGTTGGGTGACGCGGTTGGACAGCCTGGCCGCCGATTCCGCCATACCCACCAAGCCAACCATCTCCTACGCCGGGCCGACCAACTTCCCGGTGACTGGCCTGTTCTTCCGCTCCTCTGCGTTCGCCGATCCGCAAGGCGCCAATACCTTCGCCGCCATGCAATGGCGCGTCGCTGAAGTCACCCCCACCAACGCCGTGGTGACCAACGTCACGCAGCTCAAGCAGGAATGGGACGCGGTGTGGGATTCGGGCGAAATGACGGGGTTCACCAACCAGGTGCAAGTGCCCGCGGTCGCCACCGTGCCGGGCCATACCTATCGGGCGCGGGTCCGCCACAAGGACAATACCGGTCGCTGGAGCAACTGGTCCGCGCCCCTGGCGTTCACGCCCTCTGCGGTGGACATCGTTTCCGTTTTGCAGCAATCCCTGGTTGTGTCGGAAATCATGTATAATCCGCCGAGTTTCAACCAGATTGATGGCAGTGAACTCGAGTTCCTCGAACTGAAGAACATCGGCACCAATGTCCTGGATTTGAGCGGGCTGACGTTTACCAGCGGCATCCACTTTACGTTCACCAACGGCACCACGCTCGGCCCTGGCCAGTATTTCCTTCTAGGCCGGAACGCAACCGCATTGCAGGCCAAATACCCCGGCTTGGTGGTCAACGGCATCTATTCCGGCAAGCTGAGCAACTCCGGCGACACGCTCACGCTGACTTATCCTTATGGCACCAACATTTTCTCATTCACCTTCGGCACCCGTGCGCCTTGGCCCGTAACTCCCGATGGTTATGGCTTCTCGCTCGTGATGGATGAGGTTAATCCGGGGCATTATCGCGCCAGCAGCCAGATCGGCGGTTCGCCAGGCGCGGCCGATCCCGCCCCCAACATCCCGGCCATCGCCCTCAATGAGATCCTGTCCCGACCGCTGCCGCCAGCCTTGGATACCATCGAACTCTATAATCCTGGCGCAACCAATGTGAATATTGGCGGATGGTTCCTGACTGACGACGCTAAATACCCATGGAAGTATGCCATTCCTGACGGCACGATCCTGCCTAAAGGATGCTTCGCACTGATCAACGAGACGCAGTTCAATCCCGCTCCCGGAATTGGCGCCAGCTTCGCGCTCAGTTCGCTTGGCGAGGAGTTGTATCTCTTTTCGGCCGACGCAGCGCATAATCTGAGCGGCTATAGCCACGGATTTGCCTTCGGGGGCTCGGCCCCTGGCCAGACCTACGGCCGCTATATCAATAGCGCCGGCGAGGAACAATTCCCGCCACAGATTGCTTCCACCCTCGGCACCAACAATCTCGGCCCGGCCGTTGGCCCGGTTGTCATCAGCGAGATTAACTGTTTGCCAGCCGCTCCCGGGACGGAGTTCCTCGAACTGCGGAACATTACTTCGGCTGAGGTCCCGCTCTACGATCCGGACCACCCAACTAATACGTGGAAGGTTAGCGGAGTGGGCTTCATCTTCCCGGCAGGCATCTCGATCGCACCTGGCGGATTCCTGCTACTGGTCGCCTCCGACCCGACTGCCTTCCGGACGCAGCAAGGCGTATCCAATTCCGTTCAGATCTTCCAGTACTCGGGGCAGTTGCAGCCCAATGGCGAGATGCTGGAGCTACTCAGGCCCGATCTGCCTGAAACCAACGGCGTTCCTGATGTGCCCGTCGATCAGGTCAATTATGGCGCGGCTTTTCCTTGGCCCACGATAGCCGGCGGCGCGTCTCTTCAACGCATCGAGGCGGTTGTTTATGGCAACGACCCTATCAATTGGCGAGCCGCCGCACCCACACCTGGAACCTCCCTGCCTACTTCCGTGCCACTCATTGCACTCCAAGTCAAAATCGATCCCTCCGACCTGCATCCCACCCTTTCTTTCAATGCCGAGGTCAACCGCCAATACACGCTGCAATACAAGAACGCTCTTCAGGATTCAAACTGGCTGCCATTGGTCGGGGTAACCGTGCTCGCCACCAATCGCACTGTGACTATCACTGATACGAGTGCGGGTTCCACGCGCTTTTACCGGGTCATCACCCCCGGCCTGCCTTGAACTGCGGTGGTAATACCTGGTTTCCGCAAGAGCCGACGAGCGTATCTGGGTGCTCTATGCCTAAGGAAAACCCCAACCAGATCCTCAAAGAAGTTGGACTGGCGTGGCCTCGGGGTGGCCCTCCTGCGTCGCCTGCCCGAACACTGCGGACTGAGCCGCGTGAACGAAGCCGGCTACCTGGCCGACCCCCCGGAATTGATTGTGGAAGTGGCGGCCAGTTTCGCCTCGATTGACCTGCGGGACAAACGCCGGGCCTATTTGATCTTTAATAATTACGTCAGTCGCCGCTCGCCGTTTCCCGGAGGTAACTCATCAAGTCCACGGACCACCGCTCGCCGTTGACCAACGGTTGGCGCGTTCGGCTGATCAGCACCTGTCGGGTGGCTTTGGTCAGCGCAGCGACTTTTTCCAGCCGGGTAAAATCCTCTGGCGCGGGTGCGGTGGTGAGCTTGATCTCGACCACTTCGCGCTGCCGACCGAACTCCAGCACCAAGTCTGCTTCTAATCCATCCTGCGTGCGGAAGAAGAACGCCTCCAGACTCTCCCCGCGAGCGCGGCGGCAGGCGAGAACCTGCTCGATGACCCAGCCGTCTCAATAGCGGCCCGCAGCCGCCGAAAGACCTCCGGCCACGCCTGAGCCTCATCCAGCACCACCAGGCCTCTGCGCCCAATCAGGTCATCCCAACCCAGGTCCAACCGGAGACGCTCGGGAGGCTGTTCCAGGTCGAAATATTGGCCCGCCAAAGTTCTCGCCAGCGTGGTCTTTCCGCATTGGCGCGGACCGACCAGGGCCACGGCGGGGAAATGCGCCAACCGATGGCGGACCAGCTCCGAAATGAGGCGCTTGATCATCCCTGCAAAATAGAAATCAATTTCTAATTTGCAAGCCTGACTTTCGCCTCCAGAACAGCAAGGGCGCTTAAGCGCGGACTTTGAGAGCCAGGGCGCTATACTCTGCGCGGCAACAGACTGAGCTTTTTGTCGGGGTGGGGACGGCTCGTCCCCAGTTGCGCAACACCAATGGGGACGGGCCTTCCCCATCCCGACCGCTGGACCAGCGCAAAGCTCAGCTTGTGGCCGCGCCCCGTATAGTAGCCGTGGTAGCACACCCCGTAACCTCCAACGAGGAGGTGCTCAGTATGGCGATTGACGCGCACCTCATTTAACAACTGCTTCGGCACGAATCTACTCTACCAGCGGCCAACGCTATTCACCAGTCCATGCTGGCTTTCTGAATCAACTCAAAACCTGCAAATCCAACCCTGTAAACCGATCGAAGCCTCGGTCGAAAGTCACCAGTTGCGCCTGACTCTCAACCGCCAAGGCGGCCAGGAAAGCATCCGTCCACAACCCGTGCGACGAGGAAGTTGCCTGCGTGAAGTTCCGAAATGCAATTTCCAGGACGGGCGGCTCGGTGAGAAAAAACACGCGCGGATCACCGGCCAGTTTGTCGTAGTTCCGCCAAGCATCTTGCTGGCTCTGCACAAACCGGCCCATGATCCTGACATTCGTGAGGTGCCGCAGCAGGGCCATCTGGGTGACGCGGCAGAATCCACAACTCGCATCGCTCTGCGCCCCAAACCACGCCTTGGCTTTCGCGTGGTGGAGGTGGTCCGAAAACGCCAGCGCCAACCATAAGTTGGCGTCCGCCAGCTTAATCCCCCCAGAGGCTGGCATCGAGTTCCTCCGGCGTAGGATTGATGATTCGCCGGCCATCACCGCGGATCAGCGGCAGTTCGACTCGCTGGCAAAGCGGCTTGGGCACGTCTCCCGGCGAGGACTGAGGGTGCAAAATTGTCAACAGCCCGTTGCCCTTTTCAGGCAACCCCTCCCGCCCACGCGGCACCACGCGGCCATGGTCAATTTCGACTTCAACTGTCAAATAGCTCATGGCGCAAGTTAATCGCGGCGGGCGCGACTTGCGAATCAAATTTCGCGGGTTGGTGGTGGTGGAGCAGCCTATTGCCTGATGCGCAATCCCTTTCAACTGGTCATCGAAAGCGCGGCGAAAGGCGACTCGGGGTGAGTAGAGAGGGCGTGGCCATTACTGTCGGCACCACTTCCGTGGCCTTAGCCAACGAGGTGGAACGGTTGCTTTAGCGGCGGGCGGACCTGATCACTGAGCGCTCCGTGCGGAATCCCTATTTTCGCCAAGTCATCGAGGCGGCGCGCCAGCCCGTCTATGAGGGCTGAGGAATAGAAGCTACTCCTGATCGCACGACGTGATTGTCTGGCGCACGGCTCAACACCATCTGCGGCACTGAAGGCCTAAGTCGAGGGGATACTCGGGGAGGACGGAGCTTGAACACGCCTCGCGGCACGGCCAAGGCCCTGAGCACCAATGCCCGCGTGGTTTGAGAACAGGAGGGGCTGGAACCCAGCAGCCGTCTTGCCGAATCCCCTATTCCTCGCCTCTTGAAACGCGGTCCGGCCAAATAGCCACAATGCGGACGAAGCCGCGGGAACTGACGTCTGGAAGTGTTCGGCTTCTTTTGCGTGAGAGATTCGATGTCGTATCGGTCACGGTTGACTACCAGTGTCAGGGATTACATCCGGCGGCAAGCCGTCCGGCTGGCTGGTTTGCGTCCGCCACCTGCGCCCGCGCAGACTTTGCGCGAAGGCGTGAATGTCCTTCTCATCGGAAAGCAGGAACCCCAGAAAACTCACGCCCATGTAATTGCAAGTTTCGTAAATGCTCAACAAAACTAGGTAATCATCTGTCCCCGTTTGTGTCGACATTCCACCAATCGCCCGGCGAAGTGTCGCGAGAGCCTTGATGGCATGTTCGGCTGTGTTGTTGTTCCAAGGGACGCCATCATGATCCAGAAAGGTGAAAAGAGTGTCGCGATTCTTCTCAAACCTTTGTTGATATTTTATCGCAGTCTCGCTCCTGTAAACCTGTTTTGACAGATCTCGAAAGAACCGGCCTACAACTAGCCTGTGTTTGTGCAGATAGCGAGTCTTCAAACCAAACCTGTCAATGGTGTCCACTATTCCTCTCAGCACTCCGCCAAATTCACGGGCCAAGGCCTTCATCTCGCAGTTGAACGGCTCCTTTAAGAGATCATCGTTGAGATCCCTAATCAGGTGGATTAAGCACTTCTGCTGCGGACACGGGATGGATTCGTACGCTGCATAGAAGTCTGTAACCAACACGCCTCCAAACTGCTCAAGCAGCTCCTTGAGAAAGGAGCCATTTCTGGTCTCAGTGCGCAGAAATACGACTCGGTCTTGGTTACAGAGTACCCACGCGAACTCTCGCTCTCCTTCGATGCAGATTGAAGTCTCGTCAATATGCAAAACACGACCTACGACTAGACTTCTGCGCATTGCCGCACAGGTCTGACTATAAAACTTGGCAGCTCTAGATTTCAGACGAAATACTGTAGTGCGGGGCAAAATCACCCCGAACAAGTCGCTCAGTGAGCGACCGATCTCCCTCTGAGAGATGCGTAGTTCGACCAATTGGTAAACCACATAGGCAAGTAAGCCTGGGCCTTCACGGTGGGGAGGCCATTCCTTTACCTGGTCAGCAAACTTCGCCCCGCAGCTGTCGCAGCGGTAATGGCGGCGGACGTACTTTACAATCCAACGCTTCACGCCAGCTCGGCCGAACTTAAGATCACGCACAATCCGGTGGTTTCTGCGTATTGTGCGAATGTCCAACAGACGACAGGAGGGACACGAAGCCAGAGGCGCGAGTTTGATTGTCTCGTTTATATGCAGTTTCCTCCGAGGCCGCTTGCGCATCGGCTTGCTGGGTCTTTTCTGGCCATGTCTCAATTGGATTTTTTCACGCTGGTAGTCCCAGTAGGCGGCCTTGTTTATGTAGTCGAATTCAGGCAGTGCGAATACGGTCCTTCCGAGGCGAAAGGGAAGATCGCTTTTCAACGAATCACTGTTCACAACTTTTTCGTCACGCTGTGGATTGTGATCGCGCCCCACACAGATCCGTGCGACCTCATTGGAAACACGCTGCAACGCGAGACAGTCTTCTGCGTTGTAATTAACCAGTTGTGCATGGGTAACGGAATCCCGTTTTTCCTCCCAACGGTATCTTGCAACGAGGCAATCCAGTCCTGTGCAAATGCCAGCCGACCAGTCTCCCCCTATCCAACGAGTGATTTCCTTTAGCCCGTTTGAGAGAGCCGGGAAGTAAACTTGGGCGAAAACAAACGACACTAAGTTCATCGTTATCCGGATCACCTTAGCCACTGATGAGCCATCGGGAGGAGTGTCATATTGTTCAGTCATTTGTTGCAGGAAAGTGCTCTCGTAGCTTCCGTAGTGAATCAGCACCGGCTTCTCGACTGTTTCAAGAATGGCAAGGAATTCTCGCCAAATCCTCCCTTCGTCCTCGACAGTGTCCGCCCACAGGCTGTGCTGGATGGCGGATTCTCCGTTCCCGATGCGCAGGCCGATGAGGTAGTAGAAATCGCGGTCGGGCAGGCCCTCGACATCCAGATAGACGGGGGTGCCTTCGATCTTCAGCTCAGGGCTGCCTACGATGTGGATCTTCTTCTCCCGAATCGCCAGCGCCTTGAGCGAGTGGTGGTACTTCTCCCGTTTGTCGCGCAGCTTCTTGGGTCGGCGGCGGGGCCGGAACGTGT
>Ga0118677_10007602_pt1 | contig 17803 bp, 18 predicted proteins | sample AliMusrvi5mmetaG_FD_86154 | JGI IMG/M metagenome (GOLD analysis project Ga0118677, IMG submission 86154) | reverse complement strand
GCCTTGACTTCATCCAGACGCCCGACGGGGGTATTGCGGGGCATGGCGGGAAACTGGGCGGGATCCCGATCCGCCAAATCGGCAATTTCAAGCATCATGTCAATCAACTCATCCATCTGTTCCCGGGATTCGGTTTCGGTCGGCTCAATCATGAGCGCTTCCTTGACCACAAGCGGGAAATAGACGGTCGGCGGATGAAGTCCGCGTTCAATCAGGGCCTTGGCGACATCGATGGCATGAACCCCCTTCGCCGCCTGGCGCGACGCGCTGAACACGCACTCATGCATACACAGCCGGTTATAGGGCAGGTCGTAACGATCCTTGAGCCGGGCCTGAATGTAGTTGGCGTTCAACACGGCATTCTCACTCACCCGTCGCATCCCTTCCCCGCCCAGAAGCAGCATATAGGCATAGGCCCGCAGGATGATCGCGAAGTTCCCGTAAAATGAGGCAATATAGCCAATGCTCTTGGGTCGCTCATATTCGAGCGCAAACGTGCCATCAGCCCGCTTAACCACGATGCTGGTCGGCAAAAAGGGAATCAGTTTTGACTTAACCCCAACCGGTCCGGAGCCGGGCCCACCACCGCCATGGGGTGTTCCGAAAGTCTTGTGCAGGTTCACATGAACCACGTCAAACCCCAAATCGCCCGGGCGGCAACGCCCCAACAACGCATTCAAATTGGCCCCGTCATAATAGAGCAAAGCATCCCGCTGGTGTGCCAACTCGGCAATCTTGAGGATGTCACGCTCAAATAACCCGAGCGTATTGGGACAGGTCAGCATAACCGCCGCCACCTCGTCGTCCATGGCCACCTCGTATTTTGCCAGATCCACACCCCCCTCCGCATTCGTGGGAATCGTAACCACGGTATAGCCCGCTATGGACGCACTGGACGGATTAGTTCCATGCGCGGAATCAGGAATAATCACTTTCGTCTTGCGATGTCCCCGATCCCGGTGATACGCCGCCACCAGCATCATTCCAGTCAACTCGCCATGCGCGCCGGCCATGGGCTGAAGAGTGAACGCCTCCATACCGGTGATCTCCCCCAGCCACCGCTCCGTTTCGTGCAGCACTTCCAACGCACCCTGGGTCAACATCCCCCCGCCACGCAATTGGGGCAATAACGGATGTAACGAGGAGAACCCGTCCAACGAAGCAATACGCTCGCAGATTTTGGGGTTGTATTTCATGGTGCAGGAGCCCAGCGGATACATGTTCGCATCCACACTAAAATTCTTCAATGACAGCCGGGTAAAATGCCGAATGACATCCAACTCGGAAAGTTCCGGCAATTCGGCCGCTTTTTCCCTGAAATATTTTGATGGGATCCGCAACTTGACCGCCGCCTCAACCGGCGTCAGGCGCGGCAGATTGGCTCCCCGACGCCCCGGCACCGATTTCTCATAAATCAACTCATTCATAACACACCCTCCAATGCTTCGGCAAAGAGGCCGATTTGCTCCCGCGTCCGCTTCTCCGTGACGGCAATCAAAAGATAGTTCTCCATCCCCTTGTAATATCGCCCCAGCGGGAAGCCGGCGGCAAAGCCACAATCAATCATCCGGGACACCACGTCGCTGGCATCGCAAGGCAACTCAATGGTAAACTCGTTGAACGTGGGCGCACTCTTCTTTACCTCAACCCCCGGAATGGCACTCAACCGGGTCTTGGCATATTCCGCCTTCTGGGCGCAAATATGGGCCAGATCTTTAAACCCTTCCTTCCCGAGCCACGACAGGTATATCAAGGCTCGCAAAGCACAGAGGGCCTCATTGGAACAGATATTCGACATCGCTTTTTCGCGCCGGATGTGTTGCTCACGCGCCTGCAGGGTCAGCACAAATCCGCGCCGTCCATGGGCATCCATCGTCGCTCCAACAACCCGCCCCGGCATTTTCCGTACATGCACCATGCGGGTGGCCATGAACCCGAGATAGGGGCCACCAAACGACAAAGGCAATCCCAAGCTCTGCCCCTCCCCTGTGACAATGTCTACCCCCATCTGGCCGGGTGTCTTCAAAATACCAAGTGAGACGGGATACACCGACATCACGGCCATACACCCCTTCTGGTGCGCAACCTGAATCACATCCGTAAAATCATCCACGGCCCCAAAAAAGTTCGGATTCTGCAAGATAATGGCGGCAGTCTTGTCGTCCAACATCGCGGAAATCCGGTCACGGTCGCTCTGACCATGCGCCACCGGGATCTCAACAAACTCCACCTCCAAATTCCGGGTATAGCTGTATAAAATATTGCGATAAATGGGATTAACACCGCTATCCAACAGAATCTTACGCCGCCCTGTCAGGCGTATCGCCATCATGGCCGCCTCGTACAAAGCCGTTCCGCCATCATAAAGGGAGGCATTGGCAACTTCCATGTCGGTAATCCGGCAAATCGCTGTCTGATACTCAAAAATGGCCTGCAACGTTCCCTGCGAAGCTTCCGGCTGATAGGGCGTATAGGCGGTATAGAATTCACTACGAGACGCCATCTCATCCACACAGGCGGGGATAAAATGATCATAGTAGCCTCCGCCCAGAAACCCGATCAAATCATGGGAATTCCGGTGCGACATATGATGCAGATGCTCATAGACATCCGCCTCGCTCCGTCCCAGAGGAAGGTTCAGACCACTGATTCGCGCGGATGCGGGCACATCCACAAACAGGGCTTCCGTATCGGGAACCCCTATGGCTTGAAGCATGGTCGCACGATCGCGATCTGTCGTTGGGATATAAGGCATCTCAATTCTCCTGCAGAAACGTCTCGTATTGCTCCGCCGTCATGAGGTCCTTAACCGCAGGGGAAAAAAGCTTCAGTTTGCAGAGCCAGCCATCCCCATGCGCCGACTGATTGATCAACTCCGGGGCGGAAACCAGCTTTTCATTCACCGCACTGACCGTCCCGGCGACGGGTGCATAGACATCACTTGCCGCCTTAACAGACTCCACCACCAACAGCGAATCATGCGCGTTGACAACTTTGCCAATCTTTGGGAGATCCACAAAAGTGATATCTCCCAAGGCCTGCTGGGCATGATCGGTAATCCCCACCGTCGCCTCATCCCCTTCCACCTTCAACCACTCGTGATCTTTTGTATAATAAACGTTTTTTGCACTCATCCTCTATTTTCCTTAAGTTAATATTCCCAAAACATTCAAACCGCTTTGTAAAAAGGCGGCCTCACAATGACGGCCTCCAACATTGCCCTGCCCGTATCTACCTGAACCCTTGTGCCTGCAGCGGAACAAGCACTTTCAACACTGGCAAACCCGACGACCACCTGTAACGTCGGCCCAAAGGAACCACTCGTTACCGTCCCCACCTGGCGACCATTCACCACCACAGGCTGTCCGGCCCGAGCTGATTGCCGTCCTTCGATCTTAAAACCAACCAATATTTTTGCCGGCCCCTGCGCCTGATGCCGCATCACAGCCTCGCGCCCCACATACGGAGAAGATTTGGTGACATATCGCATCATGGCCGCTTCCACCGGAGTCACCTCTTCGGAGAGTTCATGCCCATATAAGGGAAGACCGGCCTCAAGCCGCAAGGTATCGCGCGCACCAAGCCCGGCTGGCTTCACACCTACCGCCAAGAAGCGATTCCAAAGTTCAATAATGCGGATCGAATCCACATACAGTTCGACCCCTTTTTCCCCAGTATAGCCCGTCCGGCTCACAATTGCCTCACCACCGTAATCAAAAGTCAAAAAACGAAAATAGCCAAGCTCCGCTACATTCACGCCACACACAGCACCAACACAAGCCAAAGCGTGGGGCCCCTGAACATCCACCTTGGCCATCGTGCGGGAAACATCCTGGAAATCAACACCCACTGGCAGCCGCTCCTGAATCCAGGCACGATCCTTGGCACAAGTCCCGGCATTTACCACAATCATCCAATTCTCTGCATTGAACCGATAGGTGATCAGGTCATCCAAAATCCCGCCATCTTCCCGCAGCAGGAACCCATACTTACACTGGCCATCCTTGATCGCACTGACATCCGTCGTTAGCAGACGACTGATGGCCTCCAGAGAACCCGGCCCCCTCACGCGGAACCGCCCCATGTGACAAGTGTCAAACATCGTTACGTCGGTGCGTGTCCGGTGATGTTCCGCGAGAATTCCGTCATATTGCACCGGCATATACCACCCACTGAAGTCCACCATCCGGGCTCCAAGCTGAAGGTGACTTTCGCACAGCATCGTTTTTTGTATCGGTTCCATTAAACCCTTTCTATTTGATAACATCCACCATCTTAAAGATCGGCAGGAACATACAAACCACAAGCCCGCCGATAATTACCCCTAGGAACACCATTAGCAAAGGCTCCAATAGCGAGGTCAGGGAGGCCAACATCGATTCCACCTCGTCATCAAAGGTGTCCGCCACACTGGCCAGCATTTCGTCAACTTTGCCTGTTTTCTCACCGGCCGAAAGCATACGTACCACCACCTTTGGGATGCAGTCTTTGCCTTCCAAGCCGGCCGAAAGCGTATCCCCGTGCTCCACGGCCTTGCGGGCATCCATGATGGCGGCCTCGATTATCAAGTTGTTGGCGGCCTTTGCCACAATTTCAAGCGCATTCAGAATCGGGACCCCGCTCTGTACCAGCTGACTGAGAGTTCGGGAAAAGCGTGCAACCGCTACCTTTTGAATCAGTCCCCCGAACACAGGTGCCTTCAAGGCAAATCGATCCATCATCCAAGCCCCGGACGCAGTCTTTTTCCATTTTTTAAAACCCCACACTACCAACATGATCACGGGGATAATGATAATCGCATACTTCCTGACACCATTACTCAAGTCGACCAGAAACTGGGTAGGTGCTGGCAATTTTCCGCCGAAATCACTAAACATGCCGGCAAAAACCGGCACAATAAAAACAATCATGCCCGTGGCGATAATCATGGAGAGGGAAAGAACCACCACGGGATAGGTCATGGCGGACTTCACCTTGCGTCGCAAGCGTGCCGTAGCATCGAGCAATGCTCCAATACGCCGCATGGTTTCCGCAAACTGGCCACTCTGTTCCCCCGCCCGGACCATATTCACATAGAGCACGTCAAACACATCGGGAATCTGCTGAAGACTTTCAGAAAAGGACGCACCACCTTCAATATTCCGCTTCAGCGAGGATATAACGAGTTTGAAATTAGGATTGACCGCCTGCTCTTCCAAGGTTTCCAGCGCAGCCACAATCGGCATTCCTGCCGACAACATGGCCGCCATCTGACGGGAAAACGGAGCCAGATCCTTTTGCACGATTTTATTCGCACCCCGGACTTTTCCCACTCCTTTTCGAGTCGTCCGGGTCACCTGCGCAACCACCGGCTTCTTGGCACCATTATTCGCCGGCATCGGTTTCTGAGCCCCCGCTTTGGGAGCCATACCACCCGTTGGGGCAGGCTTTCCAGATCCACCTGAACGCAGTAAAGGACTCATTCCCTCTTCTCCCTTCGGACCTTATTCACCACCGGTCAGCTCCATGGCGTCCTCAAGCGAGGTGATTCCCTCTTTCACCTTCTTCAATCCAGCTTGCTTTAGCGTCAACATCCCCTCCGCCTGCGCCGCCTCACGAATTTCTCCGCTGGTTCCACCTTTCATGATCATTTCCTTGATACGTTCGGTCACCGGGAGTACTTCCATGATGGCGCCTCGGCCCTTATAGCCTGTACCGTTACACTTAGGACACCCCACCGCCTTATAGATCGGGACAAACCCTGCGCCCCCCGAACTAGTAAGATCCTTGAAAAATTCAGGATCGATCCGATTCGCTTTGAGAACCTCCAGCGGCAGTTCCACCTTCGCTCGGCAGGTAGTGCAGAGCTTTCGATAAAGCCGTTGCGCTTGCGACAAAATCATGGAAGAGGCCATTAAAAAAGGTGGAATGCCCATATCAATCAGTCGGGTAATGGCGCCAGCCGCATCGTTGGTATGAAGCGTACTGAGCACCAAGTGCCCGGTGAGCGCCGCCTTGACGGCAATTTCCGCCGTTTCACTATCACGAATTTCGCCCACCAGTACAATATCGGGATCCTGTCGCAAAATGGAACGGAGGGCAGCCGCAAACGTCAACCCCACCGCATTGACTTGGACCTGATTAACCCCTGCCAACTGATACTCCACGGGATCCTCACACGTCACAATATTCACATCAATTTTATTTAATTCCTGCAGACAGGAATACAACGTCGTCGTTTTCCCGCTCCCGGTCGGCCCCGTCACCAGAATGATCCCGTGGGGCTGACTGATCGCATAAGCAAAGGCCGCGGCGGCATTCGGATCCAGCCCCAGCCCGCTCAGACTCGGAAAAAGGGCACTCTTGTCGAGTACGCGCATAACGATTTTTTCCCCATGAATGGAGGGAAGCGCACTCACCCGGATATCCACTTCCTTACCCAACGCCTTGATCCGAAAACGACCGTCTTGCGGAATGCGCCGCTCCGCGATATCCATATCCGACATGATCTTAATACGAGAGATAATCGCCGGCTGATAACTCTTTGCAGGGCTCGGCCGTTCCGTCAGGGAGCCATCAATGCGATACCTCAGCCGCAAGGTCTTCTCCTGCGGCTCAATATGAATATCGCTGGCCTTCGTGCGCAACGCCTCCACCAGCATCATATTCACCATCCGGATGACGGGAGCTCCCTCGGCGCTCTCCATCATTTCCTCAAGACTGAGCTCCTGTTTATCCTCTTTGCCGACCTCGATTTCGTCATCAAAATCACGCATGATATCTTCGAGATCGACATTGCTCGTCTCCGCTGGGGCCAGAGCCCGGGCCAAGGCTTCCTGGATATCTTTTTCACCCGCCACCAAGGGCATGATCTGAAGCCCGGAAATCACATGGAGCTCATCCACCGCCATCACATCAAAAGGATCTCCCAGCGCCACCACTAGAAATTCGCCGATTTTCATCATCGGCATCGCCTGATGTTTCCGCAAGATATCCGCAGGAATGGTTTCAAGGAGCTGAGGACTGGGCGTAAAATGCGCCAGCGTAATGGGTGCCATCCGAAGGTATTCCGCCAGGCAAAGCGTCGCCTCTGTCGAAGTAATCAATACGTTATCCAGCAGGTATTTCTCCAACCTCATGGAAAATGACTGCGCCTGCGCCTGTGCCTGCTTCAGCGCATCAGCCGTCATCGTGCCTCGCCGCAGCAGAATATCTGAAATCCTGGAACTATGGGAAACGGTACTCATGGCACTCTATCAGAGAACATCCCGGGTATCACCGGCTTCCCGAACCCCTTTTTCCGACACCAAGTACCGAGCCCGGGAATAAAGCCGCCACCCTATAATTGGAATGACAACCACTTCGATCAGCACAAAAATAATCAAATCCCGCGGAAGGTCAGCCAATCGGGCCGTCGTTTCCGGTAAAAAAATATACACCAGAGGATAAATCACGATGAACATCAACGGCATGACCACCATCGCACATACCGTTCGGATAAAATACAGTACTGGAGTCTTCATCCATTCCCTCCTGTTTTTAATCCTTCACCGCATCCATCACACACCCCACCATTCCCACAAGCTTCAAGGCCCATGCGGCGGCAGAGCCCCGTTCTCATTCAAGTATTCTAGCACATCCTCAGGGATACGCCCTTTACCCGGCCATTTAATTTTAAGCGCGGGAATACCAGCCGAATCACTTCCCCCCAGCCGAAAAATCAAGGCCATACGAGGCAAAATAATACATGAGGGAAATTCCCCATCATGGAGTTGAACATATCTCGCCAGTTTTTGAGGGAGCTCCCCGGTACCGTTATATTGAATATACTCGCCACTAATTTGATAAAGACGCTCCTCGGGCAACTGCTCGGAAAGCACCACCTGCGCGGGCACCTGCTTGCGCTTCACTTCCGCCACTTTCTCACTCTGCTGTTTCCCGTAAACCGACCAGACAAAACCGATTTCCTCCAGCTTCCGCACTCGTTCAACCGCCAAGGACCCCATCTTCTTACGATGCCGCTGATTCGCCACCCAATTCGCCAAATCAGGCTCCGACGGACATGAGGACGGCACATCACAATGACCATGTTTCTTCTTGTATTTCGCCAGCCGCTGGCACATATCATTCCAGACTTTATCCGCTGGCGACCAGACAAAGCCGATCTGGGTCAAACGGGCCACATAGGATTTAGCGAGTTCCCCGATCTTGTGGCGATACCGCTGCATGGCCACCCAACGCCCAAGCTGGACATTCTTCTTCCAGTTGGCAGGAACCTGACAGTCCCCATACTCCGCGCTATACGCTTCCAGTGCGCGAAACATTATTTCCCAGTCTACACTCTGACGAGCCATGGTGTTCCTCGCAATCGTTCAATTACCTGATAAATAAAAAAACCAAGATCCAATGATTCTGTCACGCCTTATCGGCATCTGACAACTTCTTTCCATGAGGGACGACGCACCAACGTCAGTTTGCGCCCAGTCGCGCCTGCTTTAACGCCCCATCAATATCCCCCTCCGTAAAGCGATCCGTCAGTTTCTTGACCAAACGGCCACGGGTATCATAGAACCAAAATTGGGGAAGCGACTTAATCCCCAGCGCTTCACAAATCGGCGCCTTGAAGTCCGGCGCCAGGATCTTAAGAATTACAATCCGGTTCGAAGACTTGGCGGCAAGCGCCTCAATGTAATTGCCCTCCCGGATACTCACCAAGGCTTTCGGGTAATGGAAATGAACAATATTGATGGACCCCATTTTTAAGTGATCTTCAATCTCCACCTCTTCACCATTACTGATAATCGCAGAATCTTTAGATTCGATCTCCCTCCACTTGCCAGCCCTCTTCCATTCACGGGCTTCGCCAGAGGGTGCAGTCCCCCCGTTTTTGGAACCCACCACCGGAGCCGGCTTATCAGGCGCAGGGGGCGGAACATCTTCAGGAGGACGGTTCACCGTGAGTTGCTTCAGCATGATCACCCGTTCATCCACATTATTTCCGTCTTTCGCAAGATGCAGGGTGAAATCATCGAAAGAACTGAACTCGACATTCTCGTAATTACTAAGCGCCAACATCACGGACACCTTGAGCGGAGCCTCCGGGATAATCGTTTTCACATTAACAGGATACTCGGATATCACCGTTCCGTTTTCCGCCTTAAATTCGAACTTCCGGTTTGCAAATCCATTAAAGCGCCCTTTTACTACCTGCCCATTACTCAGGGTCATGGTATCAGCAGCCTGCACCGCCATAACGGAGACCCCCAAAAGGCAAAAACAAATAATCGACTTCATATCCCTCTTATTCCCACTCAATGGTCGCCGGTGGCTTTGAACTGATGTCATATACCACACGATTAATTCCCGATACCTCATTAATGATCCGCGTGGATATACGGGCCAGCGTATCATACGACACTCGGGACCAGTCAGCCGTCATGCCATCCTGACTTTCCACAATGCGCAATGCGGCCACATTTTCATAGGTCCGGCTGTCGCCCATCACGCCTACAGTCTGAATGGGAAGCAATATCGCAAAGGACTGCCAGATTTTCGCGTACATTGGATCTTTTTGCATTTCTTCCTGCACCCGAATATCCGCTTTCTGAAGCAAAGCCACACGCTCTTCCGTCACTTCGCCCAGAATCCGAACCGCAAGTCCGGGACCGGGAAACGGCTGGCGATCAACTACATACCCCGGAAGCCCTAACTCACGCCCCAGCAATCGCACTTCATCCTTGAACAGCTCCCGAACCGGCTCAATCAGTTTAAATTTCAAATCCGCCGGCAACCCACCCACATTGTGATGACTCTTGATCGTCACCGAAGGCCCGCCCAACGGGGAAGCACTCTCAATCACGTCCGGATAAAGCGTCCCCTGCGCCAGAAACTGGGCTTCGCTAAATTTGCGGGCTTCAGTCGAAAATACATCAATAAAAGTCTTGCCAATTATTTTGCGCTTCTGCTCGGGATCCGTAACCCCCTTCAGTCCATCCAGAAACAACTTCTGGGCATGAGCCACATGCAAATCAATGCCAAAAGCCTTCCCGAAAAGCTCCTCCACTTGCTTGGCTTCACCCGCCCGCACCAACCCGTTATCCACAAAGACACAATGAAGCTGCTTGCCAATGGCTCGATGCAAAAGCGCCGCCACCACCGAGGAGTCGACCCCACCACTTAACCCGCACAACACATGGCCATCACCCACCTTTTCGCGGATAGCGATCACGCTCTCTTTGATAAATTGGGCCATTTCCCAATCGGGCCGGCACTTACAGATATCGAACAGAAACCGGCTGAGAATGGTCGCCCCCTGCGGGGTATGCACCACCTCGGGATGAAACTGGAGCCCATAAATACGCCGCGCCGGATTCCCCATGGCCGCCACAGGACAAGTCTCCGTCGTGGCCAGCACAGAAAACCCTGCCGGCATACGCTCCACCTGATCCCCATGACTCATCCAAACGTCCAACGACGAAGGAAGACCACGGAACAATGAGGATGAATCCACTACCGAGATCCGGGCACTACCATATTCACGCGCATGCCCCGGTTTCACGGCCCCATTCATCAGCTTGGCCGTCATCTGCTGCCCATAGCAGATTCCCAACACCGGGACACCCAACTCATAGATCGCAGGATCACACAAGGGAGATCCCTTGTCTAAAACACTGGCCGGTCCACCCGACAAGATGATTCCCGCCGGCTTGCGGACGGCAAGTTCGGCCGCCGTAATATTGAACTTCAACAGTTCAGAATAGACCCGCTGCTCACGAACCCGGCGCGCAATCAGTTGGCTGTACTGGGATCCGAAATCAAGAATGGCAATCCAATTGTGACCCTGCATAACGTTCAAGCCTTTCGAATTAATTCACGAAACTGGGTAAACAGATAATAAGGGTCATGGGGCCCCGGCGAGGATTCCGGGTGATACTGTACACAGAACATCGGCTCCTTCTTGTGCGACAAACCCTCCACCGTCTGATCATTGAGATTTAGATGCGTCACCTCCAACTTGGACATATCCAAGGAAGCCGGATCCACTGAGAAATTATGGTTCTGGGAGGTGATCTCCACCGCACCCGTCCGCAGATTCTTGACCGGATGATTGCACCCATGATGCCCGAATTTGAGCCGATAGGTTTTTCCGCCACACGCCAGCCCCAAAATCTGGTGTCCTAGACAAATCCCCATCAGCGGAACCTTCCCCAGCAATTCGCGCGCCGCATCAATGGCATAGGTAACCGCCGCCGGATCGGCGGGCCCGTTGGAGAAAAAAATGCCGTCAGGCTTCAACTTCAGAACCGCCGCCGCAGACGTCTGGGCAGGGACCACCGTCACCTCCATGCCATTCCGCCGCAGACTGCGCAAAATGTTCCACTTGATGCCGAAATCATAAGCCACAATTTCAAGATCCGTCTTGGGTAATTCACTCGCAATACCCCAACTTTGAGACAACGACTGATCCGGATCCCATTGATAGATTTTCTTGCAGGAGACCTTGGCGGCGTAGTCTTGGCCATCCAGTCCGCTCCATTCCTTGGCTTTACGCACAGCATCGGCTTCATTCACCTTCCCCGACACACTCATAAAGCCACGCTGGGTTCCTTCCGTCCGCAGCCGCGACGTCAAAGCCCGAGTATCAATACCCGCAATCGCCGGGATAGACCATTTAGTAAGATATTCCGGAACCGAACCCTCCGCCCGCCAGTTGCTAGGGACATTCATGTCATGAATAATAAAGCCGCTGGCAAAAAGTTGACGACTTTCCATATCGGCCTGATTCATGCCCGTGCTACCGATCTCAGGATACGTCATGGTCACGAACTGACCACTATACGAGGGATCACTCAGAATTTCCTGATACCCCGCCATTCCGGTATTGAACACCACCTCGCCATAAGCATCCACCGGTGCTCCGACAGAATACCCCCGCAAAATCGTGCCGTCTTGAAGCGCCACAAAGGCCTTACGAGCCCGTTGTTCTGCCCAATTCCATTTCGAAGTCATAACAGATCCTCCCAATCCAGAAAAAGTTCATTCACTCTACCGTTTCCTCATTCACTTGGCAACGGCAAGCAAAACAATCGTTCAATCAGGATGCATCTACTATAGAGCCACCAATGTATCATCAGTCCGAATTTCATCTTCTACCAGGCTTCAATCTTCACCAAGGATCCCTCTTTAAGTGTCTCTATGCATATATCTTATTTCACTTTCCAAAAACCCTGAACATCCAGAACACACCGAAACGACACAAGCTTAATTGTATTTTCAGCCCACGTATTCCACAGAATGCCGGCTTCGAGATCGTGACTGACCTGTCCCCTGTTTTGAGACTGGAAAACCGTAGCAGAGAGACTATACTTTCCTCAAAAATGGTTTTATAAGAAATGCCAGAAACAACCCCTAGCAATATGATGGAGCCTCAAACTCGGCGCGAATTTATCCGCAGCGTGATGCGGGGAAGCCTGCTGATGATATTGGCTTCGCTTGGAAGTGGCATGTTCCTGCGTAAGCGGTGCGGACAATCCGGCCACGGCAACCCTGCGGGGAACTGTGAAAATTGTCCAGAACTCACGACATGTAAAGATTCCGCCGCCGAATCAGCGCGTTCCCCCAGCCTGCAACGCACCGTCTGGCAACTGGATCCAGCCAAATGCATCCAATGCGGCCAATGCGCAACCCGATGCGTCCTTCAGCAGTCGGCCGTTAAATGCGTGCACCGCTTTGAGATGTGCGGATACTGCAAACTGTGTTTCGGCTTTTTCCGCCCTGGCGCCACGCCCCTTACCAGTGCCGCTGAAAACCAAATCTGCCCCACCGCCGCCATTAAACGCAAATTTATCGAGGATCCTTATTTCGAATACACCATTGATGAACCGCTTTGCATCGGGTGTGGACGCTGTGTAAAGGGATGCGGCGCCTTCGGGAACGGCTCACTCGTACTGCAGGTGCGCCACGATCGCTGCGTCAACTGTAACGAATGCGCCATCGCACGGAACTGCCCTGCAGGCGCCTTCCGACGCGTTCCTGCCGATGAGCCCTATCTCATCACGCCCAATGCCACCCAGTCCTGGGAAGCGATATAGCCATGAAACCCTTTGTCGCCATCCTCATCTTGCTACTCTCAGTGCTTTCGGTTTTTTCGGCCAACCGTTTCCCGATGCCTCAGTTTGAAAGCGGTTACACAATACCTGCCCCCTCCATTCCCGCTGCCCGTACCCCGGAACTCGAAATGCTGGATGTCGCCATATTGCTGGTAACACTGTCACTGGCCGTTTGGTTGGTGCTAAGAAAGCGATCACGCCGGGGCGTTTTTCTCCTCGCCCTTTTTTCGCTCCTTTATTTCGGATTCTTTCGCAAAGGTTGCGTGTGTCCGGTAGGCTCCATTCAGAATGTAAGTATATGGCTGTTTGACAGTCAGGCCGCTTCATCCCTAACAGTCGCCACTTTCTTTCTGCTCCCACTGGTTTTTGCGCTACTGTTTGGTCGGATATTCTGTGCCGCAGTATGCCCGTTAGGCGCCATTCAGGATGTGGTCATTCTTTCTCCACGAAAAATCCCTCCAATATTGGCCCGGATATTGAGTTTTATTCCCTATCTTTATCTTGGATTCGGCGTTCTGATGGCCGCTACAGGAACCGCTTATGTCATCTGTCGACTGGATCCCTTTGTTTCCCTGTTCAGGCTCAGCGGTGAATTCCCCATGCTGGTCACTGGCATCGTTTTCCTGCTGATTGGTACGGTGATTGCCCGTCCCTACTGCCGGTTCCTCTGTCCTTATGGCGTCTTACTCAACTGGATGTCACGGTTGTCGAAATACCATGCCACGATTACGCCCACGGAATGCGTGAAATGCCGACTCTGCGAGCAGGCCTGCCCGTTTGATGCCATCCAAGTTCCCTCTTCAAATCCGCAGCCCGAAACGCGTCGCGTCGGGTTGCGACGGCTAACCCTGATGATTCTGTTGTTGCCGATCCTCATTAGCGCAGGTGGCTGGTCCGCCTCCTGCCTGACACCAGCGTTGGCGCAATTAAACCCTACGGTCAAACTGGCTGAAACCTTACGATTCACCCCTTCACAAATTTCTGGCAGCCAAAACATGGAAATTTCCGCATTTCATGGAAGCGGCACACAACAGAAAGATCTTGAAAGACAGGCAGCCGCCATTCAGGCTCGATTTCGGACCGGAAGCTGGGCACTCGGCGGCTTTCTCGGCGCAGTTCTCGGGTTCGGCCTGATCGGGACCTCGATCCAGCACCGTCGCGAAATCTATCAACCCGACAGAGGCGCCTGCCTGAGTTGTGCTCGATGCTACTTATTCTGCCCGAAAGAACATCAACGGCTGAACAAGCGTAAGGCCACTGGACATTAAAGGCCGATCATCTTTACGTCCCTTACAGTTCACTGGAGCGGATCATCGCAGAAAACAAAGATCGCTATTACACCTCGCCCTGCGACAGGTATAGGCGAATCTTTATACTGATATGCATGCTCTTTATTTCTTGCCCCATTTAAATCAATAAAGTCAACGGGAAGTGGTGAGGATGTTAAGCCATATTTGGGGGATGGCTGACTTCATCTATCTCAGGGGGCTGTGATACCGGAGGAAGGCACACCACCTCAACCGCTGACCGGGTATATGATTACAATAAACATCTTTTCCCGCAATCGGGGTAATCCTGATACGGTATCGGGGTTTTGCTGATGCCATGAAAGGCTAACCGTGGTCTACATGTATGACAATGATGACCCCATTGAGAAGGTTTATGGGGATGAAAACTTCATCGTGTTGACCGAAGGTATCAAGGGTAAGGGGTTACCCATAACATCGTTGTGAACGAAATAGAATGGGCCACCAGGCTTAAGCCGGACGATGTCCTCGGGACCGAAGTCAAAGCTGTAGAAGTTGGTCGCATTGTACTTGCCCTTGTCCGAAAGAAAAAAGGTTTTAGTCGAGCCTTCTGCCGCCAAGCCACATCCCCCTGACCAGATATCGATGATGAAATCAGGTTCGCCATCTTGATTCAGGTCTGCCGTGAACACCCGAATTGAGTGAGTTGGCATATCATTTGTGGTTGGCTTTGAGAGAGAGGTGCCGTCTCTATCCGTAGTGCATCGGCAATGAGCTTTTGAACCTGATCTAGGTCTTGCTCTTTGCATATCTCATTATCGCTCTTATTCATCGTTTCTTTTCCTTTATTTCATTTGTCGTGTTAGCTGTCATTCCCTTAATCTCATCGCCTACCATCCGAACCAGCTCAGGCGGTGCTAGGACTCGGACATTTTTGCCCCATGAAAGCACCCACCGCATTACCTCAAACATGCCTGCGGCAGGGAAGTACAATTCGATCTCCCCAGTTCTCCTGATCTTGATCGACTGAGATGGGTGCCATTCCCGTTCCGTTACCCAGGGAGTAACGTCTTTTGGGAAAAGAAGCATGACTGTCTGTGTCTTGCCATCACCGATATAACGTCCGAATGTGCTAGAAAGGAGCTTTTCGGGATTGAAATCAGCAGGCATCTCAAAATGATCTGCCGTGAGGGACGCCTTCTCAATGCGAGCCATCGAGAATTGTCTTATGTCTGTATGCCCACTGTGAACGCCCAACAGGTACCATTCCCCCTGGAGATTGGCGATGTGGTAGGGATTTACCCGAGATTCCTTGTTCTTGTCAGCCGTTCCTGCCTCGAAGGTGCGGTAACGAAGACGAATCGTCCTCTGGGACATCAGTCCATTCACGACAGTTGCCCAGGTGTCAGCATCAACAGACTTGGCTGACACTCCTTTAAAGGTGAACCGGGTATAGAGAAGTTCCGGTTTCAGGGTTATCTTGTCTGGGAGAAGTCCTGCAAGTTTGTCAAAGACCTGGGAAACTTGCTTTGCCACCGGTGTCCCTCGATATTGTTCCAGTGCCCTTGATGCGAGTAGAACGGCAAGCAGTTCGCCCTCGCTCAGGAATACGGATGGCAGCATCCAGGTGGCATCCTCATAATAAAACCCCTTGCGATCCCGGTCATAGGCTATGGGAGCCTTGCACTGGTCACGAAGGAAATCAATGTCACGCTGGGTGGTTTTCTGCGATACGCCCCATTTGTTGCTGAAGGTGAGGCAGTTCGGGTACTTCTTCTCCCTGATCATACGGTCCAATTCCATAAAACGGGCAAACTGTGATTGGGTTCTCTTCATTCTCATACCTCCTAAAATATCAGGTCACACAGTCAAACAATGTCTGTCTGATAAAATATCATTAATATTTTCGCCGGACAATCATTGACCATACCATCTTGTAGAATAGAGGCAAAACCACGGGCGAAACCAATGAATGACTAGAAATGAAAACGGCAGGCAGATGGAACTGGATCAACTGATCAAGGCAAGGCATTATTGGGCCAACATTTGTATGAGGTGTAGGATGGAGAATAACTTGGATGACAGGCCGGAGATGCAGGAACTTTTCAGGAACCTGAAAGTGAAACTGCCAAAATTGGAAGAACTTCTGATTAATTGTGGGCAGGGTGGGTACGAGGACCGTGTGTATCGCTTCTACCACCAGAGCTTCAAGGTTTATGCTCTTCAGGACATGACCATGGAGATTGTCGCTATACTCCAGTCGCTAGCACCCGAACATCCTCTTAACGAATGGTTCATGCAGATCATCCGGGAGGGAACAGGAAAGACGTTTATCCTGCAGGACAACATGAACTGGCTTGCAGCCACTCGCCCGATACTGGAAGCCTTCTTCCATGCCAGGTATTTTCTGGAGATAGCGGTCAAGTATGGCAAGGAACTTGAATACCCGCCGCAATTACTGCCTAGCGGATGGGCCGCCTTCCTGTATCTCTATAACCTGAGGTGAAGACCAAAGTGGAGACTTGTTGGTTCGGAAGTGACGCAGATGAATGGTAGTCGCCTTTGCTTTACGTTCGTTGACTTGAAGTCTAGGAACGGAATATGATAGGGAAGACATAAAACGAGTAATATGTTTTTTGGGGAAAGTAAATATCTTCAGGTCTAAAGTCTCAGTGGGTTGGTACGATGATGCCACTCGAATGCGTTTGTTTGTTTAGTATCAGCGTAATAAAGGAGGTTTCAAATGGGCAAGAAAAGCAAAAACGAACCGACGTGGGATGAAATACGCTACGAAGTGTTCTATCGTGATCAAGGAAATTGTAAATATTGCGGGGTTGATTTAGCTACCTCATACTCGGCGCATGGCACATTTCAGGCGGATCATATGATTCCACAGTCGATTGGGGGCGGCGATGAATTGGAAAATCTTAAGCTTGCATGTGCTTCCTGCAATGTTCTTTTGTCTTCCTTGGATCGGGATATTAAAAAAAATCAAAAAGATGAGTGGCTGAGACGTTCGCACGAAGAAAGGTTCATACGGAGGTTCGATTATGTGCAATCAAAGCTTAATACTGACAAGTTGAAATGGATGCCGGATGTTCAAATCAAGGTATTAGTGGCAAGGGCAATAAAGGGGGGCGGCACTGCTCCATCCGTGTATCAACTGCAAATACCGGTTACGGTTAAAAAAACGGCAACAAATGAGTTTATTATTGTTGGTTGGAATGGCTCGGAAGAACGCTTCGAAGCACTGAAGGAGAGCATTATAAAGGACTTTGGTGTGACGATGCGAAAGGAATAAGTATCAAGTACGGCTTTAATATTTGTGAGGTTTAAGGGAGGGGAGAGAGAAATGGACCCCAAAATTCGGACTAGTAGGTAAGTTAGACTTTTCAGGTTCTGTCAGGCATGAGAAAAGGCAGAGCTATGAGCAAAACAAAACGGAAGAGGTATAGTGGGGCATTCAAG
>Ga0118677_10007599_pt1 | contig 17812 bp, 24 predicted proteins | sample AliMusrvi5mmetaG_FD_86154 | JGI IMG/M metagenome (GOLD analysis project Ga0118677, IMG submission 86154) | reverse complement strand
ACAGTAGACAGTGGACAGTGGGCAGTAGACAGTGGGCAGGAGAAAACGCATGAAGATTCTTGTCATTGGTGGAGTGGCGGCGGGGATGTCGGCGGCGGCACGGGCACGGCGTCTGGATGAAGCTGCGGAGATCGTGGTTTTGGAACGTAGTAAGCATGTCTCTTTTGCCAATTGTGGCTTGCCTTATCATGTGGGGGGCGTAATCAAGAATCGCGATAATCTTCTGCTCCAGACGCCCCAAAGCCTCAAGGCCTCGCTAAACCTGGATGTCCGTGTGGGGAATGAAGTCCGCAAGATTGACCGGCAGAGAAGAACTGTCCAGGTGCGGGAATTGGAGAGCGGTCGTGAATATGAAGAATCTTACGATAAGCTCGTCCTTGCGCCGGGTGCATTGCCGATCCGCCCCAAACTGGCAGGCATCGATCATCCTCGCGTTTATGTTCTGCGCAACATTGAGGATATGGATTTGATCAAGGGGATGGTAGATGGGGGTGCCCGTAAAGGGGTGGTGATCGGTGGCGGTTACATCGGTGTTGAGATGGCGGAAAATTTGCGTGACCGCGGGTTGGAGGTCGAACTGGTGGAGATGGCAGATCAAATCATTCCTCCATTGGATCGTGAAATGGCGAGGGATCTTGAAGTGCACATGAGGGATCATGGCGTCAAATTACACCTTGGGATGGCGGCGGCCGCCTTTCGCGAGAGGTCCGGACAGGTTGAGGTTGAATTGACAGGTGCGGGCGTGATCCTTGCGGATTTCGCGATTTTGGCGGCAGGCGTCCGTCCCGATACTGCATTGGCAAGTGCGGCTGGCCTGACGCTAGGCCTGCGGGGCGGGATCCAAGTTGATTCGCATATGCGGACTTCTGATCCGTATATTTATGCGGCGGGCGATGCGGTTGAAGTGGTGGATATGATCACCGGTCAGCCCTCATTGATTCCCCTCGCCGGTCCGGCGAATCGGCAAGGGCGAATCGTGGGGGAAAACATCTGCGGTCGTGACACTGAATATACTTTCACCCAGGGGACGGCCATCGTGAAGATATTTGACATGACCGGAGGTGGCACCGGGGCTTCGGAAAAGACGCTCAAGAAAAACGGGCGTTCATACCTGAAGATATACCTGCATCCTTCCGGGCATGCAGGGTATTACCCGGGCTCAGCCCCGATGCATATCAAGGTGTTGTTTCAACCGGACTCCGGCAAATTGCTGGGGGCGCAGGTGGTGGGGTATGACGGGGTGGATAAACGGTTGGATGTCTTTGCCACGGCCATTCGGGCAGGTATGACGGTTTCGCAATTACAGCATCTGGAGTTGGCCTATGCCCCTCCGTATGCCTCTGCCAAAGACCCTGTCAATATGGCTGGTTTTATTGGTGATAATGTCCTCCGGGGGGATGTGGTGTTCTGGTATGCCGAGGAATTCCCCGCCAAAACATCAGGGGGATTGATTCTGGATGTCCGGAGTCCGCAGGAATATGAGCTCTGGCATATTCCCGGGGCAGTGAATATCCCGCTGGGAAAACTCCGGTTACAACTGGATAAAATCCCGCGGGATCGCAGGGTCTATCTCTATTGCAAGGTGGGGTTCCGCAGTTATCTGGCTTATCGCCTGTTGCGTCAGATGGGGATATCGAAATTGGCCACACTGGCGGGCGGGTCGTTGACCTTTTGCAGTATGAACGAAAAGTCGGTTGGATAGGGATCCCATGCAACTTAAAGGCCATGCCGGGTCAGGGTTTTTCCGACCCACGTAAGGAGTTTGCGTTTTTTCAGCTTCAGGATCAATCGGGACAATGTTTCTGGAGTGGTCCCGATGGCGCCGGCAATGTCCTTTTTGGAGATCGACAGGGTCACGGTCTTTTCATTTCCAAATTGTTCTTTCAGGAACCAGAGCAGACGGCCTTCGACGTCATGGCCCTGCTGCTGGACGATCCGCTCGGCAAGGTATCGCTGTTTCCGCATCAACATGGCGATGAAGTCATTGCGGAATCCTTCCACATTGAGCAACTGATGAACGTCGTTTCGGGGGAAGACGATGACCTCGCTGTCGGCCAGCGCCACGGCGGTAACGGGATAGTTTTCGCGCTCGAAAAGGACCACCTCGGCGAAGACCTCGCTGGGTTGAACAATTTTAATGACGACCTCGCCGCCATCGGGTGCGGCTTTGTGAAGTTGAATGGCGCCCCGGCGTAACAAGAAGATGGCGCGTCCGGGATCGCCTTCGCGGAACAGAAAACTCCGTTTTTTTAACTCCCTCACGGAACAAATTTCCGCCAGCGCCTTGACGCTTTCACGCGACAAATCTTTGAAGAAACTGCTTTCGGCGAGAAATTGATATCCCTTCATATGGGTTTAACTTTATCGGTTGATATGGCGGCGTCAACAGATAAACAAGGGGCGCCCATGGCAGATTGGGTTAGGTGTCTGCCCGCCGCCATCCATCACTCTGCCTAAGATGACCTGTCCCGCCTGTCGGTTCCAGTCATCCCGTCGATAGCGCCGAAGCCGCTGGTTTCAGCCCCTGTTCCGCCTCCGGAAAGGCCGGTCACGCCAGCCAGTCAGCCGTCTATCACGGTATCGCCACCCTCGGTTGTGATACCAAAGCCAGCCTCTGTTCCGGCTCCCCAGACGCCATGGCCAGTCATCATTCCAAACAGTCAAGTACCGGCTAAATTGCCATCTGAAACGTTTCAGATGCCAGAAACGGTGGTTTCAGACATTCCCGAACCAGCTATTCCCACACCGGTACCAACACCGGAACCCGAGCCAACTCCAATACCGGCCCCACCAGAAGCTTCCCCACTCGGCGCTCCGGCCTCCGCGCTCCCCGCTTCTTCCTCGGCCTCCACTTCCTCATAACTCATCCAGCGGACTTTCGGCCGTGGAGGCCATTCCCCGGATGACATGGGTGTAAATCTTATGTGCAGCAGCACATAAGATCTATTCGTTCTGTGGAGTCATAGATGAAATTGATAATCATTATTGCTGCATTGATTCTGGCACCGATGGTTCGTGCTGAGACAAATGTCGCGTTGCGTCTACAGCCAGGCGCCGCTACTAAGGCGCTGACGCGCCTCAGCCAAAGCGCTAGCGTTCGCCCAGAAATGATTATTGACGAAAGTATTACCGTGGTTATACCATTTAATCATGAAAACCGCCATATCAATACCGGATGACGTCTTTAGTGCAGCTGAGAATTTCGCGCATCAAAGCCATTTGAGCCGAAGTGCCTTGTTTACGCGCGCCGTGGTGGAGTTCTTGTCCCGGCGTCGGAACGAAGGGGTGACGGAACGCCTCAACCGACTGTACGACAAGGAAGAATCCCACCTTGATCCGGTGCTCTCAAGAATGCAGGCCTCATCGATTTCCAAGGAGAAATGGTGATGCACCGGGGCGAGATTTGGTGGGCGTCTCTGGGGGAACCGGAAGGGGCGGGGCCGGGCTATCGGCGACCTGTCCTTATTATTCAATCTGATGAGTTCAACCGTAGCCGGATCGGCACCGTCATTGTTGCGGCTCTGACATCCAATGTTCTGCTCGCCCAGGCTCCTGGCAATGTCTTGATCAAGGCACGATATGCGGGCCTTGCCAAGGATTCCGTGGTCAACGTCTCTCAGGTGATCACGGTTGACAAGCAGTGTCTGACGGAAAGGGTCAAGAAGGTGGAGGCGTCTGTCATGGCGGAAGTCGATAACGGAATCCGACTTGTTTTGGCGATTTGAAATTCGGCGAACAACACCTCGGAAGAATCCAGCAGAATCCAGAGACACCCATGAGAAGCAAAGTCAAGACAGATTCGTCCCGACCCGCGAAGCGACGAAAAATAGTCTTGGCTTTGCAGGACAGCCCCGGTTGTAGGGGCAGGCGTTGACTTCGGCTTTCCACTGACTTCGTTCCTTCCTTTCGTTGCTACTAGTCGTGTCCCCGAGTGGCTGGTTTCCGGATCGTCATGACGTGCGTATCAGGATCATTCCCAGACACCCATTGGAGCCTATTTCCTCAGGCGAACGGCTATTGTCATTTGGGGTATAAACGCCGGGGAGCTATTCAGACAATGAGCGTGGCGGTACAACGTGCCGCCCGCTAGTCCCTTGAAGGAGCTTCTCCCGGCAACCCGATTCCGACGCCTCCCGAGGTGCACTCCCGCGGGAAAGAACGATGGCGTTGCCGTCAGCGTTCCGACGCGTCAGCCGGGCTCAAAAATCGCTCTGGCTTATAGTCCTCCTTGTTTTTCCAGATCGACCACATCGTGGCCATAATCTTTCGCTGTGTATTCAATCGAGCGTGTGTTTTCTCTTTAGTCCGTTCCAATGAGGCATAATAGAAACGCTGGATTTCGTTTCAAACCGGTCTGGCGTTTGAATGATGGCATCAAAGACATGCGCGCCTACTACGCCTATTCCTGGCATTTTCATGAATTGTGCAATCTCAGGATAGCGCCGTCCATGGGCTACAATTTCCTTTAATACATCTTTCTGCAACTGAACGGCTTCATCATGCAGGGCATATAAACGCATGATCTGTCGGCGAACGGAATCATCCTTGAGCTGCTCCAGATACGTTTTTCTGCCGCCCTCGGAATAGACCTTGTCGCCATCTACTTGCGTTACCGGTGAGTGAGAAGTCGCGCTTGAGGGTGGTTTCGTATAAGAACTTGATGCCGCTCAGGGCGATGGTAACGGTCTGGCGGGCCAGTTTGCGTTTGACCTTGAGATGGACGAAATAACTGCGGATCTCCTCATCGGTCAAGAGTTTCGGGGAACGGTTGTCGTAGAACTTGCAGAGCGCGGCAACAGACCGGACATAGGAGACCTGGGTCCTGACAGAAAAGCCCTTCATATCCATGTCCTCGATCATCCGCTGGCGCAGTGGCGAAACCGGCTTCCAGGTCTTGCCGAAGGTGATCTCGAACAGGAACCGCACCCCGAGTTCATGGCTGAGCAAGGCGGACTTGCTGATCTTGGTCTTCCCCTTCAGGCGCAGGTAATGCTTGGCTTCATCAAGGGAAATGAGTTCCGGGCTTCTGCCTGCGTAGTGGCGGGAAAGATGCCGCACCGCCCGTAGGTAGATCTTCTGGGTCATGGGGGAGTACCCCGTGAGACCATATCGGTCTTCATTCTTTCGGTAATGGGTATAATCTTTTGCTGTGCACCTGACTGATCTTTGCTAATTTCAACTGACATGTATGACTCCTCTTGGCGGAATCGGGACGGGCACACCATGTACGCGCCTGTTCCGCCTTGAGGGTCATTTTATAAGTCAAATCGAATTGAATTACCTTGCCGGCGGATGCCGGCTTAGTTCAACCACACCTCGCTCGGTACGTCGCTGACGCGCCGACCGAGAAGGTGACCGTTCGCCAATTCTAAGAATGAAGAAGATTCGGAACAACACCTTAGCCCTGTTGGTTATCGCTGCTATCTCTTCCGGATGTGCAACCGGGAGACTGGCAGATCTGCGTGACTGTGGAAAACTTTCCATAGGAGTGGGGGCCGGGTTAGGCGCAGATGTTGGCCTAGGCGCTCTTACGCACCCATCTATTGGCCTTCTGGCTAAGACGTATCGAGTGGGCAGTGAATCACGAAATGTTTATAGCGTTTGGCAAGAGGGTGAGATTTATTATCCTGTAGTGTTCTACCCTTCGCTTTTCATGACACGTTCGCCATTGGCATATTCGTATAGCCGTACTTGTATGGATGGATCACAACAGAGGCTTGCAGTGAAAAACGATAAGTGGCTAAACTGGTCCCCAATGCGGAACCCCGGTGAGTCCGGATTCCATCGAGCCACAGATTTTGAAGCTGGTGTTACGTTAGGTGTAGTCGCGGTAAGGGCGGGGCTAAATCCGCTCGAAATCCTCGATTTTCTTTTGGGTTTCTGCGGCTTAGATATTGCGAATGATGATGAACTCGAAAAACAAAAGGCTACTCACGCACCGGGGCCATAAATTACAGACGAACACGCCATTGGACGCGACTCGCTGAACGCTCTCGCCTCAATGGAGCCGTTCGGGAAGATATATGAAAACAAAAATACTGATTCTCATGATGATCGCAACGATCTCTTGCTCAAGACAACCTGACAAGCACTATGCAGCCAATGAATCATCATCATCTTTAAAGATTAGTGTGCTGAAAGACGGTTCCATTTTGGCTAACGGCAAAGCAACATCCATGCCGGAACTCGACCGAGAACTTGTCAGCTTGAAGAAGTCTGGTGGAACCGTATGGTATTACCGGGAATCAGGCCAACGAGAGCCTCCGCATCAAGCGATGGAAGTAATCAAATTAGTTGCAGACAAATCACTGCCCATTACATTGTCGAGCAAATCTGATTTTTCTGACTACGTGGGACAGGACGGGCAGTCTCATCCCAGGAAGAAATGACCCCGAACAACCGGCGGAACCGTACGTCGCTGACGCGCCGCCGGTTCGCCATGCGTTCGGCATGAGACAAGAAGATGAATGAACAAACCCAACAATTCTACGAGATTGCAGCACGGGAGGTGGCCACCAAACAGACGGTCACCGGATTGATGGCGAAAGCGTTTGCCGACAACAACGGCGATGAGAAGATGACGATTGCGGCCTACATTCGCCTTCGTGTCGCCCAGTTGGAAGAACAACACAATTTTGCGCAACAAGAAGAGACAAGGCGCCGCGCAGAAGCAGACCGGATGGCGGCCCAGCGCGAGGCCGCAAATCTTTCCTTCATGGGCCGCCTTGGAAGAAATGCGGGAAGATTCTACGGAAAAAACTTAGCAATGCGAAAGAGACTGGACAAGGTCACAGGCGGAGATATCGCCCTTTCAATCATCATACCGGGTTGGGGCGTCCTAATTGGCATCATCGCCCTCATGAAAGGTGAAACGAAGAGAGGCGGTCAAATGATTGGGATAAGCATATTTTCAGGAATCGTGTGGTTCTTCATACTCGGCGGGAACCGCGCATAGCCCAAAGAAACTCGAAAAGAGCGACGACGCCGAACCACGCCTCGGAACGTATTGCTCACCCTGGCGGGTTCGCAAACGTTCAAGGCGACCGTTCGCCAAACACAGATATGATAAGGAAGGGACATGGACCGCGGCGAAAGCGGATGACTCGGGATACCAGAATCCAGTCGGCTAAGCAGTGGCTTCAGACATATACTGGGAATAACATCATTCGGGGATATTGCAGATGGTACGGCGTGGATTCGTTAGCAGCGGCAATTGAATTGCGACAACTCGGGGTTCCGATTCCTGCAGCCAAGGAAGCGGAGTTGCGCAGGAAAGCAATACGCAAATCAACTGTTCCCAAAGTTAAGAAGGTGGAAGACAACTCGGACTCGGATGACACATTCGCCTTCATCGCGGGTTACACACCAGCCGGGTTTCCTTACGGGATCACGTGGGAAGAGTCCGAAGAAATCGCCAAAAAAGACAAGGCGAACAAAGTCTCGGAGGCGACGTCGCCTAAAGGCGCCGCGCCTCAAAACTGACGTTCGCTGCAGGACAAGTGGAAGAGGAGAGACGAAATGCTGCTGATCGACGCATTTTTCTACCTATGGATCACGCCGGTTAACATTACACTGGCGATACTCGGAACGCTTGTCGGGCTCGCGCTGCGACGCTTGCGCCCTGAATTGTCGAAGACCATCATCAAGGGTGCCTGGCTTCTTGCTCTATCACTCTTGGTTACTGGTTTTCTTCTGACAGAGTGTTGGGGTCGTTTGGTCTTCGGACGTCTGTACCAGCACTTCGACTACCTTCCTGGAATTGACTGCTCGCCCTTCTGGCTCAACCCGCAATATGGAACAACGTACAATCACGGCATGACCAAACAAGGGCTTCTTTCACGACTTTATCAGCCTGTCCCCCTCCGATGCAGGGGCGTTGCACTCGGCCATCATCCCCCCGGCCTATATCGAGGATGAACGCCTCCGTGTCAGTCTCTACCGGCGGATCGCCGAGACGGTCTTTGTGAAGGAAGTCCGCGCCCTGCGCCAGACATTCCGCGACCGGTTCGGGCCGCTTCCGGCGGAATGCGAGCGGCTCCTGAAGCTGGCCGAAATCCGCATCCTGGCCTCCGAGCGGAAGATCAAGTCGGTCGAAGTCGAGGACGGCAAGATCATGCTCAAGCGCCAGGGTGATTATATGATGCAGAGCGGCCGGTTCCCGCGCCTTGCCGGATCATCGGCGGACGCCATACTGGACGCCCTGCGCCGTCACATCCGCCAACTTACATGAGCGCAACTTCTCGCTTTTTCAGTTTTCACACCGATCGCCGCAAACCGTCCCAGTTGTAACTCGTTGTTGTATTGCAGAGTATCCATGACGCACCCTCCAATGCCGGTTGATCGCCAGCCCACACGGGTTTATCCACTCACGCACGTTCGATGGGGGTAAACGTGTATTGCTCCCCGCCCGTGTAGACGGCCGACTGGGGCGAAACTCCGGTAGCGGGAGATGATGACGGTTGGTTTGCCAGCCTCTCTACAGCATTGCATGCATCACACCGATTTGGTGTAATACTTCATTATTTTGAGCGTAAGCTGACGGCGGTGTTTGGCCCCACGGGTCTATAGAGCGCTCAATATATGGCCGATCTTGCTGTTTGAAGAGGGAGCTTGAGGAATTACACTGAACGAGGGCACCCGCCCAGGCACATAATGGACATTGGGAATCCCGAGAGGGGTAATTTTCCAACCGAAAGCGTATGCACAAGGGATCTACTCTACTAGCCGGGAAAAAAGACATATATGAGCACAAGAATTTCAACGAATTCGATCTCTTCTTTTCTTAATCGTCCCATTTACGTTTCTATTAATGCCGTTGCTGTCTCGACATATAGCAAATGGAATTATTGGAGATTCATGTAAACTGAATAATCAACCGAATCGCCCGGTACGTGACCCATAAGCGTACGGCCAGATCCATCTGGACCATGTCCCCGTAAGGTCGAAACGGCGAAGAGCAGGCTGGTGGCTAGCTTCGGCCCGCGGCGGACCTCACAGTCACAGCCTGGCGTTCGGGGCGACCAGAATATCAGAATTGAATATAACAAGATCAAAGGGTAAAGTTTGATGTGATTGGAGGGAGATTCCATGGAACTCGCACTGCCCTTAGATAAAATGACCGTTTCTGACAAATTCAAAATTTTGGAGGAAATATGGGACAGTCTCAAGCGTACCCCAAAAGATATTCCTGTACCGGCTTGGCATGCTGATGTTCTAAAGGCGCGAGAGTTAAGGGTTCAGGAAGGAACGTCTGTGTATGGCGATTGGGGAGAGGCCAAACGTCGCATTCGAAAGCGAACCCGGTGAAGATCAGGATTCTTGACGAAGCTGAACAGGATCTAGTCGACGGAGTCCTGTTTTATGAATCCCAAGATCGTGGACTTGGGGATTACTTTCTGGATTCGCTTTCAGCCGACATTGATTCGCTCCAACTGTTCGGCGGTATTCATCCAATTCGTTCAGGGCGACATTGTTTGTTAGCTACTCGATTCCCGTACGCCGTCTATTACAAAATTGTGAATCATGTCGTGCATGTCCAAGCCGTTTTGGATTGTCGGCGAGATCCGGCTTGGATTAAAAGACGACTGAAATAACCCGAACCAACTCTTTGACCGCGATGGCTCTCACGCTCGCCGTAGGTCAAGAGTCTCGTTCGATCTCAAAAAAGATGGAATTGACAATATTGATGTCACTGCATACATTGTATTACAGAAGAATACACAAGGAGATGACATGAGTATTGCGGTATCAATTCGATTGCCTGAGGGGTTGGCCAATGAACTAACCCATATTGCGGATGAAACCGAAAGGCCCCGCTCCTTTCATATTCAAAAAGCATTGGAGTCCTACATTGCGGACTTTGCCGATGTCCAAATTGCCCTTGATCGGCTGCGCGACCAAAAGGATGCGATTGTGTCCGGCCACGAATTGAGGAAATCCCTTGGCCTTTGAAATCACCTATAAGAAGAGTGTGTCGAAAGATCTCGCTAGTCTCGGCAAATCTGAAGCTAGGCGGATACTCGACAAGATCGACAAGGATCTCGCCACGCGGGCAGATTCATGTCCTGTTTTAAAGGGCCAGTTTGCCGGATTGAGAAAATTTCGTGTCGGTGATTACCGTGTTATTTATGCCATCTTGGGAACACAAGTCCTTGTCCTGCGAATTGGTCACCGACGGGAAGTCTATGAAAAATAATCGGAACCAAGCGGCGCATGATACGGCTCGCAAGCTCGCCGATCCTGTCCGCTGACGTTCGGGCAGAATTAACGATTGATAATAGAGTCGAAACGGTATACTTTATATACAGTTATGGATTTTGAATTTGACCCCAACAAGAGTGTCGCCAATAAGCAAAAGCATGGAATTGATTTTGTTGAGGCACAAACGCTCTGGAATGACGTAGAACGGGTGGAAGTGCCTGCTCGGACGGTTGATGAGCCACGGATCGTCGTGATCGGTGTGATCAATGGGAAACACTGGTCGGCAGTAATCACACCGCGGGGAACAAAGACCAGAATCATCTCGGTGCGTCGATCGCGCAGGGAGGAGATTGAGATTTATGAAAGCTAAACTATTTGATGAGAAATTTAAAAAGGGTGAGGACATTCTCCAGCATCTGGATCTTTCCAAGGCCATCCGGCCGGATTGCCAGCAAAAGCGGGTCAATGTTGATTTTCCCGTGTGGATGATTCATTCCCTTGACCGGGAGGCGCATCGGTTGGGCGTAACCCGCCAGTCCGTGATTAAACTGTGGCTCGCAGACAAGCTCAAGGAAGCAGTCGCATAACTCCCGGGCGGACGATAAGCGCTCTTCAATACCAGACCTGCCACAGAAAGAGGCCCTGCGCGGGCGCGGTTGGAACACGGGCGGTACGCTCTTTGGAAGCCAGGATCTCGCGCACCTCGTCCAGACTGACACTGCCGCCCCCCACCCTGAGCAGAAGCCCGGTGAGGCTGCGCACCATCTTGTAGAGAAATCCGTCACTGGCGGCCCGGATCACGATCAAAGGCCCCTTTCGCGTCACGGTCAGATGGAAGATCTCACGAGTCGTGCTTTCCACCTCGACATGGGGGTTCGCGGTGAAGGCGGCAAAGTCATGACGCCCCACCAGAAGCTGCGCGGCCGCCTGCATGGCCTTGACATCCAGCGGCTGGCGGACATGCGTGGCATAGCACCGCCGGCAGGGATCCATCACTCCGGCATTCCAGATAAAATAGCGGTATTCCTTCTTGACCGCGCGCCGCCGCGCATGAAAATCAGGCTTGGCCCGGCTCGCTCGAATAACCCGGATATCCCCGGGTAACAGCGCATTCATTCCCTTCAGGAGATAGCCGCACACCCATTTTTTGGACAGGTTGAAATGGGCGACCTGCCCCCGGGCATGGACACCCCGGTCCGTGCGCCCGCTTCCATGCACCTTCACTGTCTCCCCGGTGAGCTGCTTCAACATCTCTTCAATCCTCTGTTGAACAGTCATGTGCGCGGGCTGGACCTGCCATCCGGCATACGCGGTACCGTCATACGCCACCGTGATACGGTAACGGAATCCTGTTGAAACAAAATGAGGATGCTCGCCCATAGGGGTGCAAACTACGTGGATTAAACATCAAGTCAAGGTCGTTTTCCGCTTGCCCGGCGCGATAGCCCCCGCTATTTCCCCGCCATGAATACGTCACCGAATTCCTCAAAAATCTTTCGGCAAGGCTTCGAGTTCCATGGAATCTTTTTCCCATCGCTCGACGGTCTCCACCAGCATCGCCTGGATTTCATAGAGGCGGCGGTTCAGGGTGGCGTAATCAGTTCCCGCCGCGGGTTTCATGAGTTCACCGGAAAGCTGGTCCTGTTCCTTTTCAAGTGCCTCAATCTTCTTCTCCGCCACCTTGATGGCATTTTCCAAAGGACGGCGGACCTTGCTCAGTTCCTGCCGCTTCTGCGCCTTCTCCCGCCTCAGCGCCTTCCGATCCCCGCCCCCGCCATCATCCTCAGCCCTCGACACTCCTCCCTCTGGCCTCCGCACCCTCTCCTCCGCCTCCATTTTCTCGTGATAATAATCATACCCTCCCGGGAATCTCCGTACCGTCGGCGGGGTCATGGCCAGGATGCTGGTGGCCACATGGCGGGTGAATTCGATGTCATGACTGACCAGGCAGACGGTGCCCTCATAATCATGCAGGGCATTCTCCAACGCTTCGCGCGAGGGAATATCCAGATGGGTCGTCGGTTCGTCCAGAAGCAGGAAGTTCGGCGGATTCATGAGCAGCCGGGCGAACGCCACCCGCATCTTTTCCCCGCCGCTCAGCACCGCGATCTTCTTATCCACGGCGTCGCCCGAAAAGAAGAATCCACCCAGGATCGCACGCACTTCACGTTCCGACCGGTTCAGGGAGGCGGATTTGACTGTCTCCAGGACGGAGCGCACCGGATCCATCATCTCGGCAAAATCCTGCGCCTGGTAGCCGATCACCACGTTATGCCCGATCACCCGGCGTCCCTCGTTCAACGGAAGCCGCCCCGCAATGGCCTTGAGCAGGGTTGTCTTCCCCATACCGTTGAGCCCCACAAGACCTATCTTTTCGCCCCGCTCGATGCGAAGATCGATCCCGCGCAACACCCAGTTCTCCCCGTCGTAGGTCACGCCGGCCTGGTCCAGGCGGATCATTTCCACGCCGCACAAGGGTGGTTTCGGGACCTTGATCCGCGGCGCCCTCATCACGACCCGGGGAACCTCGATGTCATCCATTTTTTCAAGCATCTTCATCCGGCTTTGAACCTGGGAGGACTTTGTATTCTTGGCCCGGAACCGTTCGACAAACCGTTCAATCTGCTCGCGTCGGCGGTCCTGATTATCGCGGGCCGCCTCCATCTGGGTGTGGCGTGTGCGGCAATCCTCCTCGTACTTGCTGAAATTCCCGGCATACCGTGTCACCATGCCCCCCGCCACCTCGATGGTCACCGTGGTGAGCGAGTTCAGTAAATAGCGGTCATGGGAGATGAGCACCATGGTTCCCTTGTAGTCACGGAGATAGCGCTGGAGCCACTCCACGGCGGGGATGTCAAGGAAGTTGGTCGGTTCATCCAGTAACAACAGGTCCGGATCGGCCACGAGGGCGCGCGCCAGTTCCGCACGCATCTGCCACCCGCCGCTGAACGAGGCGAAAGGGGCGTGGAAGTCGGAGACTTTGAATCCGAGGCCGCCGAGTGCCGCCTTGGCCCGTCCGCTCAAGGCATATCCGCCTTGATGCTCAAATTCCGTTTGCAGGACCCCCAGGGACCGGATGATACGCGCCCGCTCGACCTCATTGGCCGTGTCGAGCATGGCTTCGAGCCGTTCAATCTCTCGCTGGCTTTCAATGAGGGACGGCAAGGCATTTTCGGAGTACTCGAGAAGATTGATGTCCGCCGACGCCGGTTTCAATTGCTGGCGGAGATGGCTGACTCGGATGTCGCGGGGGAGCGTCACCTCGCCCTGGTCCGGCGAGTACTCATCCGTCAGCAGCGAGAAAATGGTGCTTTTACCGGCCCCATTGGGACCGACGATTCCCACACGCTCCCCGCGGTTGATGCGGAACGAGACGTCATTCAGGACCTGTTGTGCGCCAAAACCAACTGAAACATTACGAAAATCTATCATGGAAACGCGGAAGATTACCCATAACGTCCGCAAATGGAATACAAAAAAACAGACGCTGCCGGAATAACGCTCACCGGCTGGTCTTTGACGCGCCTCCGCCCGCCACGGCGGGCACGGGGTTGCCGGCGGGGATAAAGACATCCACGGATGCGGTCTCAGTTGTGGTCGCGCCCCGCCAGTCCATCCGGATCCTCACGGCATGCGGGAACAACTGGCGGGCTGATGACTGCCAGACATTGGTCCAGGTTGAGTCGGGAAGCACGGCGACATCAAATGCCGTAACCCCCTTCATCACCGGATTGGAAACCGCGGGAGCAAGGGCATCGGATCCCCACTGGGTCATCGTCTGCCGCATCAGAGTCCCCCCTTCATCCAATCCTCCGGCGTCTGGCTGGACGACGCTATAACTCACCCTCATGATTTCAAGCTTTGAAAAATCATCTTCCGGCCCCGGAATCCGTCCGGTTGAAAACGCGAGGGAGGCCACACCCGGGGTATTGGTGTCGGGATGTTGGCATTCCATCACAAAGGCAGGCATGTTGCTGGAGAAAGACAGGGCGCAGGCGGCGAGGTCACGTCTGAGCCCGTCAAGGGCCAGACCCGCCGCTCCATGGGTGCTATCCTGCTGGCGCCGAAGGGATGCGGTGATGACCAGGTATACGGACACGGACGCCATAAACACCAAACTGGCCACCCCGATGGCAACCAGCAGTTCAATCAACGTCATGCCCTTTGAATGGGGGGGGCGGGGCATGATCGGCGGCCTAATACATCATCGTGATCAGGAAATAACCCAAGGCCACGATGACAAGAACAAGGAGAACAACCGCCGCAATCACCCATGGTTTCCGGCTGTCACGCCGGTTTCCAAACGGGGAGGCGGTATGGAAATTCTCTGGAATCGAGACGGGTTCAGCCATGGTTTCGATTTTGGAGGTATCCGATGAGCCGACCACAATCTCGACATCCTGCCCGTCAAACATCAGTTCCACGCCGCCAACCTGGATGATATCCTTGGGTTTCAGGGGGCTTTTTGTCACCTTCACGCCGTTCACACGCGTTCCATTGGTGGAGCCGAGGTCAACCAACGTAAACTTCCGGCCATCCCTGACAACACTGCAATGCCGACTGGAAATTGATGGGTCATCAATAGGGACATGATTCTGACTCTGGCGCCCCACGTACGTCTCAGCCTGATCCAGATCAAATTTCTTTCCTTTGACCGAACTCGACATGCCGATAAGAACAGCCATAAACGTTCCTTTCATCCCCGATGACTGTCTTCATAATCGCATTAACGCGAATGCATGTCAACGCGGACAGCAACCCGCCGATGAAACAGGTCAACCGGGAATCGAGGAGAAGCTGCTTGCCCATGCCACGGGAGCCAAACTATAGTGACCTGATGACCTCACAATTCCACGCCCCCACACCCCGATCCAACCGAATCCCCGGGTATCTATGGGTGAGCGGAAAGGTGATGCTTCCATCCATGATCGTCACAGCGCTCCTGTCCGGCTTCCGCGCCGGTGGTTATTCCCCGGAGCACCTTCAATCCGGAGCGCCCCCCGTCATCCTTACGCTCCTGGCCGCCTGGTTGGGCGGATCCGTCCTCGGGCCGCTGCTGTTCGCGTGGCTGCCCGGGAAAAGCGCCGCATTCAAAGGCTGGATGGCCGGTGGTCTGGCGCTTCTCGCATGGCCGGCCGCATGCCTGCCCCTTCATCTGGAACCGCTGGATGTGGCCATGGCCATCCTCATCATCGCCCCGTTGACGTCATTGCTCACGACCCTCCACGCATCCACTCCCGGCCAAAAGAACGAATGGCAGAAATCAGCTCCGTTGCAACTGGCGCCGATTGCTCTCGCCACAGGAATATGGATCATGGCACGATTCTATTAGGAAGGACATTTTCATGGGACAATTCAGCGTATCATGTGGTGGGACGGGCGGACATGTCTTCCCCGGCGTGGCGACGGCCATGGAACTCCGGCGGAGGGGACACGATGTCACCCTCTGGCTGTCCGGAAAGGCCATCGAGACCGCCACCCGCCAGGCGTGGACGGGTCCTGTCGTCAACGTCGGTTCGGAAGCCTTGTCCCTCCATCCACTCCGGTTTCCCCACACCGCGTTCATGCTCGTCCGCACCACCCTGGCAAGTCTGCGCGTACTCCGCAAACAAAAGCCAGCGGCGCTTCTTGCCATGGGTAGCTATTCATCGGTCGGGCCCGTTCTCGCGGCACGGCACCTGGGCATCCCCGTGATCCTCCATGAAGCCAACGTGATCCCGGGCAAGGCCATCACCCTGCTGGCCCGGCTCGCCGATGCCATCGCCATCAGTTTCCCCGCGACTCGCGGCCACCTGAACCACCGGCGGATCGAATTCACCGGCCTGCCGCTATGCAAACAGATGGAGGATGCGGCGCGGATGCCGGAAGACGATTTCGCCATTCCGTTTACCGTCCTGACCATGGGAGGCAGCCAGGGTGCACGGCGGCTGAATGAAATCGTACCCCTTGCCCTTGGCCGCATGAAGGCCGATGGAATCAATGTCTCGGCCATTCACTTGTCTGGCGAAAAAGCCCGGGCCTCCGTTGAGGACGCCTACCGGGCCGCCAACGTCCCGGCCATCGTCTATGGCTTCTGCACGGACATGGTTTCCGTCTATCAACGCGCCAGCCTGGCCATTTCCCGGTCGGGCGCGAACTCATGCCTTGAACTGGCCCTTTTCGGGATCCCCGCCATCTTCATTCCCTACCCGCAGTCCGTACGTGACCACCAGTTGGCGAACGCCAAGGCCCTGGCCACCGCCGGTGCGGCCCGGGTATTGGAACAAAAAAACCTGACGGTCGAAAGTCTTGACCATGCGATCCGCTTCTGCGCCCTTGAACCCGGCAAACTGGCGGCCATGCGCGCGGCGGCGCGGCAGCAGACCCTGACGGGCGCCGACCGCCGGTTGGCGGATTTAATTGAACAAGTCTCGGCCAATCGTTAATCTTGTCCCCCTTATGCACATAGAAGATGGAATCGTCGTCGGCCATGTTCCCATGGGGCCGGAGTACCGGGTGCTCACTTTGAAGGTGCCGGACGTGGCAGCCACCGCCCAGCCTGGTCAGTTTATCCACCTCCGCATCGCTCAACTGCACGATGCCCTGCTACGGCGCCCTTTCAGCATTTACAGGATTGAGGGCAAACATCTGTCCATCCTCTACAAAACCGTGGGGCGTGGCACCGCCGCCATGCAGAGTCTCAAACGGGATGACACCGTGAGCATCATCGGCCCGCTGGGAAACGGATTTCCGTTGGATCTTCCCGCCTCCGCGACTCCCGTCCTGGTGGCGGGGGGCTATGGCGTGGCCCCGCTGTATTTCCTGGCCCGCCATCTGCCCCGACGCGGCGTGCTGTTCATAGGCGGCGCGAAAGCCACCGATATTCTCCTGGCTGATGAATTCCGGAAGATGGAGTGGGATGTCCGCATCGCTACCGACGACGGCTCGCTCGGCGTCAAAGGACTGGTTACCGCTCCCCTTGACGACTGGCTGAAGGCCGGGAACGGGTCCGCCCACCCCGAATTTTACGCCTGTGGCCCAAACGGCATGCTCAAGGCGGTCGGCGACCGCGCCATTCGAGGCAAAGGCAAGGCCTGGCTGTCGCTCGACCGTCACATGGGTTGCGGCGTCGGGGCCTGCCTGGCCTGCGTCCAGAAAATCAGGTTGAACGGCCAGGACACCCTCGCCCGCGTCTGCAAGGACGGCCCTGTCTTTGAATCCCGTGACGTGATCTGGTAGGAATGATATGAACCCGACACTCGCAATCAGCCTGGCCGGGATCCGGATGAAGAATCCGGTCATGGTGGCGTCCGGCACCTTCGGATATGGTCCCGAATATGCGGATCTTGTGGATCTGAACAAACTCGGTGCCATTGTCGTCAAGGGAATCAGCCTCGAGCCCTGGGGCGGCAACCGCACCCCCCGGATGGTTGAAGTCCCCGGCGGCCTGATCAACGCCATCGGCTTGCAGAACCCCGGCGTGAAAGGTTTCACCGAGAAATACATGCCCTTCCTGCGCAAGCATGACATCGCCGTGATCGTCAATATCTGGGGAAAAACCCTGGAGGAATATGCCGAGGTCGCTGGCCGGTTCGACGGGATCGAGGGGGTCCATGCCCTTGAGATCAACATC
>Ga0118677_10007598_pt1 | contig 17812 bp, 14 predicted proteins | sample AliMusrvi5mmetaG_FD_86154 | JGI IMG/M metagenome (GOLD analysis project Ga0118677, IMG submission 86154) | reverse complement strand
GGCCCCAAAGATCGGCGTCGCCATCGCGCTGCTGGCGGGTCTGATCGCCGCTTTTTATCTCATCTGGGCTATCGGCTTTGACGCCGTATTCGCCAGCATCGCCCGGGCCGGCTTTGGCGGGTTGGCGCTGCTTTGTCTCTATGCCCTGGTTGTATTCGTCTCGCTGGCCTTTGCCTGGTTCTTCCTGTTGCCGCCGTCGCAGCGCCGTCCTGTTGCCGAGCTTTATGTTGCCCGCCTGGTGCGCGATTCCATTGCGGAGATTTCGCCTTTCTCGCCCGTGGGCGGCATGGTCGCGGCGGCGCGGCTGATGATCCTCAAGGGCATGGAGGCCGCCTATGCCGCGGCGTCCGTCGCCGCCGACGCCACCACCGAAGCCATGGCCCAGGTGGTGTTCCTGGCGTTCGGGCTGGGTATCGGCTTTACCCAGTTTCGCCATCTGCAGGGCAGCGGCCCGCTCACCGAAGCGATGATTGTCGTGCTGTTGCTGGCGGTGCCGGGCATCGCGCTGCTGATCTTCCTGCAAAAGCGCGGCGCCGGCTTTGCCGAAAAAATGGCCCTGCGCTTTTTTCCGCAAGTGAAGCAGGGCGTTTCCTTCCGCGCTGCGATTGAAGAACTTTATGGTTCGCCGCCCCGGCTGGCGGCTTCGGCAGCGCTGCATCTGCTCGCCTGGATCGGCTCCGGCGGCGGTACCTTCATCGCCTTCCGTCTGGTGGGCGGCCAAATCAATTTAGCCAATGCCGTGGCGCTGGAAGCCCTTCTCTGTACCATCCGCAGCATCGCCGTTTTCGTGCCCGCCGCCATCGGGGTGCAAGAGGCGGGATATGCCATGCTGGCGCCGCTGTTCGGCGTTCCCGCTGAGCTGGGCCTGGCGGTGTCGCTGCTGAAGCGGGCGCGCGAGATCGTGCTGGGCGTGCCGGCGCTGATTTATTGGCAAAGCGTCGAAAGCCGCAGGGCCTTCTCCGGCGTGGGCCTCAATCATGAGTGACATCGTGCTGGTGACGGGCGCTTCCGGTTTTGTCGGTGCGGCGGTGGCTCGCGCCGCCGTGGCGCGCGGCTTCAAGACCAAGGTGCTGATGCGCGCAACAGCGTCGCACGCCAATATCAAGGGCCTGGATGTCGAGCCGGTGCGCGGCGACATGCGTGATGCCGCCTCCATGACCGCGGCCCTTTCCGGTGCGCGTTATCTGTTTCATGTCGCGGCGGATTACCGGCTATGGGCCCTTGATCCCTCCGAGATCGAGCGCAACAACCTGGAAGGCGCCCGTGCCACCATGCAGGCGGCGCTCAAGGCGGGTGTCGAACGGGTGGTTTATACGTCGTCGGTCGCGGCCCTGAAGCCCGGCGATGGCGAAGCCGTTGACGAAACCTCGCGCCATAGCCCGCAAAGCGTGATCGGCGCTTACAAGCGCAGCAAGCTGGTGGCGGAACGCGAAGTCGAGCGCCTGATCGCGCAGGAAAATCTTCCCGCCGTGATCGTGGCGCCGTCCACCCCCATCGGGCCGCGCGACATCAAACCCACGCCGACCGGCAGGATCATTGTCGAAGCCGCCACCGGCCGCATGCCGGCCTTTGTGGATACCGGCCTCAATTTGGTGCATGTGGAAGATGTGGCCGAAGGCCATTTCCTGGCGCTGGAAAAAGGCCGCATCGGGCAAAATTACATTCTGGGCGGCGAGGATGTTTCTCTGGAAACCATGCTGGGCGATATCGCCGCGATTACAGGCCGCAAGGCGCCGACGATCAAACTGCCGCGCGGGCCTCTATTCCCACTCGCTTATGGGGCAGAGCTGTTGGCGCGGCTGACTGGCAAGGACCCTTTTCTCACTGCCGATGCCTTGCGCATGTCGCGTTACCGGATGTTCTTCTCGTCCGCCAAGGCGAAGGCCGAATTGGGTTATGCTGCCCGGCCATACCAGCAGGGCCTGAAAGATGCCCTGGCCTGGTTCGGCGCGCATGGGTATTTGCGATGATTGTGGGACTCGTATTCGGCTTTTTGCCGCTGGCAATCTGGCTGTATCTGTTGCTGGGCCGTGACTGGTTCTGGCGGCTGCGCGAACGCGATACGCGTGGCCAGCCACCCGCGCCCCTGCATTGGCCATCGGTGGTGGCGGTGGTGCCCGCCCGCAATGAAGCCGATGTCATCGAGCAAAGCATCTCCAGCCTGCTGGCCCAGGATTATGCCGGCAAGCTGCGCGTCATTCTGGTGGATGACCAATCTGATGACGGCACCGGCGATCTCGCCCGGGCATTGCGGTCTGATAAACTGACGGTGCTGGCCGGTGCGCCGCGGCCGCCGGGCTGGACAGGCAAGCTGTGGGCCATGCAGCAGGGCAGCGATCATGCCACCGGGTTCGCGCCGGAATTTATCTGGTTCACCGACGCCGACATCGCCCATAGCCCCGACAATCTGTCTGCACTGGTGGCGCGGGCGCAAGGCGGCGGCAAAGTTCTGGTCTCGCTGATGGCGCGGTTGTCGTGCCGTACAGCAGCAGAGCATTTCCTGATTCCAGCTTTTGTATTTTTCTTCGACATGCTGTTCCCGTTTGGCGCTGTCAACGATCCTGCCAAGCCCCTTGCGGCGGCGGCAGGTGGCTGCATGCTGGCGCGCAAAAGCGCGCTCGATGCTGCCGGCGGCATTGACGCCATCCGCCACAACATCATTGACGATTGCGCCCTGGCGCGGGCGATGAAGGCGCAAGGCCCCATCTGGCTGGGGCTGACCGACCGGGCGGTATCGCTCAGGCCCTATGAAAAATTATCCGATATCCGCCACATGGTATCGCGTTCCGCCTACGCCCAATTGAACTACTCGCCGCTGCTGCTGCTGGGCACCTTGCTTGGCCTGGGCGTGGTCTATGTCGCCCCGGTGCTGGCGGCCTTGTTCGCCTGGGAGCTTCCGCAACTGGCGGGCTGGACAGCCTGGATCATCATGGCGGTGATGTTCCAGCCGATCCTGCGCTTCTATCGCCTGTCGCCGCTCTGGGGTATCGCCTTGCCTCTGATCGGAATTTTCTATGCCGGATTTACCTTTGACTCTGCGCTGCAACACTGGTCCGGGCGGGGCGGCATGTGGAAAGGCCGCGCCCAGGCCATTGCCGGCGGCGCCGGAGAAAAAGCATGAGCGGCGATACGCTCCAGTCCGGCAAGGGCCACAAGGATGAGAATTTTCCCGTCGCTTCTTTTCTGATCGCGCCGAAATACCGCCCGGCGGTGATGGCCTTTTATCGGTTCGTGCGCTTTGCCGACGATATCGCCGATCACGCCACGGCGTTGCCCGAGGAAAAGCTGCGCCTGCTGGAAGAGATGCGCGCCACCCTGGTGGGGACCAGCGATGCGTCGCCCGAAGGTGTGCGCTTGCGCGCCGTGCTGGCGCAAAGCGGGCTGGACCCGGTCCATGCCCTCGACTTGCTGGAAGCCTTTCGCCGTGACGTGACCAAGCTGCGTTACAAGGACTGGGATGATTTGCTGGACTATTGCCGCTATTCCGCCATGCCGGTGGGGCGCTTTGTGCTGGATGTGCATGGCGAAAGCCGGGACACCTGGCCCGCCAATGACGCACTATGCGCCGCGCTGCAAATCATCAATCACTTGCAGGACTGCGCCAAGGATTACCGGGAGCTGAACCGGGTTTATCTCCCGCAGGACGTGCTGGCCGCAGCCGGGGTGGATGTGACGGCCCTGGCCGCCCCTGCCGCCAGCCCCGCCCTCAAAAGTGTGATCGCCGGTCTGGCCCGGAAAAACGCGGAATTGCTGGCGAAATCGAAGCTTTTCGGGCGGCAATTGCGCGACACAAGGCTTGCCTTGGAAGTCGATCTCATTCAAACCCTCGCCGAAGATTTGAACGCCAAATTGACCCGCCGCGATCCGCTATCCCAAACCGTGCACCACTCCAAAGCCACAGCCGCGTTGCTGTTTCTGACCATGCTGCCGGGCTTTGCGATCCGGCGCCTGATAAAATGAGTTTGCGATGCCTGACAGCATGAATGCGCCGCAGTCCAAGGCGGTCAAGAAAAAGGCCAGCGGCAGTTCTTTCTATACCGCCATGCGGCTGATGCCGGCGCGCGAACGCGACGCCATGTTCGCGATCTATTCCTTTTGCCGCAAGGTGGACGACATTGCCGATGATGGCGTCGGCACGCGGCCGGAGCGGCACGAAAAACTGGAAGCCTGGCGCGCCGATCTGGATGCGCTTTATGCCGATGCGCCATCGGCCCAAGCCGCGTTTCTGGCGCCAGCGGTGGCGCAATATGGCCTGCGCAAGGAAGATTTTCTGACCATCCTGGACGGCATGGACATGGATGTGGCCGAGGACATCGTGGCCCCCGATCTGGCAACCCTGGATCTGTATTGCGAACGGGTGGCCAGCGCCGTCGGGCGCTTGTCCATCAAGGTGTTCGGCATGGAAGAAGGCCCTGGTTTCAAATTGGCGCATCATCTGGGCCGTGCCCTGCAGCTCACCAATATCCTGCGCGATATTGATGAAGATGCCGGCATTGGACGGCTGTATCTGCCGCGCGAATATCTTTTCGCGGCGGGGTTCAAATCGCTCGACCCGCGCATGGTGGTATCCGATCCCAAGGTAGACACCGTCTGCCGCCAGGTCGCGGCCTTGGCGCATGATCATTACGACAAGGCGCAAAGCGTGCTGACCGCCAAGCCCAAAGGCCGCATCGCCACGCCCTGGCTGATGGGCGCCGTCTATTCGGAAATTCTTAGCGCCACCGAGGCTGCCGGTTTCGCACCGCCACGCCATCGCGTTTCGCTCAGCAAGGGCAAGCTCCTGTCGCTGGTGCTGCGCTCGAAATTCCTGTGAAGGCTGGCGGTCACGCCTATGTGATCGGGGCGGGGCTGGCGGGCCTGGCCGCCGCCACCCATCTGGCGGCGCGCGGCGTTGGCGTCACCTTGTTCGAGGCAGCAGGGCAGGCGGGCGGGCGTTGCCGCTCCTATTTCGATCCGAATTTTGAAGGCGTGATTGATAATGGCAACCATCTGGTGCTGTCCGGCAATCACGCCATCTATCAATATCTGAACCGCATCGGGGCGCAGCGGCATCTGACCGGCCCAGAGCAGACCCTGTTCGATTTCGTGGATTTGCAAAGTGGCGCGCGCTGGACCTTGAAGCCCAATGATGGCCCGCTGCCATGGTGGCTGGGTTCACCGTCACGGCGGGTGCCGGGCACAAGCGCGGGCGATTATATCGCCTATGCCAAATTGCTGTTTGCGGGCCGGCGCCAGACTGTCGGCGACGTGCTGCCATGCAGGGGGATGTTGTGGGACCGGCTGATGCAGCCTTTCCTGTTGGCTGCGCTCAACACCGATCCGTGCACCGCTTCCGCCCAGCTGGCGGGCGCCATATTGAAAGAGACATTGGCAAAAGGCGCCCAAGCCTACCGCCCGCGCATCGCCACGCCCAACCTGGCAGCGGCTTTCATTGATCCGGCACTGGAATTCCTCAAGATCCGCGGCGCGCGGGTACATTTCAATGAAAGGCTGCGCGCCATCACTTTTGGGGCGCGCGAGGCGGCGGCGTTGGAATTTCCCGATGCGACCGTGCCGCTTTCCAGCCACGACATGGTGGTGCTGGCAGTGCCGCCCTGGGTGGCGAAAGACCTGGTGCCGCGCCTGCCATGCCCGACGGACTTTCGCAGTATCGTCAATGCCCATTTCAAGTTTCCTGCGCCCGCCGGCGCGCCGCCGATCCTGGGTGTGGTCGGCGGCACGGCAGAATGGATTTTTGCTTTTGACGACCGCATCTCGGTGACGGTTTCCGGCGCCGATGCGATTGTGGACAAGGAGCGTGAGGAGCTGGCGAACATCCTGTGGGCCGATGTCGCCAAGGCGCTGGGCATCTCTGAACCTTTGCCCAAATGGCAGATCGTCAAGGAAAAGCGCGCCACCTTTGCCGCCACCCCGGCGCAGGAGGCCAAGCGGCCTATCGGCAAGACCGGCTGGCGGAATTTCTTCCTGGCCGGTGACTGGACGGATACCGGGCTGCCCGCCACCATTGAAGGGGCGGTGCGGTCGGGCGAAACGGCGGCGGCTTTGGCGCTGCGGCAACTATCCTTATAGTCGCGCCATGAACCAGTTAGCCCCCATTCTTGGCCTGGATGGCAGCATTCGGGCCGCCACGGATGCGATACTCGAGCAACAGCGCGCCGATGGGCATTGGGTCTATGAACTCGAGGCCGATGCCACCATTCCGGCGGAATATGTGCTCTTGGTGCATTACCTGGCGGAGACGCCGAACCAGGAGCTGGAGCGCAAGATCGGTGTCTATCTGCGCCGCATCCAGGGCGCGCATGGCGGCTGGCCGCTGTATCACGAAGGCGCATTCGATATTTCGGCGACGGTGAAAGCCTATTTCGCGCTCAAGATGATCGGCGACGACATCAATGCGGCGCATATGGTGCGGGCGCGTGAGGCGCTGCATGCCCGGGGTGGCGCCATCAAGGCCAATGTCTTTACCCGTATTTTGCTGGCGCTGTTTGGCGAAACGTCGTGGGCCAATGTGCCCACCGTGCCGGTGGAATTGATCCTGCTGCCGCGCTGGTTCCCCATCCATCTGTCCAAGATGAGCTATTGGGCCCGCACCGTGATCGTGCCCCTGCTGGTGCTGGCGGCGAAACAGCCGCTGGCACGCAATCCGCGCGGTGTGCATATCGCCGAATTGTTCGTGCCGGGCGTGGGCGCCGCCAGTCCGCGCGCGCCGCATCAAAGCGCCGGCTGGTCGGCCTTCTTTGCCGGGCTGGACCGTGTTTTGAAAATCGTGCCCTGGCCGAAAGGGTTGCGCGATCGCGCCATCGAAAAATGCCGCGCCTGGACCACTGAGCGCCTCAATGGCGAGGATGGCCTCGGCGCCATTTATCCCGCCATGGCCAACAGCGTGATGATGCATGATGTGCTGGGCTATCCGCCGGAGCATCCTGACAGAGCTATTGCCCGCAAATCGGTTGAGAATCTGCTGGTGATCAAGGCGGGCGAAGCCTATTGCCAGCCCTGTGTCTCGCCGGTCTGGGATACAGGCCTCGTCGCGCACGCCTTGCTGGAAACCGGCGATGCCAAAGCGGAAGCCGCTGTGGCGCGGGCGCTGGAATGGCTGAAGCCGTTGCAGATATTGGATGTGAAGGGCGACTGGGCGGAAGAAAAACCCGATGTGCGGCCGGGCGGCTGGGCCTTTCAGTACCGCAATGATTATTACCCCGACACCGATGATACCGCCGTGGTGGTGATGGCGATGGACCGGGCGCAGAAGCGCGGGATCGCCAGTGGTTATGACGACGCCATTGCACGCGCGGCGGAATGGATTGATGGGCTGCAATGCCGCGGCGGCGGGTGGGGCGCCTTCGATGCCGACAATTCCTATTTTTATCTCAACAATATTCCTTTTGCCGATCATGGCGCGTTGCTCGACCCGCCCACGGAAGATGTTTCGGGGCGCTGTGTCGGCATGATCGCGCAACTGGACGGCGATAAAACGCGGCTGCAGGCCGGGGTGGATTATCTCATCAAGATGCAGACGCCGGACGGTTCCTGGTTCGGCCGCTGGGGCGTCAATTACATTTACGGCACCTGGTCGGCGCTGGCGGGATTGAATGGCGCGGGCTTGCCGCCGGGCCACGGCACCATGAAGCGCGGCGGCGACTGGCTGATCCGGATTCAAAATCCGGATGGCGGCTGGGGCGAGGACTGCAACAGCTACAAGTTGGATTACAAAGGCTATGAGCCGGCGCCTTCGACGGCGTCACAGACGGCCTGGGCGCTGCTGGGGTTGATGGCGGTGGGGCAGGTGGATCATCCGGCGGTGGCGCGCGGGTTGGAGTGGCTGTTCGCCAACCAGCAGGCGGACGGGCTGTGGGAGCAGGCGCATTACACCGGCGGCGGCTTTCCGCGCGTGTTTTATCTCAACTATCACGGCTATCCGAAATTCTTCCCGCTGTGGGCGCTGGCGCGTTATCGCAATCTCAAAAGCGGCAATTCCCGCCGCACCGAGTTCGGCCTTTGACGATCCTTGCGGTCACCGGCCTGACGCGGGAAGCCGAAATTGCCGGTACCGACGGCGTGGTGGCGGTGGCGGGCGGCGGCGATGCCTTGGGCTTGGCGCGCAAGCTGGAGGCCCTGCACGGCGATATTACCGGCGTGATTTCCATCGGCTTGGCAGGTGGTTTGTCGCCGCTGCTGAAAGTGGGCGATGTGGTGATCGCCGACCAGATTTTCTTTGGCGCCGAGAAATGGCGCTGCGACAATCTCTGGCGCGTGGCGCTGGCCGCCCGGCTGCCCGGCGCACATCAGGGCGCGCTGACCGGCAGCGGCACCATCTTGGAAAATGCTGCAAGCAAGGCCGCGCTCTATGACGCGACCGGGGCGCTGGCAGTGGATATGGAAAGCCAGGTGGCGGCGCGCTTTGCCGCGTCGCGCGGCCTGAAATTGGCGGGCCTGCGGATCATTTCCGACGATGCCGCGCATGTGCTGCCGCCTGCCGCCCTGGTGGCAATGCAGCCGGATGGCGGCATCGCCCTGGGCAGGGTGCTGTGGTCGGTGGTCAAAAATCCGCTGCAGATTCCGGCGCTGATCCGCACCGGCCGGGCATCCAGCAAGGCCTTTGCGGAATTACTCCGCTGCCGCGACCTCTGCGGGTCCGGTCTCTGTGGTGTTTGACCGGCCGGTCTTGATCTCGGACATCTTGTGCTCGACATGGCGGGCGAACGTGAATTCCGCCGGGCGCTGTTTCGACAGGTCAATGTCCTTGGCCATCGGGCCTTCGGTCTTCACGCCGCGCATCAGGATCGGCAGGATCTGAAGCGGATTGCGGGTGCTGTCCAGCACGGCACTGCCTTCAAAGCCGCAATGCACCATGCAGTTGGCGCATTTCTCGTAATTGCCGACGCCGTATTTCTGCCATTCGGTGCCTTCCATCAGCTCGGCGAATGTCGCGGCATAGCCTTCGCCCAGCAGATAGCAGGGCTTCTGCCAGCCGAACACGGTGATCAGCGGCATGGACCAAGGTGTGCATTCGTAAGAGCGATTGCCGGCAAGGAAATCTAGGAACAGGCTGGACTGGGTGAATTCCCAATCCTTGCCGCCATGGCCGCGGGCGAAAATTTCGCGGAACATCTTCTTGGTGTTCTCGCGGTTGAGGAAATGCTGCTGGTCGGGCGCGCGTTCATAGGCATAGCCCGGCGACACGGTGATGCCGTCCAGGCCCATTGCCATCATCTCGTCGAAGAATTTGGCGGTGCGGTCCGGGTCCGAACCTTCGAACAGGGTGCAGTTGATCTGGGTGCGGAAGCCGCGCGACTTGGCCAGCTTGATGGCGGCCACGGCCTTGTCATAGGTGCCGTCCAGGCAGACCGACTTGTCGTGCATCGCCTTGTCGCCATCCAGATGGATGGACCAGGTGAAATTCTCATGCGGCTCATACTGGTCGATCTTTTTCGACAGCAGCAGCGCGTTGGTGCACAGGATCACGAACTTGTCGCGCTCGATGAAGCCCTTGACGATCTTGGCCATGTCGCGGTGGAGCAGGGGTTCGCCGCCGGCGATGGAAACAGCGGGCGCGCCGCATTCGTCAATCGCGTTCATGCATTGGTCATAGGACAGACGCTGGTTCAGGATTTCATCGGGATAATCGATCTTGCCGCAGCCGGCGCAGGCCAGGTTGCAGCGGAACAGGGGTTCCAGCATCAGCACCAGCGGATATTTCTTCTGGCCGGACAGATGCTTCTTCATGACATAGGCGCCGATCTTGGCAGCCTGGCGCAGGGGAAGACCCATGATTAAACCCTCAATTCGGCGGGAAGGCGGAACTCGATATGTTCCTTCTTGCCGTCCATCTGTTCGACCTTGACCTGTTCGATTTCACCCAGCGCATCGATCACATGCTGCACCAGGCTTTCGGGCGCGCTGGCCCCGGCAGTCAGTCCCACCACGGCCTTGCCGCGCACCCATTCGGGATCCAGCTCGCTGCCGTCATTGATGAGATAGGACGGAACGCCTTCCTCAATGCCGATCTCGCGCAGCCGGTTGGAGTTGGAGGAATTCTTGGCGCCGACCACCAAAATCACATCGGCAACCTTGGCCAGTTCGCGCACGGACGTCTGGCGGTTCTGGGTGGCATAGCAGATGTCGCTGGTTTCGGGGCCGACGATATCGCCAAAGCGCTTCTTGAGTTCGACGATGATGCCCTTGGTGTCGTCAATCGAAAGCGTGGTCTGGGTGATATAGGCGACGGGCTTTCCCACCGGAATCGGCAGGGTGGCGACATCGGCCTCGCATTGCACCAGATGCACCGGGGCGCCGACCTGGCCCATGGTGCCTTCCACTTCGGGATGGCCCGCATGCCCAATGAGGATCAGGGTGCGGCCATGGCTGACATAGCGCTTGCCCTGGTTATGCACCTTGGAAACCAGCGGGCAGGTGGCGTCCAGCACGGGCAAGCCGCGATCCTGGGCGGTCTTGACCACCGACTGCGGCACGCCATGGGCGCTGAACACGGTGACGGCGCCTTCGGGCACCTCGTCCAGTTCCTCGACGAAACGCGCGCCCTTGTTCTTCAATGTCTGGACGACATGCTTGTTGTGCACGATCTCGTGGCGCACATAGACGGGCTCGCCATACTTATCGAGCGCCTTCTCCACGATATCGATGGCGCGCACGACGCCGGCACAAAAGCCGCGCGGCTGGGCAAGAATGACTCGCATAGAACTCCTTCAGCGCTGCTGACGCCCATCTGGCCGCAAGGCCAGAAAATGGGGTCCAGTGCAACGCAGCAATGGCATTTTCTAGCATCGGGATACCCCATTCAACCCCTCTACCGGAAGGGCCAAATCACACATGGGTTCCATGTGGCTTATTTGCCAGAGTTGCCGCGGACCCGCTGATTCGGCTGGGAAAACCGTTGCTTCAAGGCCGCGCCGATACCAGATTGGCGCACAACAGGGCCCGGGTGCGGAATTTGGGGTGGATTTGGGGGACCAATCCAGCCATAGGGACCTGATATCGGCGGGCAGGTAATGGGGCAGTTGGACGTGACCATGGACAAGAAAAAGGCCGGCGGCCCAGCCCCTGCCGACTTGCCCCGCGCCATCGCGGCCAGCGCCAAGGCGGTGGATGCAACCCTCGAAGCGGTGCTGCCACGCCCCCATGGCCCCCAGGGCCGCGTTCAAGAAGCCATGCGCTATGCCACCTTCGCCGGCGGCAAGCGGCTGCGGCCTTTCCTGGTGCTGCATTCCGCCCGCCTGTTCGGGGTGGATGACAGCCACGCCTTGCGCGCCGGCGCGGCCATCGAAGTGCTGCACACCTATTCGCTGGTGCATGACGATCTGCCCTGCATGGATGACGATGATCTGCGGCGCGGCCGCCCCACCACCCATATCGCCTTTGACGAAATGACGGCGGTGCTGGCAGGCGATGCCTTGCTGACCATCGCGTTTGAGATTCTGGCGGATGAGAAAACCCATCCCGATCCGGCGGTGCGCATCGCGCTGGTGGCACGGCTGGCTGAGGCCTCGGGCCATGACGGCATGATCGGCGGCCAGGTGATCGACATGATCGCAACGCAGCAGTTTGGCGCCGACGACATCGTCAATCTCCAGCGCCTCAAAACGGGCCAGCTGTTTGAATTCTCCTGTGAGGCCGGACCGATCCTGGGCAAGGCGTCGGCGGAAGACTGCGCCCGCCTGCGCGCCTATGCCCGCGAGATGGGCGTGGTGTTCCAGATTACCGACGACCTGCTGGACGTGACTTCGACGGCCGAGAAGACCGGCAAAGCCGTGGGCAAAGACGCCGAAATGGGCAAGGCGACCCTGGTCACCCTGCTGGGCGTTGATGGCGCCCGCGCCGAAGCGCAAAGACGGGCCCAGGCCGCGATTGCCGCGCTGGGCCCTTATGCCGCGCGCTCGCCGGAACTGTCCGGCCTGCCGCTGTTCCTGCTGGACCGTGAATCCTGATGAGCAGAACACCGCTCCTGGACATGATTGAAACGCCGGCTGACCTGAAAAAGATCGGCAAGGACAAGCTGCTGCAAGTGGCGGACGAATTGCGCACGGAGACCATTGACGCGGTGTCGGTGACGGGCGGGCATTTCGGCGCCGGCCTGGGCGTGATCGAACTGACGGTGGCGCTGCATTATGTGTTCAACGCGCCGGACGACAAGCTGATCTGGGATGTCGGCCACCAGGCCTATCCGCACAAGATTCTCACTGGCCGCCGCGCGCGCATCCGCAGCATCCGCAAGCCCGGCGGGCTGTCCGGTTTCACCCGGCGCAGCGAAAGCGAATTTGATCCGTTCGGCGCAGCCCATTCCTCCACCTCCATTTCGGCGGCTTTGGGCATGGCGGTGGCGCGGGATCTTCAAGGCGGCGCCAACCATGTTGTTGCCGTGATCGGTGACGGCGCCATGAGCGCGGGCATGGCCTATGAAGCGCTCAACAATGCCGGCGCCCTGAAAAGCCGCCTGATCGTGGTCCTGAACGACAATGCCATGTCCATCGCGCCGCCGGTTGGGGCGCTGGATGCGCATCTGCGTGGGCTTGTTGCCAAGGCGGGCGCGGAAGCCTCGCTCTTCACCAATCTGGGCTTTCAGTATGTCGGGCCGGTGGACGGCCATGATGTGAATGCGCTGGTGAAATTGTTCGAAGGCCTGCGCGACAATCAGCATGGTCCTGTCCTGATTCATGCCGTGACGGAAAAAGGCCGCGGCTATGGCCCGGCGGAAAAATCGGCCGACAAGGGGCATGCCACCGCCAAGTTCGACATCGCCACCGGCGTCCAGGCCAAATCCGTACCGGGCGCGCCGACCTATACCGCCGTCTTCGCCAAGGGCCTGATCGCCGAGGCGGAGGCAGACCCGCGCATCGTCGCCATCACTGCCGCGATGCCTTCGGGCACCGGGGTGGATGCGTTCCAGAAACGCTTCCCCCATCGCACTTTCGATGTCGGCATCGCCGAGCAGCATGCTGTGACCTTTGCTGCCGGTCTCGCCACCGAAGGCATCAAACCCTTCTGCGCCATCTATTCCAGCTTCCTGCAGCGCGGTTATGACCAACTGGTGCATGACGTGGCGTTGCAGAAGCTGCCGGTGCGTTTTGCCATTGACCGGGCCGGGCTGGTGGGCGCCGACGGCGCCACCCATGCCGGGGCTTTCGATCTGGCCTATCTCACCTGCCTGCCCAATATGGTGGTGATGGCGCCGTCGGATGAAGCCGAGCTGATGAACATGGTCGCCACGGCCGCCGCCTATGACGAAGGCCCGTCCGCCATCCGGTTTCCGCGCGGCGAAGGTGTCGGCGCTGCCGTGCCGGAGCGCGGCCAGGTGCTGGCGATCGGCAAGGGCCGCATTGTGCGGGAAGGATCGCAGGCGGCGATTGTGAGCCTGGGCACCCGGCTGCAGCCTGCTCTGGCGGCAGCTGACACCCTGGCCGCAGAAGGCATTTCCATCACCGTGGCCGATGCCCGCTTCGCCAAGCCGCTGGATACCGACCTGATCCGCCGCCTGGCGCGCAGCCATGACCTGCTGGTGACCCTGGAGGAAGGCTCCTCGGGCGGCTTCGGCGCCCAACTGCTGACCTTCCTGGCCAATGAAGGCCTGCTGCGGCCCGGGCTGGAAGTGCGCACCCTGACCCTGCCGGACGTGTTTCAGGAACATGACGATCCGGCGCGCCAATATGAAACGGCGGGCCTTTCCGCCCGCGACATCGCCAATTTGCTGCGTTCGCACCTGGTCCGCAGCCGGGCCGGGGCTGCAGAATAGTCTCCTTATTTTTGCCGGGATGGCGCAGCAGGATTTCTCCTGACGCATTTTCCCGGAAGGCATTTTTCAAGAGGCATTTCATGAAGCGGATCGTTCCAAGTCTTTGTGTTGTACTGCTTGCCGCCGCCGCCATGCCCGCACAGGCCCAGGGCGGCGACCCCGCCGCCGCGTCGGTGCAGAATTTCTATGACGTCCTGACCGCCAGCATGAAGGCGGGCGGCACCGCCAAGAGCCGCTATGACAAGCTGAAGCCCGCCGTCGAACAGGATTTCGACTTGCCCGGCATGACGGCGCTGTCGGTGGGCCCGACCTGGGCCTCGATCTCCCCCGCCGACCAGAAGGCGCTGACCGACGCCTTTGAGCGCATGACCATCGCCAACTACGCGCGCAATTTTGATTCCTACAGTGGCGAGAAATTCACCGTCGATCCGGCTGTCGTGGTCCGGGGCAGCGACAAGCTCGTCAAATCCAGCCTGAAGCCGGGCAGCGGCGATGCCATCGCTTTCAATTACCGGATGCACCAGGCTGGCACGAGTTGGAAGATCGTCGATATCTATCTGGAAGGCACGATAAGTCAGCTGGCGCAGAAGCGCGCCGACTTTGCCTCTACGCTTTCGGCCAGCGGGCCGCAGGGGCTGACGAAAAAGCTCAATGCGCTGGCGGATCAGGAACTGGGCTAACTCCCCCTTTGCGCGAAGCGCTCCAAAGGGGGAGATGCCGTAGCTGGCCCTCGGGCCAGCGAAGGCAGAGGGGGTTCACCAGTTCAAACCAGTTTTTCGTGCGCCCGTTCGCCGCGTGGTGGCGGCGGGCCCAGCAAAGCCGGTGACACGAACAGGGTGGTCACCAGGGTCCAGGCCAGCGAGATCATCAGCAATTCGCCCATGCTGGCGGTGCCGGGATGTTCGGACAACCACAGGGTGCCGAAGCCTGTGGCGGTGGTCAAAGCCGAAAAGATCACGGCGCGGGTCAGCGCCGATTGCAGGAAATCCTTCGCCCCGGCCCGCCACGCCACCACGAAATAGATATTGAAGGCGACGCCGATGCCCAGCAGCAGGGGCAGGGCGATGATGTTGGCGAAGTTCAGCTTCAGGTTCAGAGCGACGCAGGTCGCCAAGGTCAAAAGGCCCGCCAGCACCAGCGGCGCCAGGGTGCGTATCACGTCATCGAAGCGCCGCAGCACCAGCGCCAGCAGGATGATGATGGCGATGAAAGACAAAATGCCGGCTTCGACAAAGGCGCTGACAATGGTGCGGCCCGATTCGCGGATGGAGATCGGCGCGCCCGTTGCCAGCGGCGCCACGCCCAGCACCTGATCGCTGAAGGCGGACAGCGCCGCCGGATCGTTGCTGGTGTCCTTGGGGAAAGTCTGGACGCGGGCGCTGCCGTCCCTGGACAGCCATTCGGATTTCAATTCGGGCGGCATCGTATCCAGGGTCACTTTCTGCGGCGTCAGCGAATTCGTCACCTGCCGCAGCATGGTCTGAAGCCCTGGCACAAAAGCTTTTGTGGCGCGGGCGCGATTTTCCGCGTTGCCCGTGGCGAGCTTGTCCAATGTCTCGGCCAGGCGGCGCGCATCTGTGGCCGACGGCGAATTGTCCTTGCCTGCGGCAGCCCGCAGCTTGGCGGCGGTGGACGCCATGGCGCTCTTGACCTCGTCATCGCTGGGCGGCGGCTTGATATCGAAGGGGTTGAGCGTGGCATCCAAAAGACCATTGGCGTCGGCGATCACCGCCAGCTTGCGGTCCTGATCGTCGGGAATGAAGCTCGACAAGGTCAGCGCCTGGGCGACCAGCGGCTGGCGGGAGAGTTTTGCCGCCAGCGCATCGGCTGCGGCAAGCGACGGCGCCGGTACGTCAATGGTGTTGGGCGAGGTCTGGGGATTTTTCATCAGATCGAACAGGGTCGAAACCGATTCGACCTTGGGGCTGCGCAGATCCAGCGGATTGGAATCGAAGCGCAGGAATACCGTCAGCACCAGCGCCACGGTGCCCGCCAGCGCCGCCGCCCGCAGCACCGGCTTGCGCTTCCGGGCGAGATATTTGTCCAGCGGCGCCAGGCTTGCAAAACCCACATCATCGCCTTCCGCGCCGGGCTTCATCAGCATCAGCAAAGCCGGCAGCAAGGTGATGCTGGTGAGAAAAGCGGCGATCATGCCCACGCCAGCGACAAGGCCCAATTCCGCGACGCCGGTATATTCGGTGGGCAGGAATGAGAAAAAGCCCACCGCTGTGGCCAGCGCCGCCATCGCCAGCGGCACGCCAACGCTGCGCCCGGTATGGCAAAGCGCTATGCCCAGATCGGGTTGATGGAAACGCTCGCTGCGATAACGCACCGCAAACTGGATGCCGAAATCCACCCCCAGCCCCACGAACAAGGCGATGAAAGCGATGGAGATGATGTTGAAGACGCCCACCGCCAGCAGGCCCACCGCCATGGTCACGGCCAGCCCCACCACCAGGGTCGCCAGGATCGCTGCGATCAGTTTGAAAGAGCGCAGCGCCAGCCACAGGGTCAGCAGCACGCCGCCCAGCATGGCGCCGCCCATCAGCCAGGCCCGATCGGTGAGGGTGGCGAATTCTTCGTCCGACAGCGGCACATCGCCGGTCAGACGCACCCGTACGCCATTTTCCGGCGTCAGGCCCAGCGCCTTGGCGGCATCGCGAATGGCGGTCGAGGCTTTCAGGCCCGGCTCCAGCGCATCGAAATCGAGGGCCGGCTGCACTTCGATAAAGCGGCGGATTTCCTCTGGCCGTGGCGGCGCGCCGGTGATCAGCGAACGCCAGGAAAGGAATTTCACCTGGCCGTTGGCGGCGGCGCTGAAACTGTCTTCGAAGCGCGTGATGGGCGCGTCCAGGTCGGTCAGTTTCGCCTGGCCGGTCGTCACCCCGAGCAGGGCAGTGGAAAGACTGTCCATGATGCCGCGCAGGGACGGGTCCGCCGCCAGCGCGCCCAAAAAAGGCTGGGCCTTGAACAATTGCTGCGCCGTCGCCTGCACGTCCGCCAACGGCAAGAACAACAGGCCATTGTGATCGAAAAAGGCCCCGCCATCGGGACGGCGCACCGAAGGAAAGAGCGTCTTGTTCACCGCGATGCGGGCGGATAGTGACGCGGCAGCGGCTTCGGCCAGTTCCGGGGTCTGCCCATCAATCACCACCGCAATCAGATTGGATTGGCCGGGGAATTTTTTGTCGAAAGCGAGTTCGCGCTGACGCCAGCCCACCTTGGCCGAGATCAACTGCTCGCTGTCGGTGTTCATGTTGAAATGCGACTGGGTGTAATAGCCTGCGCCCAGGGTAAGCAGCAGCGCAGCCAGCACCGTCAGGGCGGCGTAGCGGCAACAGACGGTGACGATGCGCTCGATGATGGGCATGGCAATCTGCCGCAAGCCTTACCCTGTTTCGCGGCCTTCTAAAAGGCGGCCGGAACAGCCCGATCAGGCGGCCTTAAAAGTCCGGCAATTCCACTTTGGCAGGACTGTCCGCGACTTGGGCGTCGCGGCGCTGGCGGTAGAGGCCCCGGATCGTGGCGTAGAAATCCACTGAGGCGCGCTGGATATCGTTGTAGGTCGAGATGTTGGCGGCACGGGTGTCCAATCCCGTGGCAGCGGCCTGGGCCAGACCGACATATTGGCCGCCCGTGTAATGTAGGTGCAAATAATAAAGCGGCGAGAAAAAACCATCCACGACGGTGCCGCTGACGTCGCGCACCGCCGTGGGGCCAAGGATGGGGGCCACCAGATAGGGCCCTTGGGGCACGCCATAGGTGCCCAGCGTTTCCCCAAAATCGCGGTCGTGCGCCGGCAGGCCCGCACCGGAGGCGACATCGAAAATTCCCGCCACGCCGAAGGTGGAGTTGAGGACAAAGCGCGCGGCCACCTGGCCGGCTTTGCGGAAATGCGCCTCCAGAATTTCATTGGCGAAATTGACCGGGCCGCTGAGGTTGGTGAGGAAGTTGTGCACCCCGTGGCGCGCCGGCGCCGGCACATTGTCGTTGTAAAATGTCGCTGCCGGCAGGATGGCATGGCGGTCGATACGCTGATTGAGATCGAAGAAAGCACCCTAACCA
>Ga0118677_10007596_pt1 | contig 17813 bp, 10 predicted proteins | sample AliMusrvi5mmetaG_FD_86154 | JGI IMG/M metagenome (GOLD analysis project Ga0118677, IMG submission 86154) | reverse complement strand
AATTAATATATATTTTTGAACAATATTTTTTAGAATTTTGTTAATGATAGATTATTTAAAAATATACATAAATCATAAGGTTTAATATTATAAAACAGTAAACTATGGGGAATCTATTCGCACGAAAATCAATTGAAAAACTTCTTACAGAATCTGCTGATAATAAGAACTCTTTAAAAAGAACCCTGAGCCGGTGGAATCTTACGTCGTTAGGTGTTGGTGCTATTATAGGTGCAGGGATTTTTGTTTTAACCGGACAGGCTGCTGCTAATTATGCAGGGCCTGCAGTAGTTCTTTCTTTTGTTGTGGCTGGTATAGCCTGTGGATTTGCAGGTTTATGTTATGCCGAGTTTGCCTCTATGATTCCCATTGCAGGAAGTGCTTACACATATGCGTATGCTACTTTAGGTGAATTTATTGCCTGGATTATTGGATGGGACCTTATCCTTGAATACTTATTCGGTGCTTCCACGGTTGCTGTTGGTTGGTCGGGATATGTTGTCAGCTTTTTTAAAGATTTTGGGATAACGATTCCTTCTTCTATTTCATCAGCTCCTTTTTTTTATAATGCGGCCACAGGAGACTGGTCGACAACAGGGGCTTTCATTAACTTTCCAGCCATGTTTATTATTGCTGTTATGACAACTCTTTTAGTATTAGGAATTAAAGAATCTGCCAACATCAATAATATAATCGTTCTGGTTAAAGTAATTGTGATTTTACTTTTTATTGGATTTGGAATAAATTATATGCTAGCAGACAACTGGACTCCTTTTATACCAAAAAATGCCGGAGAATTTGGCCATTTCGGAATAAGTGGTATTTTCAGGGCAGCAGGAGTCATATTTTTTGCGTATATAGGTTTTGATGCTGTTTCAACTGCTGCTCAGGAGGCTAAAAATCCACAGAAGGATATGCCCTGGGCCATTTTGGGCTCGTTAGCTATCTGTACTGTCATTTATATCATGGTTGGGTTGGTAATGACAGGAATAGTTCCTTATTTAAAACTTAACGATCCTGCTCCTGTTGCTGTAGCTGTCAATACGGCAGGCGCAGGAATGGCCTGGTTAAGGATACCTATAAAAATAGGAGCTATTGCAGGTTTAAGTTCTGTTATCCTCGTCATGCTTATGGGGCAACCCCGGATTTTCTTCTCCATGTCTCGCGATGGCCTTTTGCCAAAATCCTTTGGCAAAGTGCACCCCAAATTTAAAACACCTTACATAACAACAATTGTTACCGGATTTGTTGCCATGGTCATTGCAGGCGTTCTCCCTATAGGAATACTTGGTGAATTAGTCTCAATAGGCACCTTGCTCGCTTTTGTCCTTGTTTGTGGTGGTATCCTTATCCTGCGTTATAAAAATCCTGAGATTAATCGTCCTTTTAAAACACCTCTTTTCCCGGTTGTTCCTATTCTTGGCGTTCTATCTTCTTTAGCTGTTATGGCTACATTGCCACGCGATACATGGCTTCGACTGATTATATGGATGGCCATAGGTATTGTTATTTATTTTACTTACAGCAGACGCCACAGTAAGATAAATAATCCTAAAAGGTAAGCTTTAACTTTGTAAAATTGAAATTCAGGATTATAGGTTGTTTACTGCTGTTACTCAACTTCCGGCTTCTGACTTCCGACAGAAATTTGCCCCATAAACTTCTTTCTAATCAATTACAATCTTAGTTGAAGAAGAAGCATCATCATCAATAATATTAAGCATGTAAAAGCCTTTTCGCATATCAGATAAATCTAAAGAAAATAACCCCTCTTTAAATGACTTTGAAGCGTTAGAATAGATGCGCTTACCTGTAATGTCATAAACATTAATGATTCTTGTTTTATCGGTGCTTTGATTAGAATTTATAGTAAAAATGCCTGAAGAAGGATTAGGATAAATAGAATAATTCCCAAAATCTTTACTTATTTCCGGAATATTAATAGCCCCAAAGATAGAAAAAACTGAACCTTCAAAACAATTATCAATAGCCTGAACACCCCAGTAATACTGGCCGGGGGTTAATCCGGAAATGCTAGCTGTTGTTCCAGATTCTTCATTCCCCATCTGAACTACTTTTCTATAGCCGTTTGACAGGAATGACATAGGACCGCAAATACTCTGAGTACCTGCTGTAGGACCAACTACTATATTGTATGTCAATCCGGCTGATGGTGTTTCAACATCTGTTGATGCTGTCCAGTTTAGTATCAGATTATTTGCCTGGAAACTGTAGGAAAGGTTAGTGGGTGGTGTAGGCTTCGTATTTGCGACCGGATTGTTGTTTATAAATAATTGGGTAGCTGTATTATTCGCTATACCTGTAATACCTGAAGTTATTAAATCAAGGTCATGGTCATTGTCTAAATCTACCCAACAGTAAGTGCCCCATTTGTTATCCCCCAAATCTACATCTTTTAAGCTGAAAGTACCATTAGTGTTTTTATAAGCATAAAGCTTAGTCACCCCATACCTGTAGATTGAAGCTATTAAATCTAAATTACCGTCATTATTATAATCACCCCATATCACTTGAAATTTTTCTCCACCGGTTAAATTATCCGCAATTAAGCTAAAAGTTTCATCCCCATTATTTTTATAAATTTTTATGTGATTACCGGGACTACCTGCTGAGGTTGTATATCCTGAGGTTGCAATATCCATAAGGCCATCATTATTAAAATCACCGAAATCAATTGAAGCATAAGACATTCCAAGCAGATTGCTGTCATTTATTTCTTGATATACCCCATTGTTGTTTTTAAATATTTTAAAAATACGCGAAGAATTTGATGTTATGGAATCTTGGTAATCTCCAATAACTGCAATATCCAGTAAGCCATCATTATTAAAATCAAAAAAACGACATGCTCCCGATGTAATTGAGGGAATATTGGTAACGTATTTTGTAAAGGTACCATTAGTGTTTTTGTAAATGGCATTAACACGTTCGCTATTTGAAGAACTCTGTGTATAGGATGTTCCACATAAGAGAATGTCCAGATCGCCATCATGGTCAAAATCTCCCCAGGTAGCACTTCCAAGTTTAGTTTGTGGAAGATTGGCATTTATATCAGTAAATGTCCCATCGCCATTATTCTTATAGACAGCTGTAAAAGGCCAGTTGTTTCCATCAGCACCACTAATTAATAGGTCAACATTGCCATCATTATCATAATCGCCCCAATCAAGGCCATAAAAATCCCCAACGCCCATGATATTGGTTGGAATTTTTGTAAATACACCATTAACATTTCTGTAAATGACTGTTTCATAACCGGTAGTTGTGCTGAGAACTCCATTATAAGCAATATCTATATCCCCATCATTATCGAAATCGGCGCATCTTATTGTATTATGACTGGCATTATCTAAACCTGAATTAACAAGGCTAAACTGTGGCTTTGATCTGAAAAATCCAATAGCAGACCATCCACCTGAACTGCTGGTACCAATAGCTTTTGCCCGCCAGTAATAGTCTGTACTTAATATCAATTTTTTGTTGTTTGTGAATGATGTAGTTGTAATATTAGTAGTGTCAATAAGAATGTTTATAAAATCAGGATCTTCTGAAATTTGTACGCTGTATTTGACAGCTCCCACAACACTGCTCCATGTATAAGAAGAAATGGTTTCAATATTTTTTGCATAATGTGCAGGTGTAATTAAGTCAGGGGCATTCAGGCCTGTAATTGTAAATGTGCTGTTTGCAAACAAAGAACCCATTTTTCCATTATCTACTGCTTGCACACTCCAGTAATAGGTGCCGGGTGCAAGCTGCTCAATACGGTAAGTTGTATCCTGCCAGTTATTGGTATTTGCAGGATTTCTTATATACCCTGTTGCCAGATCTGATGAAGGTGAAGTAATTTCAGAGCCTGTGGATGTGGTGCCAATCCTGACATTATATTTTAATTGATTTCGTTGAGTTTCATTATCCGTTGGTCTGTTCCATTTTAATATCACCTGACTCCCGTTAACATTAGCAGTTAAATTGCCAGGTGCATTAGGCTTGGTGTTTTTAATTACCTGATCTATTTTGTACAACTTTGTAGCTGCATTTCCTAATGAGTCAGTCCCGGAAATGAAAATATCAAGGTCTCCATCATTATCGTAATCACCGAAAGCTGTATAACAGAACTTCATGCCCATCAGATTAATATTCGGGTTCATGAAATAACCAGCCTGGCTTTTGTACAATTTAGTAATAGGTTTATTGTCAGATGGCCCTTGGGGATAAACGGGTTGTGTGGCTCCTGCAACGATACAATCCAGGTCGCCGTCATTGTCTAAGTCTCCTAAAGAAGTAGAACCAAAAGCAACATCGGTCATAAGGGTATTATCAACCTGAAAATAATTTATGAAATTAATATACGCTCGGGTCATCATATTGTAACCCCCATTAATATAATACCCTGTTACAAGCAGGTCATCATAACCATCGCCATTAACATCTCCCCACGATAAACTGGAATTTAATAATTCAGTTCTTTGGAAGCTGACTTCAGTAAAAGCCCCATTGTCATTTCTGTAAACCTGCAATAATGGTATACCGCTATACATAGAATTAGGACTAACAACAGTACCCGCAATTGCAAAATCCATATCCCCGTCTTTATCAAAGTCACAAACAGCAATTTTTCCGGCACTAACACCCACAAAACTTTGTGATACTTCCGTAAAAGTGCCATTTTCGTTTATGTAGATAATAACGGTATCTCTGCCATTTGAAGTTCGGCCACAGGCTATAATATCAAGGTCTCCATCATTATCAACATCAATAGGCTTGGCATCACCAAATATTAAATATGTCAGATGAAGGTTTAGATTTACGAAAGTACCGTTATTGTTTTGAAATATAGTATTGAACCTTCCACCGGAAGGACTGGGATCCCAATAATTTGAAAAAATATCAAGGTCTCCGTCATTATCAAAATCAGCCCAGCATGTTGGTCCGAAAGACTGACTATCTAATGGGGTAGAAACTTCAACATAGTTATTGTTGACATTTCTATACAGTTTAGTTGTGTATGTACTGGCAGAAGTTTTACCCGAAATTAAAAGGTCAAGGTGATTATCATTATCGTAATCGCCTAACGCAAGATCTGCTTCTAAAAAGCCTGTAATAGTTGTTGGAACTTCTGTAATGGTCATCACATCAATAATTACAGTGTCAGCAGCAGCTGAAATACAACCTAAACTATCTTTGGCTAAAACCGTATAAGTTGTAGATACTGTGGGCGTTATCTGTGGGTTGCCTCCAGGTGTCCATAAATAGTCATAAGGAGGTATTCCACCTGAGGCACTGGCAAATAAAACAGTGCTTTCTCCAGGCCAGAGTGTAATATCAGGCATGGCATGAACAACGGGTAGGGGGTTAATTTTAACCTGAATGGTGTCATAATTAAACCAGCCATTCTGGTCAGTAACTTTAACAATATAATTTGTGGTAACAGTAGTGTTTGAAATGGGATTAAATATAGTTGAATCATTTAAAGTAACTCCCGGAGACCATTTGTATGTATATGAAGGGGTGCCTCCTTTTGCAATGGCATGTAATGGTACAGGTTTACCCCAACAAACTGTGGTATCGTGACCTGCATTAATACCCGCATCAGGTTTGAATACCCATATCTGAGACCAGTTGCTTGTTCCTGTAGTATTGGTTGCTTTTACCCTCCAGTAATACTTTTTCTTCCAGATTAAATTTGAAGTAAACTGATGATTTGTCACCGTCAGCCCACTTTGATCTACAATTAAATTGCTGAAACTAATTGTATCTGAAAATTGAAATTGGTATGTAGCAGCGCCGATAGAAGGGTTCCATATCAGGTTAGGTTGTGCATTAACATAAAAATTACTGTCGGTAGGTGAATTTAATAATGGTGGGAGCGGAGGTAGAATAAAAGTACTATTTGTCGAAAAGGGAGAACCCTCGTAAGCATTATCTACAGCCTGCACACTCCAGTAAACATTACCTCCGGGCATATAATCGAGTGTCCATGTGGTATCTGCCCCTGTATTGCCCATAGATACTACTTTTCTGTATCCTGTTGATAGTATTGAGTTGGCAGTAGCGATATTTTGCCCACCTGTGGTTGTAGAAACTCTTAAATTATATGATAAAGCCGGTTTAGGTGTTTGTGTGTCTGTTGATTTGTTCCATTTAAAGGTTACCGAATTGCCGTTTAATGTTGTTGATAATCCCGTAGGAGCAGTAGGAGGGGTGTTGGCTACTGAAGTATTGCCCCCGTATAAGTCTGAATATACATTCTGGGTTACCGGGTCGTAGCCAAGAATCATTACATCGAGCTTGTGGTCTATGTCTATATCGCCTAAAGCTACATTACTATAGGATGAGGCATACATAGGGAAACTGTAGGCTGAAAAAGAGTTATTCCCGTTATTTTTAAAGATGGCTGCAGAAGAACCGTTAATTAATCCTAATGTATCTATACTTGTCCCTCCGGTAATAATAATATCAGATTTACCATCATTATCAATATCACCCCATACGGCTTTTCCTCCTATAATACCTGGCAACCCTGCATTGATATTGACAAAAGTACTCCCATTATTCATATATACCTTTGTAACAGCAATCTTATTATCATCTTTACCTGCTATCAGCACGTCCAGATCCCCATCATTATCATAATCACAAAACCTTACTGAACCTTGAGAAACAGCTGTTAAATTGTTGGGTACTTCAGTGAAAATAAAATTACCATCATTTCTGAAAATTTTAATGACAGGTTGTATAGGTTGATATGTGGTATTCCAATCAAAACCCAGCGCGCCAGTAACAATTATATCCATATCGCCGTCATGGTCATAATCTCCTACATCAAGGGATGAATAATCTACATGGCAGTCCAAATCTCCAACATAGTAAAATGTACCATAAAAATTTTCATAGACATCTGTAAAGTATCCCCCTGTAACAACAACATCAAGATAACCGTCATTATTCAGGTCCACCCATTTGGCTTCTCCATTTGAATTGCCAAAAAATTCATGATAAGGAATAAATACATCATTACCTGTATTTTCATAAACTACAGTGTGGCTTTCATATAATAAATCATAGCCTGTAAAAAGCAAATCTAAATCACCATCATTATCAAAATCTCCCCATTCAGCTGTACCATTGCTTAAGCCCTGAAATTGGTCAGGAACTTTTATATATGTATTTCCAATATTTTTGTATAAAATAGTTTTAGGATAATTAGCACTGTCTAAGCCCATGACTATTAAATCTAAATCCCCATCGCCGTCATAATCACCAAAAGATGCACAGCCATTATATAAACCTTTAATAAGATTGCTTTTAGCATTGCTCCTAGTATTTGACGTTTGCGCATTAACAGGATTTACCAATATCAGAGAGATAACAATAAGTAAATAATTTTTCATGTTATTTTGTCAGTGATTCAAGTGCTGACCCCGCACATTTTGTTTTATAATTCAGATCAAAGATAACATTTATTTGAAATCTGATACATAAATATGTAAATAATTGCATTTTTTTAAATGCTGAATATTAGCGTGTCTCAAAAAGAAATGATTTTTGTTTTATTGGCATTTATCAACTTCCATACTTTCCAACTTTTCATATACCCTCCCTTATATCTCTAAACCTCAACCTCAACCAAAACCCCTTATCCCAATTAATTATAGATATACACAATAATCTTCTTTAAAAAATAAGGTCTCAGCTTTTTAAAAGCTTCATCAGAAACTGCCGGACATCCCCAGCTGTTGCCACATCGTCCTTGTTTTAGTATAAAATCTTCAGCTACATACCATGCCGGATGGATTACTATAGCTCTTTTCAATGCGTTGGCATTGCTTTTTTCAAGACCTATCAATTCAAAGGAATCACCATGTTTACCTGTATAGTTTTTGCCCACTTTATAAATGCCCAGCGCTGTACAATAGCTTCCGGGGTCATCAGAAAAGTGAGTAGCTTTACTGCCCCTGCCACTTCCTTTGCCATGTGCAACATAAGTTGAATAAATGACATTTTTGTTATCAAGCTGGACCAAAAAAAGTCTTTTTTCATTAGATGGTATAGACATATCAATAAAAATAGCATGTTCTGCTTTCTCTTTTGATGCTTCAAGATATTTATTTACTTTATCAATCTTTGAAGCGTCCGGGCTACCAGATATAAGAAGAGGAATAAGTAGTAAAAAAAGAAGTTTCATGCTTTACAATTAAAAATTATGATTAAAAGAATTTGTGACAATTATAAAAATTAAAAGTAGATAATAATTTTAAAATTGTTAGGTTTGTGTAAGATTTCTATTAATTAAATTTGATGGCATGAAACCTTTTTTTAAAAAAGTTTTTTTTATTCTTCTTATTTCATTTAGTTTTCTGGCTTGTTCTTCCAATACTAACAAAGCCGCTGTAAAAACTGAACCGAATCTTGAAAAAGGGAAAGTTATTGATAAGGTGAGTTGTAAGAAAGATTTATCTACAAACTATGCTTTGTATCTGCCATCAAAGTACGATTCCACTAAGAAATATCCTGTTATTATTGCTTTCGATTCTCATGCCTGTGGAACAAAACCTGTTAATCTATTTAAAGATGAAGCAGAGAAATACGGATATATTGTAGTTGGTTCCAACAATTCAAAAAATGGAACAGCCTGGCCAACTACAAATGCCATTTATAACGCCATGCTCACAGATGTGCTGGAAAGATTCTCAATTGATAAAAAAAGGATTTACACAGCGGGCTTTTCAGGCGGGTCTCGCGTTGCCAGCACCATAGCTATTCAGAATGGTGGAATTGCCGGCGTAGTTGGCTTTTCTGCAGGTTTCCCGGGTATCAATCAACCAATATCTAATAAGTTCGATTTTCTGGGTATTGTAGGGAATGCTGATTTTAATTTTAATGAGATGACCCAGCTGGATAAATATCTGGAGAGTGTAAAGTTTGTTCATTATCTGCTCGTTTTTAACGGGAAACATGAATGGCCTTCTCAGGAAATAATTCCTGACGTTTTTAGCTGGTTGGAATTTTGTGCCATGAGAAATAAATGGACAAATTTAAATAACGTGGTTATTAATGAATTCACGGGCAAGTATGCAAAAGAAATTGAAAACAAAAAGGCCAAAAACGATATATATGGAGAATATCTGATATGTGAAAAAATTGTAAGATTTCTTGATGGCGTAGGGCCAATAGATGTTTATAAAACCAGATTGACTGAATTGCAGAAGACCCCTGCAGTTCAGAACGAATTGAAAGCTATAGAAACAGATGTTAATAAAGAACAGACCCTGCAGGAAAATTATTCGAAAGCGATGAACACTAATGATGAGAAATGGTGGACTGCAGAAGTGAAGAAAATTAATGATATCATCAAACAGAATAAAAATGTAAGGGAATGTCTCATTTACAAAAGAATTTTCAGTTTTTTGAGCATCGGAGCTTATACCTATTCAAATAATGCTTTGAAAAGCAATCAACTTTCGGAAGCACAACGTTTTATTACAATTTACACCCTCGTAGATCCCGAAAATTCTGAAACAGCGTACTTTCAGGCTATTCTTTATGCCCGGAAAAATGAAAATGAAAAAGCTATGAAATCATTGGAAGATGCTGTTAACCTGGGTTTTAATGATGTGGGCAGAATGCAGGCTGATACAAGCATCTCAAAGTTAACCTCAATGAAGGAGTACTATCAGCTTATTGATAAGATGAAGGCGAAAAAATAGCAGGCAGTCTTAAAAGAACTTGTTTTGTCATTCTGAAGCCACACACCAAAAGAATTAGCTGCTAAAACTATTAATGACAAAAAGCATCAAATCTCAATATTCAATTTTTAAACAATTTTTTTGAATTTTTCAAAAACCAATTATCAAAACTACTTAATACGTTTAAAATATTAAGAAATTATATAATTGGAATTTGTTTGATTTTTGGAATTTGTATTTTGGGATTTTTTAAATAAATGTTAAAGACTAGAATACTAGGCTGTTATAAAATTCTGTCATTGGTAAATAACTTAAGAATCTCTATTTCTCTTAGAAAGTTCATACAGCTTTTTCGTTGTATTCCAATTTCTGATTGTAAAACTTTGATATACTGGCAGTTTTATTATCCTGCTTAAATAACTTTTACTGGCCTGGCTGATAAGTCTGGAGAAATACAAGACATATTTACCTTCAAAAGTAAAATCAACCCCTTCTTTTCTGCCGACATCTTTCAATGCTTCTTTTGGTGTTAAAGGCCCTTTTATGAAAATAACATCATATTTGTACAAATCAGGTTCTTTGCCAAATCCTTCCGGTGCTTCTTCAACGACTTTTCTGAGCTGTTCACCATTCAAAACTACAATGCGTGAAGTGTAGCTGAACTTTTCTGATAGCTCCTTCTCAATTTTATCAATCAATTTTAATTTGTCCTTTTCATCAGATTTAAATAACACATTACCACTCTGAATATAGGTTACCACATCTGTATAGCCCATATTTTCAAAACAGGCCTGCAAATCAGACATTTTAATTATATTATTACCGCCTACATTAATGCCTCGTAATAATGAAAGATATTGGTTTTCATTTGTAGTCATTGAATATTAGATATTGGTCATTAAGTCATTTGTAGTCATAAGTCATTGGTCATTGGATCATTGTCATTAATTATAATTTGCTTTAAGTCTACTGTCTTCAATCCCCAATCTTCAATCCCTTGCGGATTGCCGATTATTTAATTGCCGACTGTCTTATTAAAGGTCATTAGTAGTCATTCGCTTCGCTGTCATTCGTAAACTTAATTTAAAGCCTTGGAGTTTGGGGCTTGAAGTTTAAAATTTGGAATTTCTCAATAGTTGACATTAATCATGAGCAACTTTATTGATATCAACACTTTCTAAAATAGTCTTTTCATAGCCTCTGACTCCAGTATTAATCATGGCCTTGCCTAATATCTCAGTATTAGTTACAACGCTTTTAAAATGTTTCAGAATAAAATAAAAAGGGGTAAAGACAGCATATAAGACGTTGTACAACATTGTTCTTGATTTAATACCTCTTTTAGGTTGTATAAAGCCGGGTCTGAACATATAGGCTTTATTAAAGGGCATGGCCAGCAGTGTATTCTCAGTTTTGCCTTTTACCCTTGCCCACATCATTTTCCCTTTTTCTGTACTGTCTGTCTGAGCACCGGAAATATAACAGAATGTCAGGTCTCTATTTATTTTCAATAATGTATGGGCAACACTTACAGTTAAATCATACGTAATTTTATGATAATCAGGTTCTTTCATCCCCGCAGAAGAGATTCCCAGACAAAAGAAACAGGTATCATAACCGGTCATTTCAGCAGTTAAAGCCGATAAATCAAAGAGATTGTCATGAATGATTTCTTTTAGCTTTATATTTGAAATGTTACATGAGTGTCTGTTGATAACTAAAATAGATTCAACTTCATCACTATCAAGGCACTCAAGCAATACACCGCGCCCAATCATGCCAGTAGATCCGAATAAAATTACTTTGATTTTCATCCTCAAGAAAAATATTTCTAAATTTTAAATCCCAAATTCCAAGCGTCAAGCCTCAAACTCTAGGCACTCCACACTCCACACTTCTTTCTAGTAGCTCAAGTTATAAATCAACCTTTTCAATTCAATTTCAGCTGTTTTTGCTGCATATTGCAGATTTACAAGCATATAGCCGGCATTTTCATAACTCGACTGAGCCGCTTTTACATCCAGAATAGTTGTTTGGTTAAGCTGGAATCTTAATAAAACAATGGCTACTAATTTCTGTGCATTTTCAAAGTTAATTTGTTGTGAATTAATTTGTTGCAAGGTGTTTTGATAGGATAGAAAAGTCTTTTCAGCATCAGTCTTAAAAGAATTAAGCAGGTTTTCTTTTTGCAATTCAGCATTTTTTACATTATATAGGGCAACATCTTGCTGTGTTTTGTAAATGGTACCATTAAAAATCGGGATCTGTAAAGTAGCACCTATTGCCGGTCCATAGTTCTGATTGAGCAAGGTTGTTCCTGCCGAACTGTTGTTGAATGAAAAATTATATCCTGTGTTAACACGAATAGAAGGATAACGCTGGGACTTAAGCTCTTTAACAATTTGTTCGTTAATCTTTATTTGCTGTTCTGCAGATAGGTATTGAGGATTATTTTCTAAGTATTTGATAATAGCATCTTTCTGAATATTTTTATCAATTAAAATAGTATCCTGTATACTTAGCGAAAAAAAATGTTTTACACCCATCAATTGCAATAAGTTAATCTTATCTTGTTCAATAACTAATTGCTGGCTTTTTATGTTCTGTTCAGCCATATTAACATCCATCTGAGCCTGCAGAAGATCAGCATCGTTTGCCATGCCAACATTATGTTTTTCAGTAATAATCTCTGATTTTTTTGAGGAAATATCTAATGAGCTTTTTATTATATTGAGGTAACTTTGTTGTCTGAGAATATCATAATATGTTACCATTAAAGCAGCTATAGTGTTTTGTATCTGCTGATTAAGTTGCAATTCACTTTGTTTTTGAAGTAAGCTGAGTTTTTCTTTAGTCGCTGTTATTTTAAATCCGTTAAATAAAACCATTCCGGCACTTAGTCCTGCATTGATGGTGCTGCCTGTTACATTGTTATCGTTAATGTTTACACCACTGCTGAGTTTTTGATTCAGATTATATATTGAACTATTGTCTCCTGCAGCTATATTTATTGAAGGCAGTCCACCGGCAACGCCGAAAGTATTGTTTATTTTATTTATATCCGTATTATTTTTAGCTATCTGAATATCGAAATTATTTCTGAGGGCAGTATCAATAGCATTTTTGATAGTTAATTGCTGTTGAGCTACAGAAATAAAAGGGGATAATAAAATAATAAATATCAGAACCTTTTTCATCTTTTTAACAATAATAATTTACGATTCAATTTTTTCAATGTCTTCTATTATTACATTTCTTTTGCCTGAAATGTACATGTAAACTGCTGGTATAACAAACAAAGTAAGCACTAAAGAGAATAATATGCCGCCAACCACAACAATTCCCAATGGAATCCGGCTGGTAGATGCGGCGCCCAGACTCAGGGCAATAGGTAAAGCTCCCAATGAGGTTGCAAGGCTTGTCATCAATATAGGTCTTAATCGTTGGGTAGATGCTTCAATAATAGCCTGTCGTAAAGGTAATCCCTGGTCTCTTTTTTTGTTTGCAAATTCAACTATAAGTATCCCATTTTTTGTTACCAACCCAATCAACATTATCATGCCTATTTCAGAAAAGATATTAAGTGTTTGTCCGAATATCCATAAACTTAATAAAGCACCGGCAATGGCTAAGGGCACGGTGAGCATTATTATCAGAGGGTCTCTGAAGCTTTCGAACTGGGCAGCCAGCACAAGGAAAATAAATATAAGGGCAAGGATAAATGCAAAAGCAATATTTGAAGAACTCTCTGCATAGTCTCGGGAAGGTCCACTGAGTGCTGTATGAAAACTTTCATCAAGCAATTTGTTTGCAATAGCCTGCATGGCTTTTACACCATCTCCAATTGTTTTTCCATTAGCTAAGGAAGCAGAAACAGTAGCTGCTTTATATCTGTTGAAGTGATAGAGTGAAGGTGGATTTGCATTAGTAATTACATTTGTTACGGCTGTTAACGGAATGCTTATTCCTTTGCTGTTGCGAACATAAAGGTTTGAAATGTCAACGGGGCTTTGTCTGTCTTTCATAGCCACCTGACAAATCACCTGATATTGCATGCCGTTCATGATGAAATAAGCCAGACGCCCTCCGCTGAATGCACTTTGAAGTACTTCTGCAATATCAGTAACCGTAAGGCCAAACTCCCGGGCTTTTATCCTGTCAATGGTAATATCAACTTCCGGCTTATTGAATTTAAGGTTTACATCTGCATTCTGAAATGTCTTATCGTTTTTTACCTCATCCATGAACCTCGGAATAATTTCTTTGAGTTTGTTGAAATCGAGGTTCTGTATTACAAACTGAATAGGTAAACTGCCTTTGGAACCTAATCCTACCGCAATAGTCTGTTCTTCGATAGGGAAGATGCGTAAATTGTTAAAGCGCCCAAACTTAATATTCAAAGCTTTTACAATATCACTCTGACTCCTTTTCCGCTCTTTGGCATCCACTAAGCCTATTCTTCCATTAGCCCCGTTGACACCCACACTGCTGTAACCCGGAACAGACAGAAAAGAGAAATCCCTTTCAGGAATAGAATCTATTAAAAAGTTACCTAGTTTATTGCCCATATCAGCCATAAAAGGAAAGCTGGCGCCTTCCTGTCCCGTAATGTTTAACCTTATCATCCCTTTGTCTTCAGTTGGTGCAAGCTCACTCTGAATGTTTTTACCTACAATAGCAACTATGGCAAAACAGACAACAATAATGACCCAGGCAATCCACCTTTTATTAATAAATCTTTCCACAAGTTTTTTATAACCGTTTTCCATCCCACTGAAGAATGGCTCTGTCTTATTGTAGAACTTGCCATGCTTGACACTTTTCCTGTTCATAAATACATTAAGTACGGGCGTTATTGTCAGTGAAACAAAAGCGGAGATAAGAACAGCACAGGCAAGCACCACACCAAATTCACGGAACAGACTGCCGACAAAACCTTGCAGAAACAAAACAGGCAGGAACACAATGGCAAGGGTTATGGAAGTGGCTATGACTACAAAGAAAATTTCTTTACTACCATCAATAGCTGCCTTACGAATTGGAATACCCCTTTCAATTTTTCTGAAGATGTTTTCTGTAACAACAATACCATCATCAACAACTAACCCTGTCGCAAGTATTATTGCCAATAGTGTAAGTATGTTTACAGAAAAGCCTGCTATATACATGATGAAAAAAGTAAAAATAAGAGATATGGGTATGTCAATAAGTGGTCGGATAGCAATAAGCCAGTCTCTGAAAAAGAAAAATATAACTAAAACGACAAGCAAAATTGCTATAATTAAAGTCTCACCAACCTCTGTTAATGAACGACGAACAGTAACCGTATTATCTATTAAAGTTGTAAAAGTAATATCTCCTTTTTGTGTTTTTTTAATATCTTCCAAACGCTTTGTATATTCATTAGATATGTTTATATAGTTGGCACCTGGTTGTGGAACTATTGCAAGCCCCACAGCATTAACACCATTGAGTTTCCAACTTTGTTCGTATTGTTCGGGCCCAATCTCTACTTTGGCAACATCACTAAGCCTTACTATGCCGTCAGGATCTTCTCTTATAATTAAATCCTTAAAATCTTTTTCTGTTGTCAATCGTCCCAATGCTCTAATAGTAAGTTCTGTTTTATTACCGTATATTTTACCTGATGGTATATCAACATTTTCTTTATTAAGAACACCAATGATATCATTAAATGTGACATTATAGGCATTCATCTTATCGGGATCAGCCCACAAACGCATGGCCGGACGCTTTTGCCCTACAATATTCACTGCACTGACTTCGGGTATGGTTTGAAAATTTTTCAACAGTACATTTTCAGTATAATCACTAAGTTCAAGCAGTCCTTTGCTTTGACTCTGAACCGCAAGCAAAATAATAAAATCACTGTTGGCATCAGATTTTGTAACTACAGGAGGTGCATCAATATCCAGAGGCAGGAATCTGATTGCCTGGCTTACTTTATCCCGAACATCATTAGCAGCAGCCTCTAAGTTTGAATTTATATTGAACTCCACACTAATATTGCTTCGACCTACAGAGCTGGTAGAAGAAATTGTACGGATGCCTGCAATGCCATTTATAGATTTTTCTAAAGGCTCTGTTATCTGGCTCTCAATAATATCTGAGTTTGCTCCGGTATATGAAGTAGTTACAGTAATTAAGGGCGGGTCAATAGCAGGATAGTCACGAACCCCCAGATAGGTATAACCTATAACACCCAATAAAATGATGAAAATATTCATCACTGTCGCCATTATAGGTCGCTTAATCGATAATTCTGAAATGTTCATTATTTTACAATTTGTTTAGGAGCAGGCGTATTTTCTTTACCTTGTGATAATACCTTTCTTATTTTTACAGGGGCATTAGGCCTTACAAACAATATTCCACTGACGGCTATAGTATCTCCCGGATTTAAACCACTTAAAATTTCAATAACATCTGCGTTTCTGATTCCTGTTTCTACATTAACCAAAACAGCTTTATTCTGCTTTATAACAACCACCTGATTTGATACAGCGTCAGGAATAATAGCATTAGAAGGTACTACTATGCTCTGTCTCTCTTTATTAAGCAATACTTTAACAAATGCACCTGGTCTTACTTTGCCACTTTTTAACAAAGCTCTTATTTTTAGGTTTCTTGTGGCAGTGTTTATCTGAGGTTCAATGGCACTGACAAGTGCAGTTAATTTATCATCAGACCCATTGGTTTGTATTGTAACTCCATTCCCTACGGCAACCATGTCGGCATAGCTCTCGGGCACAGTAAAATCTATCTTTACATTGTCGGCTTCCTGAAGTGTACCCAACAAGGTTTGTGGTGTTACATATGCACCAGGGCTTACCATGCGCAAACCCAACCTGCCACTGAAAGGAGCTCTTATAACCGTTTTATCAATCTGTGCATTGAGTACATTCATAGTGGCATTAATAGTATTTACCTGGCTAAGGGCCGCATCATATTCCGATTGATTGACCCCATTAACTGCTAACAATTTCTTTAAACGCTGTTCGGTTTTTGTGGCAAGGTCCAGTTGTACTTTTTGTTGCTCAAGCTGAGCCTGTAGTTCAGCATCGTTAATCTTGGCAAGTATAGCTCCTTTAGTAACTGTTGCACCATCGGGGATGTTTAAAAGCGTTAAACGTCCACTAATTTCAGGATGCAGTTCTACCATCTCTTCAGAAAGTGCTGAGCCATTAACTTCTACACTTGAAGGGAAATTTGCTCTCTCTGCAATCATTACATCAACCATGGCAGGTGGTTTCTCTTTCATTTTATCAGTCTTACTTTTACACGAAAATATTCCTAAAGTCACAAATAAAATGATAACAAAATGTCGTAAATTATTCATAAATTCAATAGCTGTTAGTTTAGGTTCTTTTTAATAATATTCAATGTGTCGAAGAGTTCATCTACCTTCTGCTTTGAAATCCCTTTTAAAGCTTTCTGAGTAGTTTCTTCAATAGTTTCTTTAATAAAAGGCATTTCCTTTTCAGCTTTTGCAGTAAGGGTAAGCCCGTATTTTCTCCTGTCTGCTTCACCCCGAACCCTTTTTACATAGCCCAGTTCTGAAAGGTAATCAATAATTCTGACCACACTTACCTTGTCGCTTTCAAGAAGGTCTGCAAGGCCTTGCTGCGTTAACTCCCCTTGGCCTTCGCTAATAAGTATTAAAGCATAATAGCTCCTCTTGATATCTAAATGGTTGAGTTTTTCATTCACTCTGTTGAGGAAATGCTTCCCAGTACATGAAAGGAGCTTCCCTAACGGTTCTTTAGAATATATAACAGACGATTTTTTCATAGTCTTTCCAAAACGCAAAGATAATAAGATTATTATAGTTTACATTGTAAACTTTTATTTTATATTAATTTTAAAATTATATGCAAAAATATGCATGGAGGTGTTGATGAGAATATATCATAATGCATGTGCATGTACATGTATATCAGCGAATTCGTTGTTTTGCACTGATAGGAGTCTTTGTAAACTCTAACTACAGCTCCGAAACAAAAGAAATCGAACCAGACAAGCCATAATTCTAGCAAGGCTCACAATATATACATATATATGCATAATATTATAATATTATCA